>Ga0209489_100154_pt1 | contig 104068 bp, 52 predicted proteins | sample SiratrowhiteBW_FD_187527 | JGI IMG/M metagenome (GOLD analysis project Ga0209489, IMG submission 187527) | Root nodule microbial communities of legume samples collected from California, USA - Siratro white BW (SPAdes) (version 2) | ecosystem: Host-associated > Plants > Roots > Nodule | place... | reverse complement strand
ATATATATATATATTTAAATAATATATGTATTTCATTTTTATATTATTATTATTATATTTATAATATTGGTGAAAACATAGTTACTAATGATTAGTTTGAGTGTTGAAAGGTGATAATTACTATTTTTTTTTAAATAATGAAGAGGACATATATGTCTAAAGAAAAAGTCAATACGATAATTATGTCTCTTTAAATGTAATAGAATTAGTTTCTCATTATATTTCTGATTCAACTGATATGAGTAAAAATGGTTGATATAATTAAATAATTTGGTCATTGACCTATTTAAATTGATGTTTTTCTATTTTATATCATATAAAAAAAATAGAAAAATAAAAATAAAATTTATGTAAAATAAAAAAAATAAATCAATATATATATATATATATATATATATATATATATATTTATTCTATTTTATTTATATTAAAAGATTTGAATTAGCTTTAGTCACAAATCGAGATAGAGAAATTTTATAATGATTGAAAAAATTCATATAAGATAATATTATTTTGTCTTATATTTTCTCTTTTGAATCGCTTAATATTTATTTATTCGAATTTCCAAGATTATATATTTAATTATAATTTCTTCAAATTTCGTTTTATTGTTATTTCTATTTTAAGTTATGATCACTACATATATATATATATATATTAATAATTAACAATTATTGTCATATATAATTATTAAGAAAATTTTAAATTTAATAATTATTATTATATAGATCAAATTTATATTTATTTACCAAAATAGAAGAAGTAAATATATTTTAAATCAAAATTAAATATATATATATATATATATATATATATATATATATATATATATATATATATATATATATATATATATTTTCATTCAATCTCCCTCTTTCGCTTAGGGTTTAGGAGTTTTCAATCTCCCTCTTTAGTTTGCGTTTTCAATGGAGCAACATATTCATTCAGCGCCGGCGATGCTTCCGAATCCAAAAAAACGAAAACTGGTAAGTTTTGTTACTTTTTTGTTTCAATTTCAGATTTGATAATTTTAGATTTGATATCGGTGTTCTTGTAGGAAGAAAATCGAGAATCAGTGAAGGCACTATTAGAAGCTTTTGCTCTTCATTACAAATGTGGGGTAAAAGAGTTGGAAGCATTATCGGAAGCTTTTGCTCTTCATTACAAATGTGGGGTAAAAGAGTTGGAAGCATTATCGGCTTTTCATGAAGCTCAATATGCTCTTGGTGAAGCGGAATCCGTTTTTCGTACAGTGAAATCGTCTTTTCGTAAGGCGGAATCGGCTTTTCATAAGACGGAATCGACTTTTCACAATCGGGTTTTCATACGGCGGAATCGGCTTTTCATATGGCGAAATCCAGTTTTCGTGATGTTGAAGAAACTTTTAGGAAAGCACAAAGGGAATCAATTGAAGCAGGCAAACAGTACATTGATCAATATAAGGGAGTCGTGCTATAGATGCAGGTTTCGCCCTCTCTCCATCTTTCTCTTTTCATAATTTTGTCACTTCTTATTGCATTTTTAGTATTGTTTCAATAGTTTTTAGGTTCTGTTTGTACATCTGAACCATGTACCTTACATTACATTCCTCTCCAAGACTTCAACTTTAATATTTAACTTGATACATTCGAAAGACTAGTTGCCTTACGATAAAATGATCTTTGACTTTCATCGAAAAGAAGTATATTCATATTCGTTTTCATGCATGTGTACATACATAAAAAAGACACAGCTATTAAGAAATGGACATAATATATATATATATATATATATATATATATCCTTGTGTTTTTTAATCATAATCATCTAAAGTCAATTATCATTAACTATTATATATGTTCCTTTTTAGTACTGAAATCGAGTGCATGACCAACTTTTTTTTCTTTGTTTTAGGTCAACTTTATTATAGGAAGAGGATTTTAGTGTTTCTGTTCTCACTGTAAAAGTATTAATCCTAATCAATGTTTGTGTTTTTAACTTAAAAACATTTATACCAATTAGATGTAAAGGTTAATTCAAAGTTAAGTGGCCTTGACCAATTTTTGATTAAAGGAAATGATACAACATTGCTTATATTTCTTTTTTTAATCGGCAATAAAGATTAAAGATTAAACATTGAATAAGAGAAGTATAAACTCAGCATTGTTCTACTTAAAATATAAACAAAACATTGTTGATGTGACTTTCATCGAAAAGAAGTATATTCATATTCGTTTTCATGCATGTGTATAAAAAGATCATTTTATCGGGTCTTTCGAATGTATCAAGCTCAATGCTAAAGTTGAAGTCTTGGAGAGGAACGTAACGTAAGGTACATGGTATATCAGATGTACAAACGCACCCCAAAAACTATTGAAACAATACTAAAAATGCAATGAGAAGTGGCAAAATTATGAAAAGAGAAAGATGGAGAGAGGGCGAAACCTGCATCTATGGCACGACTCCTTTATATTGATCAGTGTATTGTTTGCCTACTTCAATTGATTCTCTTTGTGCTTTCCTAAACGTCTCTTCAGACTTCACAAAAATTGGATTCCGCCGTGTGAAAAGCCGATTCTACCGTGTGAAAAGTCGATTCCGCCTTATGAAAAGCCGATTCCGCCTTACGAAAACGGATTCCGCTTTACGAAAAACGGATTCCGCTTCACCAACAGCATATTCAGCTTCATGAAAATTAAGAATATATATATTTTCATTCAATCTCTCTCTTTCGCTTAGGGTTTAGGAGTTTTCAATCTCCCTCTTTCGTTTGCGTTTTCAATGGAGCAACATATTCATTCAGCGCCGGCGATGCTTCCGAATCCAAAAAACGAAAACTGGTAAGTTTTGTTACTTTTTTTGTTTCAATTTCAGATTTGATATCAATATTCTTGTAGGAAGAAAATCGAGAATCAGTGAAGGCACTATTAGAAGCTTTAGCTCTTCATTACAAATGTGGGGTAAAAGAGTTGGAAGCATTATCGGCTTTTCATGAAGCGGAATATGCTCTTGGTGAAGCGGAATCCGTTTTTCGTACCGCGGCTTTTTATAAGGCGGAATCGACTTTTCATACGACGGAATCGGTTTTTCTTAAAGCTGAAGAGGCTTTTCGGAAAGTACAAAGGAAAAGAATTGAAGCACGCAAATGGTTCACTGATCAATATAAGAGAGTCGTGCCATAGATGCCCACTCTCCCTTTTTCTCTTTTCATAATTTTGCCACTTCTCATTGCATTTGGCTTTAGTATTGTTTCAATAGTTTTTTTTAAGGCTCTGTTTGTATAAATTCATCATCACAGTTTAGAATTTATTTATTTATTTATTTATATATTGATCTTATGTATTTTCTGTATTTGCATCATCGTAATTGTATTGTGTGAAATTATGCTAACCCTTTTTTCCGATTGACCTAGATGGCTTTCAGAGTATAGGAACCTTCCACCTACGGCAAAGAATTCGGGATCTGTTTGAGGACGCAGTAATGTTCATGCATTAGCAGAAGAAAATAAAGACTCTTAATAAAGACTCAGGAGTGATGAGTCCGTTCTGAGGTTTAGTTAGTTTCGAAATATTGTGTTCTTATTTTATTTTACGATTCTTATTGTGTTTGATAAGGATGTGGATTTTTCACCCTGATGGAAGCTTTGTTCATCGATATTGTTTTCAAATATTTTTGTGAGATGTGCAGGACATATTTGTAAAAATTTCTGAGCCATCATCACTTTCAAGAACATTATTAATGATGCGATATTGTTATAAAAACTTCTCGATATTGTTATAAAAACTTCCCATTCATACTTTATTTGAATTAAAATTTGTATTTTTAGTTTATTTAAAAAATATCTAAATAATTAATGACAAAAATTAAATCAAATAAAAATTTAATTTTTAATAAAGATAAAATTTAATATTTTATTAAAGATATTATTTAATTTTTCAAAAAAAGTAAAATTTAAATTTAAATAATGATATAATTGATTTTTTGATAAAAATAAAATATAAATAAAATTTATGTTTGATTTCGCTAAAGTATTTTGTGGACCATTATCATTAATTATTTCATATGTAAGAGAACAAGTCCCACACAGTATGTCAAAAGAATTGCCTTCAAAATGTTGTCACTAGAGTCTGAATTGGATTTTGCATATTCTGGTACAGCTTTTCTTAGAGTGAGAGTGAGTATAGCATCAGCAAACTGAGACCTTATCAATGGCACTTCTTCACCCAAATCTTCTTCCAACCTTCAATTCCAAACCTTTAACCTTTCCCTCCATCAAACCCAAACCCTCTTTATTGTCGTTGCCCAAGAAGAAGCCCCTCCCACTTCCCAACCCGAGGTTCTCTTCTCACTTTTCGCTACCCAACATTCAAATAATGCTTTCAATTTCTCTCATTTGTCCTCTTCTTTTAAAATTAGAAAAAAAAAGTTTCCCTTTTAATGTTCATGTTGTTCTGTTTATGTTCTTTCTTTGGCTTTATATACCCACATCTGCTTAATTAATGTTACTATTAGTTAAACTGTTCTCTCGGTTCTTGTACACATCTATAGTATTAAAATAATGGTAAAGTTTATAAAGTTTCATACATGTTAGGCACCTTTATGGATAAACTTTTGTTAGCAGAATCCACTACTTCCTTCTTTAAGGCTTTTTTTGTTGACGGAATGGATTTGAGACCATGGATTTGAAGAAATTTAAGTGGATTGTGTGTAGACGAGAGAGTTGTTTGGATTAATGGATGGATGGTAAGATTTGAAGGGATTTGAGGGGATTAGTTATGAAAGTTTGGGATTGATTTGATAGATGTTATAAATTTGTTTTTATTTTTTTAATTGATATATTTCTGAAATCACTAATTAACCCTTGTGACATAAGATGGTAAAAAATTAAAATGAATTAGATTAAATTGATTTTAATATAAAAAATATAGAAACTGAATTAACTAAGTAGATATCTTTTTTAGTATGTTGATAATGATTTTAATTAATCTAACCCTTGAACATCCTTATTTTGGTGTGTTAATAATTTTACATTTAAAAGAAAATAAAACTATTTTTTTTAAATAAATAAAAAATATTTTAAATAACATCTTCTCTTCTCAATTTCATCATATATATTGAATCAAATAAGGAGACAAAAATATATATATTTTTTATTTACTTCAATTAAACATTAAGTAAACATATTTTCATCGATAAAAAATAAAAAAAAGAAGAATAAATAGAAAACAATATAATATTTATAATATACTTTTATTATTTCTTTAATAAAGTAAACAACTTTTAGTGATTTAATTATTTTAGGTCAATAATATAATTATGAATGGATAGATTGTATTGAGTATGGGTAGATTGAAGATAGATTAATTATATTATAGCCGTTTTGGAAAAAAGGAAAGTATTATGAATGAAAAAATATATATAATTATTGAAATCAATTATTTGAAGAATTAGGTATAAATCAGTTTATTTTTCATATATAATATATACATTGTTACCAACCCTAAACTCACTTAAAGGAGTGTTTTGTAATTTCCAAAATCAAAGCTATTTCGTAATTTCCACTTCATTTATAAGGACAATTTCATAATTTCGATATTCATCCCTTCAAATCCCTGCAAATCTCTTCAGATGAGGGAAGATCCAATCCTACAAATCTCTCCTCATCCATCCTCTCAAATCAGGTCAACCAAACAACCTTCATCCCCTCAAATCCATTTTATTGAACAGTAAATCCCCTCAAATTAGTCCAACCAAACACAATCTAAGATTTTTTTTTTATTAAAATGGTAAAAACCCTATTATCTCTATTACTGTTTTATATTTCGAGTTAATTTGATCAATTCATTGGTTTACAATGTTTTCATATACAAAATATATGTTTTACTTCCAAAACAATATCAATTCCTTGACAGACATGTTTAATAATGTTTCAAATTCAAATTTTATTTATAATATCAATAAGGTTTTTAAGTATATTATAAATGTAAAGTCTCATTCAATTGTATTCAAAATTAATTTCTATCAAAACATCATACTATTAAAAATAATTTATTTTGAAATACATTTATTTTCATCTAACATACATGCCACATTAAAAATTGAATTAGGAGTTTCAATCCGAAAGGGATAGAAAGATTGCATTTTTAAAAAATGTAATTGTGCATCTCCATATTGATTCAGCCACCTATACAAAAAAATCGTGATTAAACTATGATCAAGCTAGATAAAAACGAAGAACAAAATTGCTGACTTTGAACAAAAAACGAAGCATTGAGACACGTGACATAATGGGTCCATATAAAAAACTTCTGAGCAACCTTGTGCTCTCCCGACAAAGAAATCTTTCCGTTTATCTTTATCGTTCAACGCAAAGGTTGTGGGTGACGTGGTTCTCGTACACTGTATTTTACGAAAATGTCCATGGCATGTGGACCCCATCTCCCACCTCTCTCCGGTGACAGCTAAAGTGGCGGTGACGTCACATGACACGTTTCGCCACATGAGAGGACCTTGATTTTGGGATAGCACCAACATTGTGATTCAGTGATTATCCTGAAATGTATAAGTAACACTGTCACAACAAATCATCACATATCTATCAATCCAATCTTGCAATTGTACACTTGCAACTTCCTCTGTTGTTATTGCTACTGCTGCAACTTTCAGTGTTGTTCTATTCTATGCATCTCTTTACCAAATTGCCCCTGCTCGGAGGTCAAATTACAGAACTTTTTTTTCTAATTTTTTTTGGGTTGCTTTTTTTCTTATCTGGGTTTTGGAATTTGCATGCAGAAGTGGGTTTTTCTAGGGTTTGGAGGCTATGCCGAAAGCGGGTTAAATAAACTTAGGTAAGGAAAACCTTTATCTCCTTCTCTATATATTTTTAGTTTCTTAATTAGCTATGCAATTCTCAAATTCGGGTTTTGATTTGTATGTTTTTCGTTCTTTTTGACGTTTCTCGTTTGTGAGCGAATTTCTGCCTTGGGGGTGGATTTGAATTTGTATCTGACGATGGATTGTGATTAATTTGCTGAGCATTTGGGGCTGGTACTTTGGGAGATTTGAAAATATGTTTCTCTGTTGCCCGAAGCTCTGATTAGCCTTTCCCCTGAGGTGTTTGGATATAGTATATGTCGTGCATGTGTTTAACATTTGGGTTAAGATTGTACATCACTGCGAGAAATGGAGTGGGTTGAGAGGAAATCAACTGAACACCATTTTCTGTATAATGACTTGGTATTCTAGTTGTTAGGTTTGGAGCTCAGATGTATGGAAGAGCACATTCCCTCTATATTCCTGTCAATGTTGTATGGTTGACACAAGATACTTATACCATGTGACTTATGGTATGGTATATCATCGATTTTTCACTTCTATGCTAGAATTAGTATGTCTTCTGCTAAACTTATTTCATAATTTCTGTTCTAATTCTACAAAATCCATGTGTTTTCATAGCTTTTCTTCACAGCTCTAACCTCTAATTTATTTCTTTTCTGGACTGTCCTAATAGGACCATAGTGCCTGCATAAAGTGTGCATCATTGCTCTGGCACTTGGATACATTCTGTAAAATCATCAAAACCTGGTTAAAAAGATAGGGATTGCAGTTGCCCTTGATGCAGTTCTACAATTATATATTACGTGGTCTTCTGTTCTCCCACCCTCTTTGCATATTTCATTGCTCGATTGAATATATACAATATAAACTTCTTTCTTTTCCGCATTCGGCGATAATTCCCTAGGCACCCTATTATACACTTTTCATATCAACGGAAACCATTTCTGTTCTTTTATAGTTTTATTCCTCTAATATCTCTTTTTATAGTTTTATTCCTATAATATCTCTCCATCAATAATGTTATCGATCTTCAACTTCATAGCAAGTGTATTGATTTCATACTTGATAAGCTAGACATGATTAAGTAATCTTCTATACTGTCAATATCATCTGATTCTTTGCTCAATTACCCTTTACTATAACTTCTTAGTGTGACTATAAGCTTAATCTTGCTATTGTGTGTACTTGTAAAGTCACACATGTTATTAGATAGGGGTATAAGTACTCCCGAACTTATCCGATGTTAGAGTTACAAACTTGTTAAATAGTTGTGGTATGTTTTATTTCTGTCTCCTCAATACATTTGTATCTCAATAGCTATTACTTTATCTGTCTATTTTGTCATTATTCATTCTCTTCTTTGCCCTTTTTACCTCAGACTCCTGTATTCTACTAAAAGAATTATAATTTTGGTCACGCCTTCGTGTCTGTTTGGTTTAGCCAATCATGGTGAAAAAAATTCTGTCATTCTTTAAGTAGCTTGTCAAAGGAGCACTTCCACTTTTCATTGTATCTTGTTCTATGACTATAACAGTACAAGTTTACCTTCTTTGTTTATAATGCATTTCACTTGGTTCATGTCTCGTCTTTCTCTTTGTATACCTATAACAAGTAAATAGTTCTTTCCTTGGAAACCTAAGGATTTGGTATAATCTGTCAAGTGCCATAACCTCCACTTCGTTTATATGTATGTGTGTATTTTCAATTTTCAGGTTTTTACCAAGGGACTTTGCTTTATAGCTCTCCCTTTTAACCTTAACATTATGTTCCATGCTTTGTCTCACCACACTACCAATAAATTTTAGCCCATGGTCCAGAGCCTCTTGATTCATCTAGTTTTTCTTTTGATACCTTGCTGATCCCTTTTAGTCATCTTGTTCCACATTTAGTGAGCAAAATAAGAACATGTTATTTTGTAATTGTGATAAAAACATATGAACTGAAAATGGCAAAAAGAAACACTCTAATTTGCAGCCTTCATTTTCAGTTTGGAGACAGAAGTATTTTATGGATTGCATGACTAGAAGTAATCGAAGTAACCGGTCATTCGAAATCCACTCCATACCAAAGCATTGGAAGGAGAAGAGAATTTCTTATATTCTTTTCTTGAGCTAACTCTGGAGTAACATAGAAAGCAACTTGTTTAGGTTAATTCTTTATTGTAAGTTATTTGCTTTAAATGTATGATTACAAATTTGTTTGAATTGTTTACTACTGGCTTAAGAAGTATTTAATTAAGAAATTTGGTATTTAGAATTTGTCAACTTTATAAATACCTTAATATTTTCCAATAAAGAGTTCTTACGAACTGATAATTTTTCTTTTAGTTTTTTCTAGGTGAAGAAAATGATTCTCACAAAGCAGTACCGATGCATTCACTCAGCTAGCTGTCAATGTACCAAAGGGCATTTAAGTGAAGATGCGATATTCTTAATATTTCATAACTTGAATTGGAATCCCAAGCAAATTGCTACTCTATCGTGTGTGTGCAAATGGTTTGATGATCTTGCCAAGCGAGTTCTATGGAAAGAGTTTTGTCGAACGAGAGCCCCAAGGATGCTGCAGGATCTGCAATCTAATGGGAGCCACATCGTTGATGGGAACTGGAGAGCCCTAGGGAAGCTGCTAATATACTGTTCAGGATGCACAAAAGGTGGCTTGTTCAATAGCATTCAGATCCCTGGTCACTTTGTTTATCAAACTCGATTTTCTAGAACATCAGGAAAGAGCTTTCTTTTGCCTCAATGCAGAACTGATGTTTTGTATGTGTCTGATCCCTGTGAGCATCTTGACCAAGGTGAAGAAGGAGATGTAGGATTCTTCCGTGGAATATTTAAGTCATTTGCTACCTCAAAGGTCAGAAAGATTCTAATTAATAAAGGTGCCAAGCTCCATCCAAGTGAAGTCTGCCCTTATTGTAAGGCAAAGTTGTGGAGCATGCTGCAAGCCGAAATGATTCCTCAAAGTGCTAGTCTCAGATTGGGTTCTTATGATGATTGTATTGAGTATTATGTGTGCCTCAACGGCCATATGCTTGGGATATGTACTCTGTTACCACTGTCCGATTCAGAAGAGGCAACTGAATTGGGATAACACCTAAATGATTCTCAGGTATTTTTGTCTATCTGTAAAATCATAATTTATTTCTCGTGTTTACGTTAGCTGTTTACATTTCAATATAAAATGAAAATAAGGTTTGAAATGTGTATTAGTAATTGTGACAATTGGTTTTCATTGAGAACTGAACCAGTTATAATGCCATAGGTGGAATTTAATTGGATGTTTTACTTGTAGTTAATATTTATTCTTCACTTTTAAAAATGAAACAATATTTCGTAAGATGAGATTATAAAGCATATAATTTCATTATGTTAATATTCAAACTGATAACAAATAAGAAATTTAACATTATATGTAAAAAACATGAGAATAAAAATTGTATTTCAACATCTGTAGTAGTTTGAATGTTTCAGGGTAAATCGCTTTTAAAGTATCAAATTGCTAAAGGGTCCCTGCAGATAGATTTGATATTAGGGAGATTTGTAGAAAGTTTTTTGACCCCTAGATGGGAGGAGGTGGGGCCAATGATACGAACAGCCAAAAACAATTATTGTGTAGTACATAATCCTTTTAATAATAATCTGTCTTCTAAAGTTGTATTATTTGCACTTCTACTTGCCCAAACTATAGGCTTGTATTATGAAGTACTAACACAACTGCCACAATAGCACACGATTAAGAAAAATATAGGGAAATTTTAAACATTCATCTTATAAAACCGTCTTTAGCTCTCTAATTGATTCATAAGCAAATTTTAGTACTCTATTATCATTCTGTAACTAAACATCAACCAGTCTAATTTTTTTTGTGAACTTTAAATGACAAATAGGTGTGAAGAAGTGGCATTAAGGCATGTTGTATTATCCTTGGGCAGGTTGGCAGAAAATGTTGAGAAGTTGGTTGAAAAGTGTGATGATAAAGTCTTGGGTGAATTCAGCCGATCAGAGCTGGTAAACTCCTGCTAGTTACATCGAGCTTGCTGCTTCAGGTTCCCCAAGGCAACGTTTCCAACCATACAGAGATATTATAATGTTATGTTCCATCCAACCCTCTTTCCGGCCGAAGAATACAAAATAAATTGGATTTAAATCAGAAATAATATTCTCTCGGTCTTTGTAGGTCTGAATGAGAATGCGTGAGAATAGAGATACAAATCTATTTGAGATATAATTAGAACTCCTGTAGAACTTGTATCAATTTAATAGAAAGTATTTTATGACTATTCTAGTTACTCAATAAATTCATTACGTTAAGGGAACGTATATCAATTTTTTACCTTATTAGTAATTAAATAAACACTCAAATCTATCCTTGGAAGATATAATTTTCTAACTAAAATTTTATGTAAATGGATTGTTTTTAAATTATTTATAAAATCATTTAGTTATATATAAAGTAGTTGTTTATCAGATATTAAATACTCATAAACAACGAACTTATATGCAAGCAAATAAATTTTTCAATTTGCATGAGAATTTAAATTGAACTAAATCATTGAATCAAATCCAGTGGTGTCAAACGGCTCAGCTCAATAATACTCAGCCTTGTTCATTTACATCATCACTTGTATATCGTTATATGATGGGGTGACCTGGCTATGAAGGAAGCGACTCATTAAAAGGGGTAATAGTATATATTTACTCTGCCTTCGACTGAAAAATGTTATTCGTGTTGGTAATAGAAAATATGTATCAGATGCAAACTACACAAGGATCATTGTTCAATAGTACAAGGAAACTGTATACTCAAATTTGTATGTGAAGGAAAATATAAGGAGCAGTAGAAGGAGTTCACGGAGCCTGTGGAGAGGGTTCCAAGGAAGAGTCTTCTGGAGTGGTAGATTCTGATTCCGCTGCAAGTTTCTTAAAAACAAGCTTTTGCTGGGGAAGTTGGCCGTTGGTAAATGCAGTGAGTTCCGTGTCTATTAAAATTGCGTCCTCTTCCTTAAATTCTCCTCTGAGAATACCCTTGGCAAGTTCATTCTCCACATTCTGCTGAATCACTCTCTTCACTGGCCTAGCACCATAATTGGGGTCATACCCCAAACTTCCTAGAAGTTGGACAGCAGCATCTGTCACTTGGATTTTCATCTTGCGGTCTGCAACTCTCTTCTGCACACGATCCAGCTGTAATAGGGAAAATTGTTATTAGGGATGTTAAAACTATGTAACAGCACCATGGAAATCATTCAATATGGCTTAATGAAGTTGTCACTTCTTGTAACTTTAGATGTTGAAATAAGAGAAATCAGATTTAGTTTTCAAGACTACAGCCGAAAAAATGTCAATTTTACTAAATTCACAACCACTGCCATCCTTACAAAAGCATGGACAATCAATATGAACATATGGATCAAGCAATTTTTGGATATCGGGAGACTGCAACTCATTGAGGATATGGTAACAAGAATATATTACCTGTAACCTGACAATGCTACTTATTTGCTCACGGTCTAGAGGCTGGAAAACAATATATTCATCAACTCTATTCATAAACTCAGGGCGGAAGATGGATCTTGCAGCATCCATTACTCGCTGTTTTATGGTTTCATAAGCCAACTCTTTCGGCACGTTGTCATCATCCGTGTTCAGAATATACTGTGATCCAACATTAGAGGTCATAATGATAACAGTGTTGGTAAAACTCACAGTGCGTCCTTGTGAGTCGGTTACTCTTCCATCATCCAAAATTTGAAGGAAGACATTGAAGACATCAGAGTGTGCCTTCTCAATTTCATCAAACAATATAACGGCATATGGTCTGCGTCGAACTATCTCAGTAAGTTGCCCTCCTTCTTCGTACCCAACATATCCAGGTGGAGCCCCAATCAATCTTGAAACAGCATGTTTTTCCATGTACTCACTCATATCAATTCGTACAAGAGCGTCTTCAGTGTTGAACAAGTAGGCTGCAAGTGCCTTAGCAAGCTCTGTCTTTCCTACACCAGTAGGCCCCATGAACATAAAGCTGGCAATTGGCCGATGGGGATCTGAAAGACCTGCCCTTGAGCGTTGGATAGCCTCAGCAACTGCTTTAACAGCAGGGTCTTGACCTACAACACGCTTATGAAGCACTTCCTCCAAATACAACAACTTCTCCCTCTCTGATTGTTGAAGCTTTGCAACAGGAATACCAGTCCACTTGCTTACAATTTCAGCAATGTCATTTCCTGAAACTTCCTCTCTAAGCATAGACTTCCCAGAATTCATATATTCATCTAACTCCTTCTCTGCACTTTCAAGTTGTCGTTGCAAGGAGTTTAGACTGCCATACTTTAATTCAGCAGCACGATTAAGATCATACTCCCGCTCAGCCTGTTGGATCTCAAGATTCACCCTGTCTATCTGTTGCATAAATATAGACATCATTACCATCAGCTGTAAATCATATATTAACAATGTAGTAATTTTTTACGTAATTCAATTTCTAACTCAGATTATAATTGCCAAATCAACCCATATAGTTCCACTAGTTCTATGTGCTGAAAATACTTCAGAATGCAATACTCATCCTACCCCACTTCTGAACAATTGTTTAATTCAAAATGAACAAAAATAAATCTCCAACAGGAAAGGTATAAATAAATAACACACCTCTTCTTTGATTGATTGAATACGAGTCATTACAGACTTTTCATGCTCCCACTGTTCAGTCAGCTCAGCCTGTTTCTCTTTTAAGAGAGAAAGCTCGGTCTCAAGACGATTCAGCCTATCTTTAGTAGCCTTATCTGTATCATTCATGAGAGAGAGTCTTTCCATCTCCAGTTTCAGGACTGACCGATTGATCTCGTCAAGTGCAGTCGGTTTAGAAGTGATTTCCATTTTCAGTTTGGCAGCTGCCTCATCAACGAGATCAATAGCTGCAATTTGGATAAAGCTAGCAATTAGTGCTTTATGGGCATTGTTGATGCTGATGCCAATCCAGAAGAAAGTTTAACTTAGATGTGTAACAAAAGGAGATGTTTCACTCACAAGTCAGAGCTATATTAGGATCATTAGCAAAACCCTTCAGAAACCAATACTGTGGTCTATGTATGTTACCAATACAGATTTGAAGTTTTACAAATGATTTCAAACTTTAATATGATCTAACACTTGATAGCAGCAAAATATTCTCTAAGCATAGCCATTTCAAGGGTCTCAAGAACAATTAATATTCTAACAACCATCTGTAAATTAATTGTTTTCCATCAACCTCAACTGAATTAATAAATTCTCAAAAGCATGATAAAATGACAAATGTTCTAATTCGGAATGAATGTCAGTGCTCCAGAAACTTCTCAAACCTTGGGCAAAACATTCAGAATTTAAAATAAGTATTATTATTCCTTGTTATTTCTTTCTTGGCAATAACATTGCCCTTAAGGCTGACCTTCTGGGGGCCATGTTAGCCATTCAGCTAGCAGTGATTAGAGGACGGACTTCTTTATGGTTAGAAAGTGATTCCCAGTTGGTGGTTGAAGCATTTCAAAATCCTTCTATGGTTCCTTGGTGCATCAAGGGGAAGATGGAAGTGTTGCCCGGATGTGTAATATCTTGAATTTTAAAGTTTTTCACATTGTTAGGGAGGGAAATAGATGTGTCTATGGATTAACTAATTTGGGGGTTGAGTCTAAGATTGAGTTAGTGTGGCTGGATGTTCATCCTTCTTGTATAAGTTCTGATTCTTTTAGAAATAGGTTAAGTCTTCCAAACTATAAATTTTCTTGATTTATTGGTTTTGGTTAGGTACCCCATGACTTTTTATTTTTTGTTTTGCATTGTTGTTTCTCTTTCTCTTTCATATACATATCACTGGGAGAGAAAGTGATTGGTGATATACGAGTTGCTAACCCAGTTGGGATGTCATATTCTCATAATGATTCTTTCTTGAGTGATACTCTTTCTAAAATAAGTATTATTTACCTTTGTCGGGCAAAAATCTCCCACTGATATATCGATCTGAAAGAATTGCAGCTTCCACCAGTGCGCTGTCAGATATTCGAACTCCATGATGTAGCTCATACCTTTCTCGCAGTCCCCTTAGTATTGAAATTGTGTCTTCAACTGTAGGTTGGTCAACATAAACTTGCTGGAACCGTCGCTCTAGTGCTGGGTCCTTCTCGATATACTTCCTATACTCGTCCAATGTTGTTGCACCAATACATCGAAGCTCTCCCCGACCCAGCATAGGCTTTAAGAGATTACCAGCATCCATAGCACCATTTGTAGCTCCTAACATGAATAGATAATAATTGCAATCAAATTCAACATCCAACATGTTAATTTTAAATCTCTATTTGCATATAGTAGTAGTCTGACCCTTTGAGCATCTTTAACAATACTCAAATAAGTTGTTCAAAAATGGTAGAGTTTCAAGCTTCTTACCTGCCCCAACAACTGTATGAATCTCATCAATGAAAAGGATAGTTTGACCATCAGATTCTGTTACTTCTTTAAGCACGGCTTTCAGCCTATCTTCAAATTCTCCCCGGTACTTTGCGCCAGCAATCAGTGCACCCATATCAAGAGATATAAGCTGAAGAGAACAGTGCAAAAAGATCAAGTTTACAATTACTAGACAATATACAAACTTCCAAAAAGAGAAATATGACATTTTAATATAGAAAATGACAGTAAAACTAGGGTGGCAGAGGATTGAATAGTGATAGAGATTATTATAGAGAAAATGAAAATGGGAACAGAAACTTGAAAATCAGTTCCATCCATTACAGCTCTATCAGGAATAGCCAAAGCATTTGGATAAAGCACATACCCTACGGTTCATCAAAGCTTGAGGAACATCACCTTGCACTATTCTCTGAGCTAGTCTGTTTCAAAGGAAGAATTAGGTCAATAAACAGAAATAGAAAGGAACATGATAAAAAGCATCCAAATACGAAACAAGCAAGAAGAAAAAATTAGCTAACCTGATGGTTTTCCAATAGAGTTAAGAAAAATCTGTGTTAAATTTTGCTAAATGCATGTTTCAAATGTGATCATGTTCAAACTAAGCACTAAGTAATGAGTATAGAGCAGAAACAAATTGTTCTTCCATTCTAATTTATACTACTACAGGGAAAAAAAAATCATCATTAAAGTATCACATGGGCAACCTCTAAAAAACCATTTAAGAAACTTACCTTTAAAAGATTAATTTTACAATATTACATATTTTCATTAAAATTTCATTTATCTTTTTCATAAAACAGCGGATTTTCAGACAATTATATTATTCTTTAACCTGTTTAACAGATGGCATTGCTAGTATTTATGAAGCAGGCTAGACATTGAAATTAAGGCCAGTCAATATTGGTATAAACTAGTTAAGCTTAGTTCTAAATTCCAAAAGATTTTAACAGCAATAATGTTAAAAAAAAAATGGTAATGTAATCAATCATAGACAACGGCGAATAAAGGTCTAAGTGCTTACCCTTCAGAAATGGCAGTCTTTCCAACACCAGGCTCACCAATCAGCACAGGATTGTTCTTTGTCCTCCTGGAGAGAATTTGGATGCATCTGCGTATTTCATCATCTCTTCCTATGACCGGATCAAGTTTTCCAGCTTTTGCCATTGCAGTTAAATCTTTTCCATATTTTTCCAAGGCTTCATACTTCCCTTCAGGATCTGTACAGAAACTTAAAATGAGGCTTAAGCAATACAAAGCAGCCAATCATTTAAAGCGCACAGTTCAAACTCAAGGAAAAAAATGAAGGACAACGATGTACTGGTCCCCAATACTCTTCAATATAACAATTAAAATCTCTAACTAACTTCCTCCAAAAGAAAAGATAAAAAGAAGACAACACCTGGTTACATACCATATACTAAAGGTTATAAAACCAAGACAAATAGCAAAATATAACTACCTTGATCAATAACTGACTGCGGTCCCCTAATGGACTCTATTGCAGATTTTAGAGCTGGCTCAGATATTTGAAATTCTCTAAACAATTGCTTTCCAAATCGCTGATCTTGGGTAAAAGCAAGAACCAAGTGCTCAACTGAAACAAATGAATCCCCAAACTTTTTCTTGTGGTCCCTAGCTCTCTGAATCAGTGCCTCCAAGTCACGTCCCAACATTGAACCAGACGATTCCCCTAGAACCTAACATAATTGAACATGCATTATACGTCTGGGGTTATCGGGAGGAATAACTAGCAGTTAAACTCAACAAGACAACAAAATATAAAAGATCATATTTCAATTCAATCTTCTTTGAATGTGATTCAACCTTGGGTTGCCGCTGAATGTACTTTTCAGTAGCTTCTAGAAGACGAGTGTTATCCACCCCAACCTTGGAAAAGATCCTGCGAGCAAGCCCATTCTTCTGCTCTAACAAAGCCTTCATCAAATGCTCTGTCTCCACAATCTGATGCTTGTTCTCTTTGGCCACCTCCGGCGACGAAACTATCGCCTGCCACGCCATCTCTGTGAACTCTTGCTGCGTAATCTGCCATAGTATCAAAACCTCAACATCAACCACTTCACCCTACTTAACAAGCTCCAAGACCATCATGCAACCCAAATTCACAAACATTCAAAATTCTAAATAAGCTCACAAAATTAACATAGTTAAATTGGTTGAGTTTGGTTAGTTAGTTGATAATTGCGTGCTTCTCCGCTACTAAAGAGAAGCTCAATTTTGAACCACTTTTCTCCGTTCAACCTATCTTCTTCTCTCTCAACTGTGTCTCGCCTACACCATGTTTTCCAATAAAGACAATTTGATAATAGAAAAAAATTTGAACTAGGTGTTCAGATCTGGATAAATTTTTTGCATGAACACTTTTAGATGAAGGAATAAGAAGATGAATCAATTAAAACCAGCTCTTCTATCAATTAACAAAAGTTAATGTCCATCAATCGATTTTAACTTTGCTTATTTCATTTTTCTAAGAGCTTTTATATAGCAATTTATCCAACTGGACCTAGTCAAACCAGTTTCTACTAAAATTCTGAACTTAACTCACGCATGGTGATTGCATGTTTCGAAAGGAAAGGAAAAAGAATAAAGTAGAAGCAATGCGCTATTCATTCATTTAGCTATTCAAGAAGTGTTACCCTTCCACTTGAAGCTTCGCAGCGAACGGTGAAAGGTGAGGAATTTCTCCGAACTGTCGAAAACCCATTTGCAGAAGGGTGTCTTTTGTTGAAGGGGAGCGATCGGAGTGGCTTAAGGGAAATGGGTTTTGAGAAGGAGGGACAGTGGCGGTGGCAAAAGCGAGCACGGTTAGCGTTGCAGGAGAAGGGGACAGCGACGTGGGAGAGAGAAAGCGACGTCATGGAGGCCATTGGCGAGGAGGAAGAGAGCATTGAGGGAAGAAGGAATGAGAGTGGAAAATTAAAGAAGGGAAGAAGGAAGAAGGAACTTTGTGTTGCGTGGGTATTGAGAAAAGAAAAAAGAGACAGAGAGAAAGGGAAAAACGTGATCCTGAATTGAAAGAGAGCTTGGAATAAAAGAGAAGGAGTTGGACATGGAATAGAGTGAGAGTGGAGCTTTCTGGGAGGTTCTTGAAATGCTGCTTTGTATTGATATGAAGCCGTTCACCACGTGTTCTGTGGTTTGGAGCTATTCAGTTACTGTGAAAATGATTTGCATCATCACATGAAATTTAGCACGTAAAACTTATCTATTTGTTACTGTTTACGTTTTGCAACTGTAAAGGATAGATAATTTGAAATAGGTAGTGTTATTTTCGACAGAATTTTGGGAAAAAATTATCTTAATATGATTCCTATATTTCAGTGTACTTGTCATAATATGGTGTTATAGGTCGTTCAAAATTCGTCGTGGACATCATTCAATTTTGCTTCTGTCTTAGAATTGAAGAGGAAAAGTAATTGCTGTCTTAAGACAAAATTGAGAAAAAAAAAAAAACGATTTTAAAATCGGATTACTAATTAAACTGGTGAAGAGACTGCTTTAAGTTTAAGTAGCGTGGTTACACCAGTATTAATAAAATTATTATAATTAGTAATATAAACTATTTTTCTTTGGTTTTGCTTGCGTTTTCTTTTGTTGGGAATAACGGGATAATCATTCGTCCATACGTGATAAGCACTATAATTTAGTATTGTTTATTTCATCACGAAATAAGAAATTAGTACCTTATAGTTTCGCTTGATTTAAACAATGAGGATCAAAACCTAAATGAGCACAAATATAAACAATGGTATGAAAAGGAAAAACTACAAGAGAAAGTTTGTTAGTAAGATGAACTTGTGTTTATTTCATTCTTCTGTGTTTTTCGCATACTGAAGACTGTAAAAATATGGCTACATTATTTCAGAAATTATTCAGAAAAATGCAACCAACGATGTTGGAATCTGAGTTTTTTTTTTCCCTAACGTATCCCAACTTAGAAAAAACAAGGATGTAATTACTGCACATCCATGTTTATGAATGGAAATGCTGTTGTTGTTTAAAGTAAATAAGATAATACTCCAAGAATAGGATCATTAAGTCATAATAATAACCTCAAGCAGTAAGAAATTAGAATGTTATAAGAAATGAATATCTCTCCTAATAGTGGAATATTAGAAAAGTGGAATGGTAATTTCATTATATTTCTGACATGAAATAGGGCATACTACAAGAATCTTTTTATTTGTAGGCCTGTAATCTTGAAAAGACATACTGCATATCTTGTGGTAAAATAATAATGTTGTAAAATTAAGGTTGTCCAAGTTTCCCACGAAGAAAATGTATGCAACTTCTAGCATGAAACTTGAATGGTAAGACATTAATCTTTCTTTTCTAAAATATAAACTATAAATGAAGTCCAAGGATATTCCATTCAAGCATCAAATCTCCATTTTGTAAGAGGTGTGTGGTCAAACCACTATTCCCACAACTGCTATACAAGAGTAGCAAGAGTACCAAATAAATAACAAGCAAATTAAAATACATTCAAATGTTCAACACAGACATGTCTGGAAGCATGTTGTATCAGACAGATGCAAGAGAGGAATTGTAAAGTGTATATGAGGTGCAAGATGGCAAACTAGTATTGTTCAATTTCAATATAACAAGTGCCTGATGAGGCAACACCTAATACAAGTTGAGACCAGCAGAAGAACATCTCCTATCAAATTGTGCAAGAAATATAGAGCCGCAGGGGAATCAGGGAACTACTAGTTTCACAATCTTCACCAAGTAAAGTGCTTTTTTAGGTAAACAGTCCAGTACTCTTTGCCTGTAGTATGAATGAGACATGCAACCAAATAATTTGTGTATGTTGAAATCTTCAACGCCGCAGGTTACGTAAAAATGAAGTGTCCCTAACCTTCTAAGATAGATGACATCTGCTATTCAATCTGGATGCTATAAGATAATACACATGCATTTGTTCTGTGTTGCTTTGCTTGCAGCCTTCTTCTCTGTATCAGTCAAAAAGACTAAATTATCAATAATTACCGGATAAGGCACCAAAACTGAATGACAGCAAAATCAGTCAGACAGAATAGCGGCACTTTTTCATTCAGATGCAAGTGGTTATTTTAGTTCTGGAAGTGCTAGTAACTGATAATTAAAAAAAAAAAAACTTGTTTCCAAAGAAGTCCTTCTAGATGAAGTACCGACTACAAATTTTATCTTTCAGTTTTCTATTTCTCCCATAATTTTAAGGACGGACTGTCTTTTTATTTGAATTTTCAAACAGATGGCTACTATTTTGTCCGACACAAGATAGGTACAAAAATTGGATTAGAACAACTAGTACTTTGATAGGAATCAAGGACCCATTTGTTTGTTTTCTCTCCAGAAGAAAAACATCTTTTAGGAAAAAAAAATATATCATTTTTAAGATAATTTGATTGGTTTATTCAGAAAAAAAAAAAAAAAAGGTTAAAGCTCAAACAAAAACAACCTCAGTGGATTTCTCGAGCAAGAAAGAGTTATTTGTAAAAATATATATAAAACTTATATCATAAAAGCATTTTTTTGAAGCTTAGGGTCCATATTTCAGTGAATTTAGTTTCTTTGATCATTTGTTCTTCCCTCTCTATACCAAAAACCCTATAATTTCTACAAATACTTTTATAATATAAATTTAGGTCAACAACGTAAGTGATCTTTGGCCCTTCAAGTGATTAAACGACAATCCCAATTAAAAAGATGACACAAAGGAATTTAACTATTTCTTGCACTAAGAAAATGAAATTAAGAAGGCATTTTTTGCTGATGTGAGTGAAAAGAACTTGAGCCTTATCCCAGCCAAACTTAGAAAAGAAACTGCTAACTGAAAAAATACAAAGCTATTAAGACTAGCTTTTGGCATATCTCAAATAAACACAAAATAGAAGACCTTTCTCTGTAGCAGGATGTTGGACAACCACATGCATTGTCGTAACTGTATCAGGGGTATCACATAACGGGCTCTGGCATTCCCCAACTGTTCTGTTGTTCTCCAATATTTTTCCTGCACTAATCAACTTCACATCTTTTATGGTCCTTGGGCCATTCTCCTTGTCTTCAAAACAAAAACACAGACTTACAAATCTCATATATCACAAAACACAGCAAAAATTTAGCATGAAGCTCACAATATGACAAACATCAGACTTCACCACAGCATCTACTTAAAGATATCAGTTTTAATCTTCCTACCTTTCTGAAATACAAATATTGCTCCCATATTAATCTAGAAAAAGTCATTTTAGTTATATCTTATAATATGCCAGAAAGTTGTGCCGAATCATGGAAAATGGTAGCTTGATTCTCAGTGTAAGGACATAAATACTATGCTTACACACATTAGACGATATCCACGAACAATGAACAATGCGTGGACACTAACCTACAAACATCCTCTTGAAAATTTACTAAGCAATAAGGAAAACGCAAAATTTAGAAAGTTTCAGTTTAAAGAAATAGTAAAATAATCAGACAAGTAATATCTCCTTGTAACTACACTGCTAAAATTGGTAGGCACCAATCCTCCTGAACAAGTCAAACAGTACACTATGGGAGAAAAAATTGAGGTTTAAGAAACAAACTACCAAACTAGGGGACCCATACTCAAGCTGGGAGGGATTGTTCACCTATTCAGAGTCTATCAAAGCCCCAAATGAAACTAGTTCCCATGTTTGACTGGGTGATACTCCTTGGTGATGAACAAACACAAGGGACATATACCAAGAGTTCCCACATTTTTAATTTCTAAGGCTGTTGTTATACAGGTCTTAACACCTTAGGTACTTTCTCAATTTATAAACTCCCAAAAGAGCCTTCATATGAAAAAAATGTAGTTTTATTAATAGAAGTAAAGCGTTCTCAAGGAATTGACCAACATTGACACAGTAAACATAAGTATGCGCATATGCTGGACGGCACATCTTTGACTAATATTAAAAGCAACTGTATTACATTTAATGGAAAATATTTTTATTCATATAGTTTATTTTCTTATCTCATCAAACGAATGAAATATTTCAATTGCTCTTCATTTTGGCAATGGGAAACAGTGACCACTTCTGCACTCACTCAAGAAGTAATAGTTATATACTAAAAGGAATTTATAATTATTCATCCTAAGTGTATATCTTCTAAAATAAGAGTTCGTCCAGCCCAAGGGCCTTCATCAGGTTCCTTAAGGGACTACTTCATCCTTTTATACAATCTTTCTAAGGTCACTTTGTACCTAGTTCAGCTCACTATCCTTGCCCATACCATGTCTTAGAACTTTTTTATAACCAAAATAATAAAACCCACATAAATATTATTCCATCATCATGTTTTCCAATCCACCCAAACCAGCAGTCTCTTAATTTATGGCACAAAGTTCCTCACAGCACCAGAATAATACTACGTCTTCTCAGTTCTCACATGGTAATTAAGCGATTAAACCAGAAGACCAAAAAGAGAAGCAAAAAGAAATAAAAAACAACAGTAACACAAGTAACCTTTGGGCCACTGAGCAAGAACACTCTCCTTTAATGTTGCAATACTAGTAGCTGCAGGAAAACTTTTGGGGCCAATATCAGAGCCATCAGTCAACCGAAACTTGATCTCAAACTGATCTTGATTCCCAGCCATGTTCGGAGATCCAACAAACTTGTGTAGTTAAAACAAATATCACAGCTTCAGCTTTACGTCCAATACTATGAAAAATAGGTTTTCCACTGAATCAATTCATTCAGCTAAGTTTCATCAGTGAAAAACAGGATTTCATTCAAAGCCAATCTTGTGAGTTCTGCAAAGTTTAGACACAAAAGAAAAGGTTGAGTTAGAGCCCTCTCATGCACGCATCCATACTCACTTAACATGCAGAATCTGGCATGGGAATCTAGATATATCAGGGAAAAGTTTGGAGAGGTCTGAAAAAAATTTCTATGAAAAAAATCGTTTTAATAAGAATATGAACGAAGAAACTGTGAGTAACTGAGGTAGATACATCTTCTCACTAAATAAATAAAAAAAAAATTCAAATAAAGGTAATGAAATGATTGAAATCCAACATCATAACATAATTGAACACACTGTCACCAGCCAAAAAAAAAAAAAAAAAAAAAAAAAAAAAAAAAAAAAAAAAAAAAAAAAAAAAAAAAAGAGAGAATCTCAAACAGCTAAATCAAGAAGAGATCCAATCTTGAAATGGGTACGCATCAAACAAGAAAAAAATCTCGAATTTTCAACTGGGTCACCTGCAAAACAAGCAAGGATTGAAAAAAGAAAGAAAAAAAATAGAATATGGAAAAACCTGAGTTTTTGATGATGTGGGGTTTCTTAGATGGGTATGTGCGTCACTGATCTGAGGGGTGAATTGGCTTTTCACTTTTGGGAAAACCCAAGATGGAAGACGAAGAAGAAGAAGATGAAGAAAAAGGGAAAGTGGATTCTTTATTTTGTTTTGGTTGGTTAGTGTTTTGGAAAGCAATAATAATAATATTAATAATAATATATAATAATAACAATAATAATAATAATAAGTGAAAGGGAAGAAAAAGATGAAATAAGGTAACAGGGAAGGAGGCTGCTTCGGAATTTTCAAAGTAATGCAAATCTTTGGTTTGGTCAATCAGTTATTTTTTTTTCTTTCTTTATTTGGTTTTCTCTCTTCATAGCCTCCAAAAGCTGTGGAAAATGGAAATGAATAAATGATCATGATGTAACATATCATATAAAATTATTATTTTACAATACTTGTTATATATATATATATAGCACACAAGCAAGTTGTTAGTCCACAAACATTGATTTAGTACTCATGTAGGTTGGCTTGAGTGTAAGGTTCAATTAGTTTTCTTTAGATTAAAAAATTAAATCAAGGTACTTGAAAGGGACATTTTGAAAAATAATGATTAAGAGTGACATAAAATACTATAAATATAAAATTTAATGTAAATATTCTCACATTATAAAGGTTTTTTATACTATTTTTATTTATAAATTATTATATAAAGAGTACTTAAAAAGTCGTATATGTCTTGAAAGAAATTTATATTTTAAAGCTATTCCATTATATTCTCACTTTCACTTCCTACAAAAGAAATATTATTATTGACTTTTTATAACTAAAGAAATGTTAAAAATTAAATTTATAAAAGTGGTTTATATCTTTTACTTGATTGATTCAGGTTGGAATACAGTGATACTACATTATGAAATAAAGTGTGGAAAGGAAAAGATTCATTGTTGTCGATAATTAATTTTTTTTTTCGGAGAAGAATAGTCAACGGTTAAAAAATAACACATTTAATTGATAATTCTTTTCAGCAGTTGAAAGTCATGAAAAATCTTCATTTTCATTTCATGATTTTACTTTTTAAATTAATAGATTTGACTAGAATTTTAACTTATAATAATAAAAGTGTGTTAAATTTTATTTTATTTTATTTTTTTGACATTTTCTATACGTTGTGTGAAGTGAGAATTATTTAACCTTAAACAACTATTTCTTTAAATACTTATCGCATGTCCTTCACTTTATAAACTCGTTTTGTCAAACAATTTTCTAAAGATTTTTTTTATTAATGTACACATGTATGCCGGATCTCTAAATGTATAGTTAGATAATTATAATTATATATATATATATATATATATATATATGTGTGTGTGTGTGTGTGTTTGATTAATTTTATTTTTGAAATATATAAGAGTAAATAAATATATTTGTATTTACTTATTAGTGTGGTTAATTCTAATACTTAACTATATTATAACATTAATCGTTATTAAACATTGCAATAATCTTACAATAATAACGTGAGGTAAATTTAATCTTATTACAAAATTTAATAATCTCACTACACACAATTAATCAAATACCTATAATTATATTCATTTATTATTTTTTAAAACAAATTTAACTATATTTATATATGTAATTAATCACATGTGGCAGTCAATATTCTCGTAAACTTGTTAGCCACTTATAATGCAAAATTAGTTACCATTTAAAATATAAATAGCTTTATTACATTATTAACAATAGAATAATACTGGCATATAATCACGTAAAATAGAGTTAACAAAGTCAAGTGTACAAATTTGGGACGTAGTTTACTCTTCAGGAAAAATAAAATTGAGTATTAAATTTATTTTTCTTACATAAAATATTTAGATGAATGAATAGCCAAACGATTGCATATGAGTGGAAAAGATAAAACAACAAATTTATTTTCACCGAAATTAAGTTGGTTCTTGCATAATACACACAGTGTTCTAGGTATATATTTATAAAAAAAAACAATAAATCGTTACTTGTTATTTGATTTATGCTAGGATGTTAATGGTAAGACAACAACCTTTATTAATGGGAGTACAAAGCTACAAAGAGATTATTGTGGATAAATTTATTATTATTGTTGTCATAAAGAGTATAAATAATATGGTAGATATCGATAAAGTTGTGGTCCATCTCTTACATGCTATAAAGTTGTAATATATGAGGTTCTTATCCAGTAATAGTAATAATAATGGTTATTTCCTTTCTCTTTCATGGTTAAAGAATCTTTCGTAGTGTTCCACCTAAGATTTTGCTTGAATTGACACTTGTTAAATATAGAGACACAACTAAGTGATGCTTCTTAAATTTCCATCATTCACCCAAATTGTGGGTCCATAATATTTTGTTGGAAAACTCTTAAAAAATAATATCTTGCATGCAATTTGAAGGCACCACATTAAGGCCAAATTTTGTAGAGAGAGCTATGAAGAATGTTTTACGTTAAAATAGTTGTAATTGGAAATCATGTCATCATCAACATATCAAAGTCCTTCTCTTTCTTGTTTTACATGTTAAGTAAGATTAGTTACTTTTACTTAAACTTTGCCCACTGAGTGGATTGTTTTAATATCCATATTTTTTTATAAAGTAAAATACTTTCTAAATAAAACAAAGGCTAAAAATGTATAATTGTAATTATATTTAATATACTTTGGACGTTTAACAAGTTTCTCATACCACAATAACTATCATGATAGCAAAGTTTATTAATGGAGTAACTCTGTCTCCAAAATCTGCATGTGAGTAATGTTATCACTTATCAATGCATTGTTACAATGGTAAAAAATAAATTAATATTCTAGTACGAGTGTCAGTTAAAAATCACACGAGATTACGACAAATAAAAAATTATGTTTCCTGAAAAGGAAAACTATAAGTGATAAGAAGTACACAATTTAGATACAATATTTTAAATATTTTTTCATTCTCTAATCAAAAACTAAAATTTTGCCTTGATAAATTGCATAATAAAAGTTAACAGTATTAAATAATCAGTCTTTATAAAAGTCAATACTAAAGGTCGATGTTTCAAAGAAAAAAATTAATTTTAATTCGAGATCAGTACTAAAAACAACTAAAATATTGTCCTAAACAGCAAGGCCAGTCGGTTAGGTAGATAATATACCCTTTAAAATCAAGGCAAAAAAAAAATTAATAGCTTTTTATATGATGGTTCTTTCACTTCGTTTCTAAGGATTTATAACACTGATCAGAGCTGTCTTTTTGACTTACAAAGCTTTCTTGTGCTACTTCACCTCGCATGTAAAATATTTGACAGATTAGTGCAGAAGAAGCAAGAAAGTTGTATGAAAAGGAAGATCACGTAAACGGGGAAATCTTTCATGGAGAAGGAGGAACATAGTTTGAGAAGACAGTAAGGAGTATGCTTATAAACTAGAAGGATTATTATCCAAAGTAAAAGGGAAGCTGATGTAATTGACAGATTAACACGCAGCATGTGACAAATAAACCACCATTACTGCCTTTAACTCCACATAACTTTGTCATCTACACGACTATCTCTACCTGGAATGATCTACCCCTTCACCCTAATAACTCCCCACTTAAGTTAAAAGGAGTAGTACAAAGTCTTTTTCTCATTGATTTTCTTAAAGAATGTGATTGAAGCGTCTTCAATGTTTCTTACCAAAAAATAGCCAAGCTTTTGTTACTATGTAACTCGCACTTTACTTCCAAAATATTTCCATTTCAATTTCGCACCTTATGTATCCGGCTGGGAAGGGGAGAATATTGTGCCCTAACTAAGTTGTGAAAGCGTGAGACATAAAATATTAGTACGATTATGACCCGGCATTGCAAGGATAGACAAGAGAGAAAAATGAATTTTCTGCACATTTCCAATGTCTGGTAATAGTACATAATGAATAACAATATATTATATATCCTACAAACAGTTCCCCAATTCAATGAACCGTAACGAAGCAATCTCATGAACTACTCCTAGAATTCACCATCATGATATCAAATCAAAGCAGGTGAAGGTAAAAATTGGCACTAACAAAAATTAAGAAACTAAAAAATGAAGGGTAAAATGCTGCTCTAGAGGGGGGAACCTCACAAATTAACTGCCCTAGCACTTGTGTTCTCAACACCAACTAGATTGATGAAACATGCCTGACTTTTTTATCTCCAGCATCCAGTTTATTCTCCAATAATCAACTATGGAATCTTTGCTATATTTGTCCCATAGAAGACAAATAATAGTATATCCTTTCACAAACCAAAAATAGAGGACGTGTTTCTATGTCAAAACTCAAGGACCCAAATGATTCTTTAAGGCCGTGCAGGGATGGTGGCGTCGTATGTAAAAATGTACGGAATGGAAGCAAAAACACCCAGTGTTCTTTATCACGTTGCCCTCTCAACCAATTTTATATTTGCCTTGCCAAATTTACCTTGAAGAAAATTTCAAGCTGCAAAAATTTAGATGAAACCTGTATTACTCGTCCCTTTCATATTCACTGTTGTACAAAACATTGCGCTCCTCGCTGGCAGACTATGATTCCAGGATATGACAGTTCCTCAAAAAATCATTAGAATAATTGACATACTTGGTCCAAAATGGCCGAAGATGTTCAAAGCCAATTTGCAACCACGGTTTTGATTGACCATTGTAATGAATAACAGCAGCCTTTTTCACACTCTCAATATTGGTATTGTTCTGATAACCCAATCCAAGCATGTGCCAAGAGGGATCAATTGGGTGAACAAGACCTTTAAATGCAATCAAAGCAGGAGGCAGGGTTCCAAGCTTCCACATCGTCAGGTTTGACTTCAGATTCTGCCATAATGAAGTTGTCAATAAATATATTCTTTTGTAACTAGAACATTGCAGATCAAATGCCCAAGAATTCCCAATCCCCAGCCCCCCTCTTTCAGCTTCACAGGGGGGTTCAATAAGCAAAAACAGAAGGAAACAAAAGGTCACCATATTGACCATATATTAATTTATAATAATGCGTGGATTTTGTACGAACCTCAAATTATAGAAAATCAAAGAATAATTTAATGTTTTGAAAAACCAAAATTATATTAGTCAGAATCTATTTGGAATTTTACCTCTTTCAGCCAAGAATGATATGTCTCTCTTATATTAGTTCTTCTCCATGCACGCAGATCAAAGATATTCATTCCATAAGCCCATGCACACTCATCGGGGTCCAAATTCCTTGCAATGAGGGGGTGTGAAAAATTGAAGTAGTTCCTGAAATGCTTAGACATTACCCAGTCGTCCTCACCCCTGCAAGTTTCCACAGCTCCATTAACTTTTCCTTCGAGGTCAATTTCCCAAAGTGGAGACAAATCACGCTGAATTACCACATCATCATCCAAAAAAACCACCTTGTCAAGGTTTGGGAAAAGCTGTTTGACATACAAGACAAACATAATCAGGACAAATATATCAAACAGAATACAACTTATGTTCAAAAGAGAAGTACTACAATAACAAGAATATTTTTCTATTGTTAATATTAATATTATTAAAAAATAAGTTAGCAATCTTAGCTATAATTGGTGTAAGCTCTGAATACCATGGTATGTTCAATTCAACATACAAAATCACATATAATACAAGATACAAAAATAACAATAGCAAAAGCCAATGAATTGCACTATCATACTTTTGTAGATTATGGCTTGGAAAGTATCAATAGTATATAGTGAGGGTACGAGAAAGATGGAGAAAAACACCAGAACGCTCATTGTAATGAATGAAATTTACCTCTGGTAGGTATATGCGGAGGTGGTTGAGTAAAGATATGTACTTCGGACTTCTTGCCTGCAATTTAGATGCAAATTTACGTGGACTAGTATCACTGAGATTGGCCCCTGCTACATGATTCCCATGGTAGTAATTCCTGATCCCGTTTTGATTTTCTACAGCTTCAAGTACTGGGACATTCTCTCTAGTTAACCAGTCAAATTGGTGAATTCCTTTGATTTCAACTACAGCAGGGGTGACTGGATTCAGTGCAAACCATGAGTGCATACCGGCATAAGTTTTTTTATCAGTGATCACATGGAAGACTATTTTCTCAGGTTTCAGAGATGATTGGACAGTTGAAGTAACAACTACTGAAGCAGCCAAGATGTTATCAGTTGACAAAATAAAATGGTGGTACGAGTTGTCAGACAGTAAAGGAAGTAACTCAGGAGGAGGCAATTGTTTGCGTGCATTGGCATTTGATGAATATTCATCAGTCAGACGCAAAGACAGACAATGAATCCCTTTCGGGATAGAACTTGCAGCAAAGTGTTTATTCATCAGCTCTGCAAATTTAGACTCTCTGATTTCTCTCTCGAGTTTTTCCATCTGCTCAAGAAGCATAGCATTTTAACAAAGATCAATAAAATCACCATTTATCACAACTTTTAATACAAGAACGCTAATGCATAGTCTGAAAAGTGCGACTAAGCTATGCAAGATGAATTATGGATATACTTATGCTAAAGTTTCACTCATCAACCTTGCATCTACTCAAATCATTTCTCAGGGTCTTAATGGGGATGCATAAACCGATGGTTATCATATAGTTAACGTCGCAGATTGATGATAATGACATAGTGCTAATAACTATTTGTTTTCTGAAAGACTAAAGTGATATTCAAAATACAAAATCCATCAAAAAAAACATATAACAGATGAAACGGAAGAGCCTTTCCGCTTGATATATAATTGAAGACAAAAAAAATACATGAATGAACATGACACTTGAATCACATATTGGTGGGCGGAGGAGGGTGGTGGGAAGGGAGGAAAATAGGCAAGAGATTGCCATGTAAAAAGTACCATGATAGCAATATCTAATGTGTGTTTTAACAGCATTAATTTAGAGAATTTAATTATAGAATTTTAAAAGTATATATAAGGATTTGATTAGAGTCTTTAAAGTACAATAAACTAGTTAAAGATTTAACAAAAATACATGGATTTCCAGATTAATTTATATTTGGACTGCCATGTTTACTAGAATATTACTAATAAAAAGGTTGCAGGTTGAAGGGACACATCAGACTCTTTCCACCAACTCAATGTTATGCGCAGGGCTAGCTCAGAATGAGTTCCACATCTGTTCTTACATTGCTTGATCTAATTCTATTTCTCTTTGATATACTCTTTTGCATTTAGCAATCTAGTTTTGGCATATATCCTTGGAACAAATATTTATTATCAAGTTCAACAAGTTTTGGAAGAAATAACAAGGCTAAAATTGTAACAATGTGCAATCTACACAACATTTTAATGAATATGGGTGGAGCATAGCTGTAGTACCCAAGGATTTTTTATTTTTTTTTCTCACACGCAACTGATTTGGGATAATATTAGGCAATTGAATTCCATTTGGTCTGACGTACAAGCAAGGCCTTTTTGTGGGAACTCCCCTATCAGATATGTTGAGTGATAGGGCATCTTTGCTCCATTAATGTTAAGTTTTTCTCTTATGTTTTGTGTTTTGCTCTTATGTTGAGAATAATTCCTAATCCACCAAATTCATCGTAATTTCTTCACTTCATCTTAATTAATTTATTTTTAAAATGAAACACAGGGTGTTGGCTCAGACAGTTACAGGTTAAATTAAATATACAAAAGCTAAAAGATGTACCGTACAGATATAACTTAAATTAATATGAGCAGCTTGAGGATAAAACATTATATTTGTAATTGCAAGGTAATATTACTATTATCTATATACAACCTAAAATTTAAGAAAAGTGCAAGAACCAGAGACCTTTATCCATCCAATAGTAGTATATTTGTTTGGAAAAACACTTTTAAAAAGTCTACTATAAACTACACAATACGCACTACTAGTATAGACAGCAGGATTAACTGATGCGAGACGTGTAAGAAACCTCTCCATTCTACAGTTTCCTTGACAACCCGTGGTGGAAAACTGAAGGGAAGGACAATCATGGTTATCTATTTTTTGGAACAGTGGCATCATACTAAATTCAAGTAAAATGATAAACTGGCATTCATAGTACATGAATAGCCAGTATATATATAATAAAAGCAATCAAATAATCTTGGTCAAGTATTCTGCACTGACTTCTATACAACAAATCAACCAAGTCAGCAGCAACAACAACAAAAGCAAGATACCCTTTCTCCAGTCAAATAGTAAACTAACATCTAAGCATGGCTCCTACATAACTCAGAAGCGTTGCCAAATCTCTCCACAGATAAAATGAAACTATGTTTAGATATTTGTTTTCCTTTTGTAAATATTACTTGAAGATGAGCCAAAAAAAAAATGCAGTCTACTCGTACAAATTGAGAAAAATCCATATCATAAAACAGTCAGTACTCAGTACAATGCTACCAAACAATACTGAATCAGGTCTAGCAAGACTTCCATCCAATTTACAAAACCAAAGCCATAGACTCATACATTCCAAATAAAAATTCATCTAGAGAAGTCGTGATCTGAATCATTATATCTCTGGACAAAACACACAACAAAATGTATCTTCCAAGAAAGCCACAAGTCATGAGATTTAAAAATGTTAGTAGAATTCAATTTAAGACAACCTCTTCCTCACACAATATCAATTAACCAAGAAAGAGACAACAATTCGTGTTGAATGAATCAAGCAACTTACCATTCCCCTTAGCATGATCGCAAAAGTTTTTGCATCATACTGATTGTTCTTCATATCAGAAACCAATTGATCAAAAGAATCCGGCAGCTTTAGATCAGGTGGAATTTCCCCAGCCTTTACTTCGTTAAGGATCTTGTAAAAATCTCTAACTAGTCTCTGCAACGTCATTAATTGCATCATAACCACTCAGGTTCAGAAAACAACTTAAACCAAAAATACATCTGATATGGTAATAAAGATTGTTTACCCCTGAATCGTCAACCCTACCAAGAAGCCTTGGCCCCAACCGCCTACCTAAGCAATCTGGAGCACAAAATAAGAAACCAATTAATGTTCTAAAACAAGCACAAGGTGAGGGTGAGAGATAAAAAAGGCACAAATAATAAACTTCCAGAACCTATTCCGGGTATCTTAAAAAAAGTGTCATACAGCTGATGTTTTGGTAAGACAGACAGAAACAGATAGAACAAAACTTTTATGATCAACAACATACTGAAAACAGCCGAACCAAGCATTGCTTAGGCAGGGACTTAAAAAAACGAACATCGCCCAATGTTTTTCCCAGACATGTCACAACAGCACCAATAGTTATCCAGTCAAGAACAAGAGGAGACTTTCCATTCCTCAAATGCAATACTAAACAGCCTAAAGAATTCAGGAACACTTGCCGCATAAACTTCTCCATCCCATCACTAATTTTCAAGCTCAAACGAAACCCAAACAGAACACTTAAATAAGCAAGTCACACTTCAAAATTTTAGATCCTAAAACAAAAGGATGCATAGCACATTAACACTAGCCCACAGCCACAAAACTTCAACAGGAAAACCACCTAAACAAATTACATTACCACAACAAATCACTAGGAGATCAACTACACGGATCAGAAGCCACCCTAAATTCGTCTACACGCCAAACACGGATCAATAATAACAAACAACTGCAAAAACAAAGCATCCCACCAGGCGAGGTCGGCTACATGGATCAGGCAGTCACACACAATTGTATAAATCTAAAACAATTCCAGCGCTAAATCTTCACTTTTTTCAGAAATCCCATCACATATATACAAACAACAAACACAATGTCCAAATCGTGATCTAGCTTATAAAAGAAACGAAGAATAAAATCGGAAGGGAAAGAGATGAAAGGGAGTGGGAAAGAGTACCGAAGGAGGAGCACTTGTTGACACCTTCGAGGGTGACGAGAGCGGTGAGAATGAAGACAAAGGGCAACAAGAAAGCGAGGATGAGGATGGTGTGGAAGAGGGTTCGATAGGAAATGTGGCGAGCTGCGACCTTGATCTTCATCAAGTCAATAAACCCATTGTTGTTGCTGCTCGATATCGTGATGCTTCTCATGCTCGGCGAGAAGTGAAGCTGCATCGTCGTTCGCGCAGCCCCACCGCCGCAACAACCCTACCACCACCACCACAACCCCAAAACGACAACGACACCCCCCATGCCCACACCATCACATTCCCATTATTCCGATCTCAGAACCACGCGCCCAATCCCACCCTTTCAATCCCACGCAAGATTGCCAAAAATAATCGATCGAGGTTGAGGTTCACGTTCCCACTAAGCTTCGAGTTCCTCTCCCATGGATCGATCAACAATGAGAGAGAGAGAAAGAGAGAGAGAGAAGAGTGAGAAAGAGAAGAGAGAGAAATTTTTGGGTCTTTTTTCTCGTTTTGTTTTTATTTTTATTTTTATTTTTTGCTCACTTTGTGCGGAGCCTTCTCATTGGTCCGATCTAAAATTTCGTTTTCCCCCAAAAAAATTATGAAAAAAAAAGTGAAAAACATAGTAATTGTATTATGAGTCAAATCTGAAAAGCGTGTTGTGCTTTGAGAGAGAAATGTGGTGAGTGTTTGACCTTGAGATTGGGGAGTGGGAGCATGATTTAGGACCTAAATTTGGATGTTTCCTATGTTTATGGACAAGGATTAAACAATTATTATGCTTAATTCTGGTTTAAATTTCTTGATTTTGTGTTTGCGTGAGGTAGTATAACTATAACCCAAGGTGATAAGGGAAAAAATTAGGGTTATTAAAACCTTCTTCTGTCCATGGAATGTAGGAATAGTACTAGAATTTACACCAGAGTAATTTATTGAGAAATTTGTAATAAATAACTAATAATAATATAAAATTTATTGAGTTGCATGTATTGGTGGTAAGGAAACATCTGTCCTTCAGACTGTTTATCTAAGGATCAATCCCAAAATTAATAAGTTATGTATAATTGTTGTTAAATTTTCATAAATTAAATTAGTTAATAATAATTAAAGTGACTAAAAATCGTTTTTATTGTTATGAATGAATTTTTTATTTTGATTGTATAAGGATTAATGAAATAATAAAGGACCGGAGACCGATTAAGCGTAAATTGTGGAAACAAACTAAATAAGCCAATTATTAATTTTTTATTACATGTCATAATTTAAGTTTTTAAATATAATTTTTTTAGTATTAAGTTGATAACATTTAAATCTGGACTAATTAATTTTATTAATTTAAAATTTTCGATTTCCCTTTTCTACGAAATGTAAAGCAAACCAACCAAATTAAAAATTAGTTAGTTCAGTTTGGATCAATCCTTTGTCTTATTGTAGAAGAATTGTATGTTTAAGAAGAGGGAAAAAACACCATTTTAAAAAATTCACGCATGATTTAGCCATTAAAATATATATAAATAACACATTTTATCGTACTTAAATTACATCAATTAAATAATAGTGATAATAATATAATTACAAAATTAAATATATGATTGCACCGTAAATTCCCACAATACTTACTAATAATGAAAAACATATATGTAATAAAAATACACTAAATAAAGTGTTTTAATAAATCAGAGTAGAAGTTTTTCTCTATTTCTTCCGTTTTTGTATGCATACTCTACACATGAATCTTCGTTTAGTAAAATTAATGGTAAATTTACTTTCATTTTATCTTTCTCGTTCTGTTATTATAGTTTCTAAAATACAAAACAAATAATAGATCTCATAAACTTTTATGATTTTAATTTTTTTAAATGCGTTGAAATATATATTAGAAAAAATATAAGTGATATTTGAACATAGGAGATTACTTTGACAACCATAACCACAACCCAACATATAATTATAATATGACAGAAAAAGGAAACAGATTGACACCTGCAACACATTAGTCAGTTTTCTTATTTGAAATAGGCAAGCACATACCTGAGATTGTAGTTAAGGGAATGGAAAAATATTTGAAGAAAATTAATTAAATTAATTTGCGTACAAATAAAATTATTAGAGTGCATGTGTACAAATATATTAATTGATACTTTATTTTTTTCACTTAACATGTTTATTTACTTTTAAATTAACTTAAATCCAAACTATTCGGCAGCATCTTAAAGTGAGTTGGAGTTTGGAGAATATGATTAAAGAACACAAGGGCAATTTATATTAACAATCACAAGTGGCAAAATCTGAGAAAATGAAGTGTGTGGAATCAATGAAAGTAACATGCTTTCATGTGCAGGGTGCTTCCTTCTCCCTTATCCTTCACCACACTCTGAATTTGGTAAGGGATTCACACATTCATTCATTAAATTAAACAATACCTTTTTTCCTTTTAAAAATGAGAAGCTGAGTCTGATATATTTAAAGAAGAAAATTTAAAAATTAGTGAATTTATCTTTTATAAAAAAAAAAAAAAAACAAACTTTGGAGCAACTTTTTAAAACCAAGTTGCACACCTAATCTTTCTTTTATTTTAGTCTCTCTTTGTACCCACCATTGATACATGAGCTCCACAAAAAGAAAGAGCATTGGTTCCAGAAATATTAACTCCCTCCAACAGTAGAAAGAAATGCAGTCAAAGTTAAGAAAATATTACCCTGTTTCATTGAATGTTTTCGATCAACACTTATAAAGTGAAATTTATTATAATATATATATATATATATATGTGTGTGTGTGTACTTATGAAGCATTGTTTTATTTATTTAAAATTATTCATAAAAATAATTTATTTTTAACACTGTTATTTTAATTTTTAATGTAATAAATTATCTGGAATAAATTAGGAAATAAAATTGATAATTACTAAATCATGCATATACTTATCAAGCATTGTTTGTAATTAATCATAAAAATAATTTATTTTCTGACAATGCTATTCTAACTTTCAATATAATAAATTATTTCAAAAATTAAAATATGAAAACTGATAATTACATAAAATACATATAATTATGGAATCTAAAAGTTACAGGAAATTAGTAATTATTTGCAATTATATATAATTATTTGGAATAATATAGCAATTAATTTTGTGAAACTGTTTTAATAAGAATAATTAACTTATAGATTTTAAAATGCAATTTAAGTGTCTGGCCATTTGAATAATTTGACAGAGACATTTTCAATTTGTCACTCTTCATTGAAGGTGTATAATTTATTGTGATTAAAGCATAATTGTGTGGACTTCAATTAGATTTGAACAATATATATCCCTCGATTAAACAAAGGGCAAATTATTTGTTTCTATTATTTTAAAATAAATTATTTTTTAAAATATTTGACAAGTTTTTTAATATATATTTTTAATCTTCTCATTTTAAAAAAGTAAATTCTATATTCTTCCTAAATAAATTATTTAAAATAAAACCAAAGCACAAGTTTAATTATTATTTTATATCTTTATGTGAAAAGTCATTATTATTTGTTGTGCTCTTAAAATGAATATATAGATAGTTTTAGTATTTAAATGGTTTATTTTCATTTTTTTAATTTCAAAATGTAATTGAGGTAACAACGGAATATGAGATGTGTACTATATCAAATGGGGGATACCTTTATATATTGTTACATAATTCTTTCAAAATTTAAAAACATAGTTAAGGGTCAAAGGAATTTCAATTGTGGATACCAATGGGAAAATCTCCTTTATAAATTATTATAGATTATATAAAATGAATAATTTTTTATTTTACATAATTTCGTAACTTATAACTCAATGTTTGTTTGGCAAAACTAATTTATAAGTTAACTAGTAGTTAATTAGTTAATCGTAAACTATTAAATTATAAATGTTTCGAAAACTGATTACTAAATTAGTTTATAAATGTAAAATGACATAAAAAGTTATATAAACTTTATTTATAAATAAAATTTGTGTTTTTAAACAAAAATATATATGATTTTTTTTTCTTCTTCTTGTTATATGCTTTTTGTTCAGATTACTTTTAACAGACAAACTTATAAAGTTGGAATTCTTTTATTTCATTGATTTCTTACACTGTGATTTGCACTTTTCTTGGACAAATATTCTACCTCCTGTTACTGTCTATCATAATGAAAATTTAATGATAACGTTTGAAACTTAGTCATACTTGTATTATACATTGTCTAATATATGTTTTAATGGATTTGTGTGAAAATGTTTGTAAAAAATTAATGTAATGAAAACTCTTTTTGGAAATGTTTATATTTTAAATTTTATAGTTTTAAGTATTATAAAAAAAAGGAGAATGTTAGAAAGAACTTCTTAGTTCCTAAATTCTTTTAATTAAGTTTTTCTTATAAGAAAGTGTAATACATAAAAGTGCTCCTAAATTTTTTAATTAAGTATTTTTATAATAAAGTGTAATACATAAAAATGTTTTGTATGTTAACATATAATATAAGTGTTTTATTTGTTATTAGACGTAAAGAACATTATACACCTATGTTTATCAATGTTTATTTTATTATATATATATATATATATATATATATTATCTTACATTGGGATAACAAGAAAATTTATTTATATTAAAGACTTTCTGAATAATGCATCAGAGTTGTTTCACATAAATAATTAGTTTTCTTCAAAAAAGACTTAATGCTATACAAATACCACCGTCCTCCTACAACTATGTTTTTTACTTTGGATAAACATTATTCTACATAGCCATGATCAATTATAAATTATGTCATATCATATATTTAAAGTAAATGTTGTTTGAAGAAGAGATATGTAATAATTAGAAAAGATTTTCAACAATTTTTCTTTTAATCTTTTTAAATAGAAAGGTTAATGACAACAAAATAAATGATACTTTTACAATCTAGCCTTGAAAAATTTGAACACTATATGTGTTCATTAAGTAACCTAAAATATTAAACTTTATTTGTATTTGTTAAAGATATTGTTCCTATTCTAATGAGTGAAATTGTGATTTTTTATATCATTATTTTTATAATCAATTTATTTAGTTATGAGTAGTTTACATTTCAAATAAATTTTAAATTTTTTAGTCAAAGCCACTAAAGTCTAAATAACACTTATTTATTTAGTTAGGAGTAAATAAGATTAAAACAATATTCAATATAATTTACAGTTACAAAAATATTTTGATAATAACTTATTAAGTTAAAACTGCGTTTCACAATATATTGTCATATTAAAAAGCTACAAAATAAATTAATAGAACATTCAACCCTTACTTCTTATATATTTTATCTATTTTCACATTAGTTAATCTCCATATTTAATATTTAGACCAACATCGCGAACAAATTTATAAAACTAATATTAATATCTCAACTTATACAATAGCTAAACAAAAACATTCTTCAATATATTGAAATACATAACTTAATTTTAAATTATGAAAAATAGTTTCTCAGTTATCCACCTTATCAATAATTCTCAGGCTACATTTAAATTTCAGTCCTTTTTTATTTTTTATTTGAAATTTTGATATTTTCACATGATCTTTTTACATGTTAAGTAATTAATTTTTTTTACGACATCTTAGATAAATATGCAAGGTCCAAGAATCAACTAAATAAAAATAAAAAAATTGAATCAATTTGTGAATTTCCTAAATCTAAAAAAAACAAACACATTAAAAAAAGAAAGAGGCATAGAAAGTAGAGTAGATTTTGGTTGGAATTGGTTTGGGCCAAGGTTTTTGGACCCAATACCTATAAACTCATAGCCACTCAAATTTCTTGAATTTTCTCTTACATTCCTCTCTGAAGCTCTGTTAATTGGTGTTCTGTATCTGAACTCAGCGATGAGTGCATCTGCTACTCCGTCGGCCCCACAAATCCGCTCTCTCTTCCGCTCCCTCCTACGCGTCGCGCGAGATTTCCCCGATTACAACATCAGGGAATACACCAAACGACGCACCATCGATGCGTTTCGGGAAAACGCCTCTCTCTCCGACCCCTCTTCAATTTCCTCCGCCTATTCCCACGGAAAGTCTCAGCTTGCCGTCGCCAAACGACAGGCCGTCGTGTACTCTCTCTATGCCCCTCCCCTCCGCAGCGTCATGGACCAGCAAGTCCCTTTCCAGTAACGGTAATCTCTAGCATCACAGGGTTTAGGGTTTATGCCGCTTTGTGACGCCAATTTGTTACTTGCTGTATTAGTTGGTAATAATTTGTATTAGTATTAATTCAGGTTCTGAGAACTAATCGGAGACTTGAGTTTGGAAGTGAAGGTCCTTTCAGGTCTCAACCTGGAATCGGTCTTTGATTTCCTGCAGTCATTTTTTTGGGACAATTTTATGCATATTTTTTAAAATTTGAGTGGTGCTTTCTTATAATAAATGGAAAACCGTTTTCTAGGGTTTAGAAAGGATGATTTAGTTGGTTTACCTGTAAATTTGATGATTTTTTGTTTGATGGTGATATCAATTTGGTGAAGCGCTTCATTGTTAGCATTGCAATGTCTTCTCTTGCGTAATTATTAGCTACTCCTGTGATTTCTACAAGCTCTTCCTTTTGGGATTTCACGAAATGTGGGCTAAATTTGTTAAAACTCAAATTGCAAATTAAAATTGTTGGCTTTAGAAAAACAAAACTTTGAAGAAAATTTGTTTAGATCATTTTTTGGATAAGTTCAAATTTAGCACCCCTAGTCAAAATGTGCAAGGGGGACAGAGTTCTCTGAGGTAATGAGTGATTATGAGCTTGTTTGGATAGAGAACTAGAAGTGTTTTTTCTGCATTGGAAAAAAGTTTGTATTTACAGTATGGAACTTCTAAGAAGTATTTCTAACTTGTATCAAAACAGGTACAATGTGTTAGCGGGTATTGTTGTAGGAGATATCAAACCAATAACAATGGGAAATGGAGGTGTTATGATAGAACAGACGGTCGAAAGAATAGACAATGGATCTTCAATTTCGAAACATTGTAAAATATTTTAGTCATGAATTTAGATGCAACCTTGTGTCTATTTTTAGACATGGTTACTAAGCAGAGGATTGATGAAACCGTTGCTAAGCGGTGATAATTTTAGAATGACAGTGAACTTCACTTCCATTGAACTGTATAACAAGGAATCAATGGCTTGAAAGAGACAGCATCTATCCTCCAAAATTGTGCACAATGCATAAAGACACGCTTATGACAAAAAATAGATGGTCAAATTCGTAAATCTTTACTTAATAACTCTGCTTCTTCCAATTTGTTTTATTTTCTTTCACAACCTGGAGTTCCGATTTTGAAGACAATATGAGAAGAACGATATTGTTTCCTTTTCATTTCCTTCATTTTTTATCCCATCACTAGCCTGATCTATTATTTTCTCTATATTTTTCTTATTATTTTTTCCTTTCTCTCAATTCACTCCAAAATGGGGTCCTTTAAATTTATCGTGTTACTGGGGTTCATGAATACATATCAAAATATCTCACGACATACTAATCGGTCACGCTATATTTCATGATAAAGTCATTCTTCAATTTTACTCAGGTTGGACAAGCTTTCTCTTGTTATTTTTCTGGTCGTTTTATTTCTTTTTCTCAAGACCACTGTTGAACCCTACATTTAGAGTTAAATCAGAAATCGCGGTTTGCTTAACAATCATTATTTCTGTGTATAAAAGTTTTGGTGGGTAAACTGATTAGCTCACTGACGTCGGCATTCAGGTATATGATGCAAATAATGATCAAAAGATACGAACCAAAGTATATCGTTAATAAAGCCTATTGGTTTGATCCATCATGAAATTATGGGTTTTCTTCAATAAGACAATTAACCATATTTATGGCAATTTCGGGCTACTGTTAAAAGCTACATTTAACCAATCCAGTTTGGAACTCCTGATTTGCTAATCCTTTTCCTTGTCTACAACATTCAATATGCTACCAAATTCAAATCATTGTTTAGCAAGTGCATAATAGTTTAAGAAAGAGATAAAATATAGTGAATGACTCGGATCTTTACTGTACAAATATGATGCTGTAGAGGCAGCAAATATTTCCGGCTCTCAATTTCGTGCTAGTTAGCCCAATACCTTTCTCTCTAATTCCGAACAGAGTTTAATCAATCATGCATGCAAAAGAATGAAAAAATTTCTCCCTTAGTCGAGCAACCAACCCCCGCATGAGATTTCTATCATAGATGATGACATCATACATGTTAAACACTCCAACTTATTAGAGTTGAGTACATTGACAGAGCTTCTCCACGTACTCCTTTTAGCTCTCATATAACTTATTTAATTTTTAACTTACACAAACTAATAAATTGATTTTAACTTTCAAAAAAAGGTCAAATTCATTTTTTTCGTATTTTTCTCCGCAAAAAATGTCCAAACAAATGCTTAATAGCATATTTTTTAAATCCACAATTATCCTTTTGTTCTCATGTACCAAAATAGTGCAGTGCATGTTGGGAGATTTGTAGAGTTGACAGTATACCTTCTGTTTCACGACTGCTTGAAGTCAATCAGCCGGAAGGTAACATGTCTCCTACTACCAAGGTTGAGAAAACAAGTGACACTGCTTCAGATAGTGTTGGAAAGGGCTGATAGCCCGAATGCAGCAAACAACAATTGAAGTCGAACATTTCAAGTCCATTACAGCACCAGTGACCAGTTAGACACACAAATGAGCTCTACCAATCTGAAATCCAATAAAAAAACTCCTAGATTACAATTAAACAATACAAATAGAGCGAAAACTCAGTCTTAAATGATTCATGTCATGGCCCTTCACGTCAAAATTTTCACACCTTTACTCTTCTTCACACCACTTCTGTTTTCCATCTTAAGTGGCAAAGGAGCAGAGAACAAGAGCTTTTCTTGGTGCTCATGAAGCTGCTCTTTCACTGCATTTCTTCCCTCATTTTCCAGAACCCTTCTACTGCTCCTCTCACCATCATCACTGCTTCCCGGCGATCCTCCACCCTCCACCACCAACACTTCCTCCTCATCATCACCACCCTGATACGAATCTACACCATCATCTTCAACTGCACCACTCACATTATCCAAAACCTCTCCTTGCTCGTCTCTAGATGAACAGCTTCGATCGGGATATCTTACACCCCTACTATAAACATCACAAATATTGGCAAACCTCACACTCTTCTTCACTCCAGGTTGAACTCCTTGCTTACGAAGGAAGACACCATTTTTGTTTGGGGAAACCTCACTACTTCCACCAATCAAAACATTGGTCACCCCATCATCATGAACGCCCTCCTCAGACTCAGAATCTTCTTCATCTTCTTCATCATTAGCAGAAACCTTGCACAATCTACTAAGCTTCTCAACCCTATCCCTCAAATTATGCAACAGCTTCCTCCTTTCGTCATCACCTGCATTTCTCGGTGTTTGAACTTTCTTACCAGACCTCACAGACCTTGCTTCTTTAACACAAAACACGTGTTTTCTCAAAGCAACCTCTTCAATTGAGTCCAAAAACCGAACCACATCTCTGCTGATCGACCTTTTCCCATCTACAATCATCGGATCACAACCCTAAAATCAAAATTGAAACTTTTAAGGTTTTTTTGGGGCTAAAGAGCACAGGTACAGATCTCAGATACTCAAAAAGTGTTATAGAAAGTACTTACAGATTGCACACCAACAAAATCTTAACATTCCTAAAGTAATTGAAACTCATTTCCTTCACGGATAGGATTCTGATCCTTACCCACTTAACCAACTTTAGCAATTTTTTTTCTACTCTTTATTGAAAAGCAATAAATTCAAAAAGATAATTCCCATGATTAGATTACCTCAATTGAATCGAGTTCGAGGAGCAAGTTCATGGCTTTGAGAGAAAGGGCTGCGAAATCGACATGGGCATGGTTGGAACAAGAGGATTTGAGAGCGTTGAAGGTGGATTTGATGGAAGCGAGGTGTTTGAGTTGGGTTAGGGTTCTTGATCTGCGAACAAGGAAGGAGCGAAAATGGGTTTGGATGACGCTGGCGGCGGCGTGGCGGAGGGAGTGGCGAGTGTAGTGGTTGAGAGAGGACTCGAGGGATTCGATGCGTTGAAGGAGAGATGAGATGGCGGAATGGGTTTGGTGTTGGTGTTGAAGGTGGTGGTTTTGGGTGGGGAGGTTGAGGTTGTGGCGAGTGTAAGATTTGGTGAAGTTTTGTTGGGAGGGAAGAATAGGGTGAGGTTGGGGTTGAGAGAGGAGGGATGCAATGGGGTGTAGAAGGTGGTGTTGGGGTGTGCAACAGGTGTTAGGAGGGTTGTGGTAGCAGCAGCATTGGGTAGTGGTGGTGGTGGTGACGGTGGGAGGAGGAGGAGGAGGAGTTTGGTGGTGGTGGTGACAGTGGCAGTGAGAGGCCATTCCGAGGGAAGAAGGGTTTTGGTCTTGTGCAGTACTTGAGCAGTTCAAAGGGTATTTAAGAGACTGTAATGAATTCCTTTACCATTTGTGAAAGTTCTCCTCTGATCAGATATTTATTTTCTTTTAGTAAAAGAATTTATGATGAAAATATTTTGATTGTTTGTTTATCTTGTAAACTTTAATGTTGAGATTTTTTTTATATTTTTAATTATTACGTACATTATATCTAATAATGCTCAGGGGTTTAAACAATTGACATAATGTTTGTTTAGTTTAATGTAGAGGAAAAAGATAATAGAGTAAGAGGAAAAAGAAATACTTGAGAAATGAATGAGAATAGAAATGAAATTTTATTTTAAAAATGTAAAATGAAATTTTATTTTAAAAATGTAAAATAAAGCAATCATGATTAATAATGTGTTTTCATTTTTCAAATACAATGTGGTAATAAAAAATTTAGTTATGTATTTTTAATTCTGCACTTGAAAATAAAATTAATTATGTTTATAGTATAATTGATAAGGATGCATTCTCTTTTTATTTTTTATGGTTTTCTTTTTTTTCTCTTTGTAAAAGTTTTTTTAATTAATTTCTTTATTTATTTTCATTCAATTAAATTATCATTATTTTTCTTTTTTTTTTCTCTTTTATTTTTTCATTTTCCATTTTTATTTTCATCCAAATTCGGTGATATATATATATAACTTTATTTTCATATCAACTTTATTTTTTCATAATTCGTATCAATTCATTAAGCGAAACAACGTAATTTTGTTAGTTGAATGTTGTATAAGTTGGAAGAGAGGGAAAAAGATGAAAGAGACCGATAATAATGAAAAAAAAAATGTGTAGAAAAATATTGATTTAGTTAAGTTAATTTGAGTTTGTTTGTAATAAAAGTTGAAACAATATTATGTGAGTTGTTTTTTCTTTGTCAAATATTATTTTGTTACAATGACAATTTTATTAGATACCTAAGAAAAAGATTAAGTCTTACAACCATGTTGTTGAATTAAGTATTTATTAATAAAGAATAAGTTATAATTGATAGTAAAAGCAAAAGTCTTTTCTACTTAAGTTTAGTATTATAAATATTAAATAGTTTAGTAATCTAAACGTTAAAATTCAACTGTGACTTAGTTTACTTATTCTTTTTCACAAAATAATTTATGTTATTTATAACATATTTTGCCAAAAATTTGTGACTTTGAATCCTTCTTTATGGATGTACTAAAGAACTAAGTGCATTCTTCTAATTCAAATTTGATTGGAATTGATAAGATAACGCTGTAAATAAATTTGTGATGAGTTTTGTTTTTCATGTTAAGTATGGTGAAAAATAAAATGTGTTTTTAAGTTAAATATGGTTAAAAACAAAATGTATTATAATTGATTCTATCATATTGTTTTGATTTTTTTTTTTCTTTACATCAACAACTAGAAAGCAATGATGTGAGACCATTGTTACTTGAAGATAATTGATTATAAAAAATTTAAAATATTTGATTGACATTTTGATTTTGAAAGCTTTAAAACATTTAATTGAAATTTTGGTTTGGTCGTGCATAGGTTAAACAATGTATAATTAGAAAAATAGTTTTGAATTGTTATACGTGAAGTTGAAATTATAAATAAAGACTTAATGTTCGGTAGAAAAAGAAAACTAAAGAAAACAAATTATCCCTTATAGTTAACATGCAACGAAAACTTCTGTAAAATTATTATTTTGTTAAATATGTGTCGTTTATATGATGTATAAAAAAAAACATATTATCAATTAAAAACTATAATCAACGGTGTAATATTCATTTCATAATCATTTTTACTTTTTTTTTCTTATTTTCTTTCCAATCAAACAAGTATTCATTCAAATTTCCTATTTATTATTTTTCTTTGTATTCTATTCACTTTTTTTTTTTTTTAAATAACCTCATTTTTAGTTCATTTCTAACTTGTTTCTTTTCTATTATTTTTCCTTTTCACTCCTTCGCTTACTTTCATACCATATTGACAAAGGTTAAAAAAGACACATCTCTTTTTAACGACATTAGCTCCTATGGTATCCATATTATGTCTTGGCTTTATAACCATAGCATAGATATGGTCCCAATATACAAATATAAGCCCTAACACCAAGAAACAATATAGGTTTATCAATATAAAGATTCAATGTAATAGAGTTAGATACTTAGGGGTGCATTCAATTGAAATTTCAAAAAACATTTAAAGATTCTTTTATAAAAAATTGTGATATTTAATTAAGATTATCAAGACTTTTAAGTACTAAAAAAACTTACTGAATTCAATTAAGATTATCAAGATTTTTAAATACTAAAGAAATCTTATGAATTCAATTAAGATTATCAATATTTTTTCTCGAAGTTAAAAAAGTATAATGGCATTCAATTGAGGTAAAAGACTAAAAAGATAATCCTTTAGTATTTAAAATAATATAAATTTTAATGAATTATTGATTTGATTGGATTTTTATAGAGTTAATGTAAATTTTTTACCTAATGTGTAAATATGCGTGGGTAATGTGAAGTATTATTAAGATGGTGTCACTGGTGGCAAAGTTGGTGTCTAAAGTGTTTAGGAATGTGGTCGTGTGACTCCATAATCGAGGATGGCAAAGTTTGTGGACGCCACATGATGCAATAATTTTCAGTGTGCCCACGCTACTATACGTATTCCCTCCGAGTTTAATCCCTGTAAAAAACGAGAAAAAAAATATAAATTATAAAGTAGTTTTTTACTTTAAATATGTAATTCATAAATTTGGACTTTAACAATAATTTGATTAAAAGACTCTATTATCGTTTCTCTTGTTAAATTTGGACCCATGTAAAACCCTCAAAATTAAAAATAAACGAGTTATTGAAATGAAAATGGCCTGAAAATGATTTTTTTAAATTTCATCAATAGTCTTCAATATGACTCCTACGAATGGAGGTGTTCTAACTGAAGCTTATCTAGTTCATGCCTAAATACAGCAGGGCAAAGGGATTAAAAGATGAAAGAAAAAAGAAAATAATTTTTCTTAACGCTTTTTCACATATCCTATTGATAGTTTATTTTAATTTTTGATTGATTTCAAAAAGGTTTAAGATCAAAGCAATCTATTAGTGATCGAAAATGATATTTTAAAAGTGAGTTCAGAAAAATTGTTTTCATTTAAACAATAAAGTGAAATTATTTTTGAACTGTAAACATGAGTTTATTTTGAAACCCAAAACCAATTATTTAAAAAAATATCAGTATGGAGAGATAAGGTGAAGTAAAATGGATTCATTTTTCATGTTCCAATAAAGCAGCTCAGCGTTGCTTCAGGATTTCCATGTTTTTATGTGGATTTTGGCAGATCAGGAAAAAATGAAATGGACTAAATTGGGAAACCTTTGCAGAGACTTTCTTGGTCTCACCTTAGTTTATATGATAAAGGCTACTAATTTAGATCACAATACCTATTAAAAATACCTGTGAGCATGCAAGATTATATATATGTTCTTGCAGAGATGGTGTGATGCACCTCAAGTTCTGATATGCTAAAACAATCTAAAAGTGTATATACTCACCCAAGTTCATATCTAAACTAAAATTTGAGGAATGGATATTCTATTGAAATGCAGAATGAAGGCGCCAAAACAAGTTATATTCCTAAATAAGGGGAGAATTCAACTGGCATAGGACTATGTATGATGAAATGGTTTCTTCAGCATAGCAGCATGCTTTTGTCCATTAAGATGAAATTTATAGACTGTCTCACTATTACACACCACATTACATATAGCACATATCTTAACTGCTTCGGCTGCTGCCCCACCATCAAGAACCTTCTTTTTCTTTTTCTCCAAGTCTGCAACAGTTTCAACTCTTTTTCTCTTAATCTTGTTTCCACTGGTTGATTTGCTGTTGTCCTCTGGTAACTGGGGTCCTATTGCAGGATTAGATGACCCAGATGGTTGAACTTGGGTTGGATTCAATGATTCTCTTAGTTTTTCCAAGTTCTTCTTGTGCTTCTTTCCAAATTTATGTTGGTCCAGCACTTCCTTTCCGGTACATTCTATCTTGCAAACTTCACAATATGCAGGTTGCACAACCTTAGTTTTAGCTTTCTTTTGTTTTTTATTCATTATTCCATTGCCATGAAGTTGAGCTGCAGTATTTGCCCACCACATGGAGATAGGATCTACCATAGCCAACTGTTCTGAGCCATTGGATGGTATAGAGATGCCCTGCACGGTTGCATGTATTTATGTATTTATTTCCAAATCTAGATAATAACAGTGCAATTAAAAAAATGAATGGAGAATCCAGAATTGCATACAGCCAATAACAAACTTCAACATGCTATTCAAATCCTTAACCAAGCAGTCTCAAAAACAACAATATAGAGAATGTGTATTAGATTAGTAAGAGTATGCTATACTCAGAGGAACATATAATCCTGAATGGATCAGAAGATTAAGTTTACATAAAACAATGTTGACTATCTACATGTTAATTCCTCTCATACTCATCCATGATTCTATATATGTCCAAAGTCATTTCAGTACTGAAATATAAAACCATTGTATAATCTGCAATGTAGCTATGGTTAATAGTGTAGATTTTAATAATACATGAACTTCTAATCTAATTGAATAAAAATGTGAAGATATATACTAAGCATGTCTAAGCATCCAGATGACCAACTCTATAGATTCAAAATATTAACAACATTTTGTTTTCCTACTTCGAATCAAAGAAGAAGAAAACTTGAGGTAAAAAAAAATAGGAAGTAAAAATTTGGGAAGCTCCTTTCAATTGGAATATATATCCACAGATTTTTACATAGATTTCACCTCTATCTCCGAAACAAAATAAAGAGCAAAACTCAGGCATACATCATTGGTAGACACTACCAGCAAAGCAAACCAATCATCACTAACAACAAATCAATCTCCTACAATACTTCAACTAGCTGCCACTAGACAAGAACATGATCATTTTTATTTTAAGTCAACTGCTTCATTAAACCAATTGGAATATAAACCAGCAAAGCTATAAAAAACTGCCAGTCACAACAATTTCAGCTGCAACAGCAAGGACACAGGAGTCTCCAATATAGTAGGCCCGAATCTGACTACAATTTCCCACAATGTGAAGGATCTAAACAAAACTAACACAGTGACTGTAATTTAAAACCTTGTTTACAAGAGACCAATAATTGTCAACCAACATCATAAGCATAGCTCTACGCTCTACCCTCTACCCTTACAACCAGAAAACAGCATAAACCAGTCACAAATATAAAAGGAATCAAACTAATGCATACACATTATCCAAATCCACCTTTCCCTCTAATAAAATCAAAACTTTAGTCAAAAGCTTAGAAAGAAACAAGCACTTACAGGTGCATAGACAGTTGGGTCAGAACCAAATTGTCTAACAGCCTCTCTGGCAGCCCAGTTCTGGTCCAAATAGTACCCGGAAGATGGAGCAGACGAGTTGGAATCAGACCCAACATGGGTCTGAGGATAGATCAAACTGGGAATGGGAACAGATTCATGATCCGAGTACATAATAGGGTTCAACCGCGGGAGAGGATCAACACCAGGAGGGTTGAGGGGAAGAGAGGAAGAGGAGTTAGGGTTTTGAGGATAAGAGGGGTAATGGGTAGTCTGAGAAGGTGGAGGAGCATAGGAGGAGGAAGGTTGGGGGAAAGAGATGAGTGGGGTATCAGTTTGCAGCGACTCAGACCAATTGCCGTATTCCATGGCTAAGCTTTTTTGAGAGGCATGGAGAGAAAAAAATGAAATGAAATGATGATGATGGATATGGAGAAGAAAGAGAAGATCTTATATTGTACAAGGGAATTATACTTTAAGATCATCATCTAATTGGATTACACTAATTCAAAAAATTATTTTACAAGATTCACAAAATTACTTCATGTTTCTTAGTAAGTTAATCTTCTATTGTTTTTTTAAACACTTTTAATTGGTTAATATTTTTTATCCAAAATTAATAATAATAACAATTTTTATTCATAATTAGTGAAACCACATGAATTTTCCTATCTATGTATTCACGTTTTTATTTCATTAAAAATATGTAATTTATTATTTTTACTTGTATAAGTAATTAATTACAAAAAAATAATATAATTTTATAAAATGGTTATGCAGCAATTATTTTTAAAAATAAAAATTCTTTAATTATTTTAAATTATTTATTTATTAAATGAATAAATAAATTATTTTTTATTTAGTGATATTTTTTATTATTTATTTTTTTATTAAAATATAAAATTGTTAATTAAAAAAACTATCAAATAACCTATCTTTATGACATTTTTAGTACATTAAAATATATATAGTTTATTAATTTTGTAATTAATTAATTAACAAATAAAAATTAATATAATTTAATATATATATATATATAATTTTATAAAAAAAGTAACATTCAAACATTATATAGGTATTATTTAAAAAAAGTTATCTAGTTATTACAGAAACGCAGGTGCTTATGCACATATATATAATTTTTTCTTATGATGACAAAACATAAAAAGTTTATTATTATAAATAGTGTTAAAAAATATCATTAAATTATACAAAAATTATAAAAAATAATTACATGAGTAAATATTTTCTATAATTTTATTGTATATAGTTTTTCTATATTGCGGAAATTATTTTTTTATTGTGAGTTTAGTAGTTATTTGAATTTAAATGTATAGTTACTTAAAATTTAAAATGATAAAAATTTGGGTATATCATAAAAGTTATTAAAAGAGAATCTCCTATTAATGTTATAGATTTTAAAATAAAAAGTAATTATTCAATTATTTATTTTATTAAATAAATAAATTATTTTGAGTGAAATTGTTTGATTAGAAATGGTGTATTATCTTTATATAATGGTATAAATGGTAACATTTGTAAACATATTACTTTATTTTATTTTTAGTGATATTTTAAAGTGATAATATAAAGCTTATGTAATAAATAAAATTATATAAAATAATATATATATATATATATATATAACTATAGAATAAAATAATACAAAATATGAACACAAATACAATAATATCAAAATAAAAAATAATTATCATAAATATTTTTTAAAATATCAATTAATTATGCTAGAATCAGTCAAGTAAGTATTGATAAGATCTTAATTTAAGAATGAAAAGCAATAAGTTGAAAGAAAAACACTAATTATTAAAAGGACAATGTTAATCCCTTAATTAATAATTTTTTAAAATGAATTAACTTAAACAATATATTTTAGTAATTATGGGATATGGGATATATGAAATTGTCAAACTATTACTCATAGTATAAAAGTCAAAGTTTGAAGAATTTAAACGTGTCTAATACAAATAATTGAATTTAATATAATCTTTGAGTTTTTTTTATTATTAAATCCACTATTAAAGGAGTCGTATTTAAAAAGTGTAAGAATAGTGATGGGAATGAAATAAGAAGAAAGGGACAAGGGAATAAATAAATAAATAATGATAATAGTTTTATGTTATTTGGTAAGAGAAAAATATAAATAAATAAAAAAATATTATGACATTTTTTTATTAGAAAGAGAAGAGAGTGAATAAAATATAATTAAAAATACTTCTTTTGTTTATGGTACACTAGTTTAAGGTTATTTAATCAATATATTACCTTTTATTTTTTTTTGTTAAAATAGTCTCGCTTCTTTAAAAGAAATTATTTCAACTAAGATAAATAGAGTAATTAATTTGAGTACATATTAGAAAGAAAAATACTAACATTGTAGTGAGAAGTGAGAATATCACTCAAGTTGAAATTTTTTAGAAGATTAAAACATTAAAAATGTACTTGAGGAAAGGAGTAATTAGTTATTTTTTATTGGACAATACTGGGTGTATAACAACTTTTTAAGGAATGATCAAAATATATATATATATATATATATATATATATATATATATATACTTTATATATATTAATTTAATTATATGCACATAGCATAATCATAATAATTATGTTATACACAAATTAATTGAGAAATTTATTATTAATAGTAATATGATGATTCATCAAACTTATACTTAGTGTGAAAATTTAAAAAATAATTACAATATATAAATAAGAAAAAAACAATTGAGATTTTTTTTATGACTACACATTAGGAGAGATTACCATATGTTAAGTGACCAAAAACAATTGTCTCACAAGATCTTTTTGTAATGTATTGTCAATCTAAATTTAATAAGAATACACATAACAATATTACACCACATGCAGATTTATGCCAGAGTAAAAAAAAATGGTAACTTAGGGATTAAAATTATTACATATATCGTCCCTACATTCTCTTATAACAGTACCAAAACGAATACCTGCACACAAACTACTAAAAAAGTCCTAGTGAAAAACAATATAAAGTCTTAACCTTAAAGTTCTCAAACTACTAAAAACTTCAATAGAAAATTTATTATTCTATTATTCAATTTGATTGGACTGGATCTAATTAAAAAAATCTAACTCTTTAGTTCAATTGATTCACAGAATTGATTACATTTAATGCGCACCAAATCCTATCTAGCCCTTGCAAGAATATATTCACCTAACATTAAGAATTGGGGGGATTCGATAAAATTTCCCATCATAATTCATAGGAAAAATACCTAACTTTGAGCCCAAGAGCCGTGCTTCAAATGTCCTGGATACAAAGGCATCTACAACATCCTTTAATACAATAAAATTGTACCTTTCTCAAAGTAAATTGTAACTTCAACCATTAAAATTTATATGAATTTTGATACACTGTAGTCTTTCTTGAGTCCTTCTAGCCACCCTCAAATATTACTCTCAAGATTACATAATTTTTCACTTTATGACATTAAAAGAAGAATAATCAAACAAAACAAGTTTATCTGGTACATTCATAAGAAACTGGAGTAAAGCAACATAGAAGAACATAAAGCCTCCTACTTCCCACAATTTATACCTCATTTATGTCAACTATTACGAGAAAGATAAGGAAGAAAAAAGGAAAACTAAAAAATAATAAAGAATCAAACTGACTGCCTCAATACTTGACCGGTATTGCAGTATACTTGATTAATGATCTAACTTATGCCACAGCAGGCATGTCTTTGAGCCATGGATCCAGTGGCTTACCAATTGAGTAAACTATGAAGCCAATCTCACGTAGCTTGTCAGCATCCACAACGTTTCTGCCATCAAAAACAAATGCTGGTTTTTGCATGTTGTCAAATATCCTCTGGTAATCAAGAGTCTTGAACTCATCCCACTCGGTTAGAATGCAAAGACCATGTGCATCCTTTGTTGCTTCATAGGCATCCCAAACCACACTGACTTTCTTCACAGTGGTGGGACTTGTGGGCTGCAAGTGGATAGGATGATCCCAATCAAACTTGTTCATTGATAAATCCCTCTGGATTTGGTCCTCAGTTACTTGTGGATCATATATGCTGAGGTTGGCCTTATCGCCAAGTAGCCCCTGGCATACATCAATGGCAGGGGTCTCCCTCGTATCACCAGTGTCTTTCTTGAAGGCAAATCCAAGAATAGCAATCTTTTTGTTTGAAACAGTGTTGAACATTGATGAAACTACACGGTTCACAAAACGGCTCTTCTGATAGTCATTGATCTTGATAACTTGTTTCCAATACTCGGCCACCTCTGGAAGGCCATTGCACTCACAAATGTAAACAAGGTTCAAGATATCCTTCTGGAAGCATGATCCACCAAAACCAACACTAGCATTGAGGAACTTGGGTCCAATCCTTGAGTCCGTACCAACAGAATAGGCCACCTGTTGAACATTTGCACCAGTAGCCTCACAAAGTGCTGACATGGCATTAACAGATGAAATCCTTTGGGCCAAGAAAGCATTGGCAGCAAGCTTAGACAGTTCTGCTGACCAGAGATTTGTGGTGAGTATTCTTTCTTCAGGAACCCATTGAGAATAAACACTCTTCAAAGCTTGAATAGCTTTTTGGCCCTCTGGGGTCTCCCGGCCTCCAATAAGAACACGGTCTGGTTTAAAGAGATCTTCGATTGCAGTTCCCTCAGCAAGGAATTCTGGGTTTGATAGAATCTGGAATTTGATTCCCTTGCTGTTGTGGGTTAGAATCTTCTCTATGGCCTCAGCAGTTTTGACTGGGACTGTGGATTTCTCTACCACAATCTTGTCAGACTTTGAGACATCAGCAATCATGCGAGCTGCGCTCTCCCAATATGTCAAATCTGCTGCTTTGCCAGCTCCTAGACCCTGAGTTTTAGTCGGGGTGTTGACAGAGACAAACACTATGTCAGCCTCAAAGACATGCTTTTCAACATCAGTGCTGAAGAAGAGGTTCTTGCCACGGCATTGCTTCACAACACCATCAAGACCAGGTTCATAGATAGGAAGCACATCACTGTTCCAGGCTGCAATGCGGGATTTAGAGATATCCACAACAGCCACTTCAATGGATGGGCACTTAAGTGCAATGACTGCCATTGTAGGACCCCCCACATATCCAGCACCAATGCAGCAAATCTTCACCATTTTGCTTTTCTAAATAACCTATCGAAATCAGGTTTTAAACACATCAGTAAGAATACAAGCTTGCAACATAAGTCACTTAGAGGCCTTATACAACCATCACTTTGCATAATAGTATTAACACAAGATAATATAGACATGATCAGATTCTGCAAATTGCAACTATTATCATCTAGGTAAACAAGGAAACAGGTCAGCATAGCTGCTTATGCGCTTATGAGTTCAAAGAATCAGACAATAAATGTACCAGGTTCCGTCCTTTTGAGAAATCATATCAAGCACCATCCTTTTGTTCAACCTAGATTTTAGGATCTAAGACCTGGCCAATCATTGCCAACAGAACTGCATGTTTCTATTGTTCGAACAGTTTCCTAACATCTTGGAATCAATACCATGTAAAAAAATTCTATATCACAAAACAAGAAATTTGATTAAAAGAAAATCGAAGGTCTATCAAACAGGTGAAAATGACCCCACTAATGAAGCAGGAACCGACATACGAGCTTTTAAGAAACCAGATCTAGCACACATATGCAAACGCATGTGATTTGATAACAAAGCTTCAGTATGACTACAAGTTAACCACTAAGACCAAAACAGATCTAGCACCAACAGCAGAACCATAAACTAAATGCACGAGATTTCATTGTCAGATGCCACTGATCCCAACAGATCCACAGTCAATTTTGCTTCAAAACAAGCTGACAACAAAAACCCACCAGCAAAATCCACGAAAGAATCGAAATTTAACATGACAAAAAAAAAAAAGTGAAAATTGCCACGGATCCGTCTCACTTCCGCACAAACCAGAACAAAACCCATCGATCATAGAAAAAAAAAAGGATATCAACAAACAAGTAAAACACCACGACCACACAAACAAAGCATAACTTTTAAACTATGAATGTGTGATCGAAGAAAAAATAAAACATATGACACAGAAGCAGCAAAAACAGGAAATGAGAGTGTCGGAAACATACCTTTGAGAAGAAAGATGAATCCCTTTGACTAAGGGAGAGAGAAAGAAGAAAATTATGTTATGCAGAAGAAGAGCGTCGCCAAGGTTATAAATACGCAACGACAATCCACCTCCCCAACATGTTATTACCAAAATGGACACCGTTGCGTCGGTGTCAAAAATCTTTCTATTATTTTTAATTAAATATTTATATATGTATATATATTTATTTAAAAGTAATTCATTATTAGTTTTTAAAAGAATATAAAAATTTAAAACCTTCGCTTTTTAATAAACGGATAGAATTTGCATCTTGTAAAACAATTCTACTTATTTTATTTATGTTTAAGTACATCAAAATATTCACCAACTTCATAATCACATTTTTTTCACTTGTATATTTTTTTCACTTGCACTGTCTAATTGATTAAAGAATATAGTTTGAATTTGTGTTATGGAGAAGGGTAAAAGTGGAAGTTGAAGTGATTTTACAGAAATGGGCACGAGTTCATGGTTTTGGTTCTAATGCAACTAACTGGCAAAGATGGGTTTACAGCTTATTCGCGCGTTCCACGCGTTTTGCCTCATTTCATCTTTCTGTGAGCGAGTCAACTTCATGGGCATTCTCACAACATGTTCTTTCTTAATTATACTTTCATTAAAATATAACTAACGTTGTTATTATTATTAATGATAACACATTCTCTTCTTTACATTTGGCTTTCTTTTCGTCTTTTGGTTCAAACTTAGATTTGCAACTAACTTTTTTCTGTCTACTTAGAATATGATTGATTGTTTAAGTTGTAAATTAAGAAATTCCCTTGATGGGCACATTCTATTAGTTGTACCACGTGCAAGGGAATGAAAGAATATGCTATATGCAATAGACGTAAATAATGTGCAATTGAAGTAAAGATGTTTGAATATATATGGATTATAGGTAATAGGTTATACTAATGATAGTAAAAAAAGATAAAAAATAAAAGGGTGTTTGTAATTTAATTTGGATTGACTGAAGAAAAAAAAAACTTATAAAAACACTTGGGTTAATTAATTTAGATCAGTTTGATAAAAACAATATTGAATTCAAACTAATCTAATCTAATTATTTTGATTGAATTGATGATTTCAGATTTCCTTTCATATTTTCAAGGTTGATTTGAGTGAGAGTAAAGTCTTTGACTAATGATGAATTCTTCTCTTGCCTAAATTTTCATTTAAAAAACAACACTTGTTAAATAAATAATCAGCAAAGGATCAAATCTTATTGTAAAACCACAACTTGGTATGAATTATATAAATCACAAGTTAATATAATTTTCAAATTTATTTGAAGATAAAAGAAGAAGATTAACATAAATTATTATGTTTGCCATTCAAAATGACATGAAACGAAGCCATACATGAAACTGATCTGGATAAAAATATCTGTCAAAATTCAACATTTTATTTTCCATACTCTAATTGATTTAGTGGTCAATTGTTTAAACCAATTAATTCTTAATGCCCTTAATCTTGTCTTTCTTCCTAGTTTTAAGTTTTCAAGATCCACCATAAATTCCACAATTTCTAGCTTTTCTCTCACGTCTAAATTAACAATATAAAGTACATGCACATTTTCTTACAAAATAAGGCATAATAGATTAAAAATTTACTAATATAAAAAAACACTTGACTGTCACATTCATGGAACACAAGCTTGAGTTATATCGTCTAATTTTATTGTTGGAATTCCATTCTTTGTATCTAATGGTTAATTTTTTCCATTGTGCTTCGCATATGATAAGGCTTTGTTTTTTTTTTTTTTTTTTTTTTTTTTTTTCTATTTATTTATTTATGAAACAACGTTCGTTTCTTAATTCCTCTAAATTAAATTTTTTTATTATTATTAGAAAGCAACGTTTTTCCAAATATGATTATTAACAGTAATTAAGCTAGCTGGGTTTTCATGTGCACTTATGTTTTGACCACATCACCATAATCATACTGCTTTTTCATGAAAGACTATGGAGAAACCTTCAAAACTAAGAATGGACTTTGCTTCAGAAGTTAGTAAACAAATAAATATATTGAGTGCATTTGAAGATATATAAAAGAGGAAAAAATTAAAAACTTTTTTATTGAAATATAAAAAATTAAAATCCTTGGATTCTCACGTGTCTGCCAATTAAGAGAATGAGTAGCAAAATAATATAATGTTAAAAAAAATATATTATATTACTTACTTGTCCTACCAAACCGTATGCTATTTTCACCAACACTGCCACACGGAAATGTGTTTTTTTTCTTGGAAAACAAATCTAAAGTTTTATAAAAAGGATTAGAATTTACGTTTTAAAAAAATAAAATAAATTTTAAATTGTTCTGGAAATATTTTCTCTAATAATAAATTTTATCATGTAGTGGTCTAGAATGATCAAAATAAAATAATTAAAAATCAATTTTAAATTAAGTATTTTAGAATAATTTTCTAGAATGATTCAATCTGGAAATTTCTTAATAATGCATATTTTAAAATATAAAGATTTTAAAATATTGTTTTTTATTGCATTTTAACGACGAGGTGCGGCAATAAAATAAGAAAATGAAAAGCAAACACTTTTTTCTTCTTGCACCTCCACAATTATTATAGACACTCCATACTATCAATAAGAAAGTACTAAAATACTATCTTTTGCTGCACCATATCGTTTGTTGCCTCCGTTGTTATTGTGTTTTTTATTCGTTGTCCCTCCATTTTTAGTCATATTCTTTGAGGAAGTTACCCTTATGAAACCTTTTTCTAAGAGATTTCCATTCTTAAGTTACTCTTATCAAAGATAAAATGGTGATTTTAAAAATTATGGATGCAGTTAGTAATTATGAGGTGTAATAAGCAAATTGAAAGCAAAAACTAATGTTGACTACTTGGCGAGTGCTTCTTCCTGCACTTCCTGCACTTCCATATCATCTTCCTGCACCTCCATAATTTTCAAAATTCCAATAATAGACATGAGTAAATTACAAAATTATCCCTACTGCTATAAAAAAAGGTTTTCCATGAAAGGGGTGCGGTGCATTTCTGAACAGCGGTAGAAGGTGTCGCAGAGGTTCCTACAGTGTTGGAGTGGGGGGGTTGAAGGCACTTTGGGTGGCCGTCAGTGGTTGTGGGTGGCTGAAGTCTTCGTTGAGGTATCTGTTATTCATTTTTTCTGATTTCCACAGATTGTAAAAACCGTAGAAGTTTAATATTTACGGATTATGTAAGCCGTAAGTTTAAAAACAACATTTATGCCTCTTATGGATTACACAACTGTAGTTATTTTAACATTCGTAAGAGCTTACGGTTTACCGTAAGTACATAGGTGTATAAGAGAACTCTACGGTTTATAGAAACCGTAAAAGTAATAGACATTACAGTTTGTAGAAAACCGTAGAAGCATTTGCATTTTTTTTACTGCTTACGGCTTCTACAAACCGTAGAACATTTTTTCGTCTATGGTTTGTAGAAGCCGTAAGAAGTGAAAAAATGCAAATGCTTCTACGGTTTCTACAAACCGTAGGACATTTTTTTTCTGTTCAAACAGCAGAATAGTAGCAAATTTTTTTTCTTCTGCGGTTTGTACAAACCGTAGAACAGTACACTTTTTTTTTCTTCTGCGGCTTGTATAAACCGCAGAACAGAAAAAAAGTTTCTACTGTTCTACGGTTTGTACAAACCGCAGAAGAGAAAATTTGAATTACCTATGGTTTCTACAAACCGTATAACAGTTTGACAGTGAAAAAAAATTGGACCACCGCCATCCTCCGCCACCAATCCACCATAACTACCTCTACAATCTAAAATTAAACTTACAATGATACTTACTTTCCTTTCAATTGCTTGAATGGGTGTCAAAATGATGGAAGTTGAAGTTTGTGGGTTACAGTTTTCACGACCCGTGAATGGAGAACAATGATGGAGAACCAAGCCAACAACCAAGCAACTAAGGTGCACTCAATGTAGATCTGTATTGGCAAACTGGGATACAAGCACTGAAAGTGGAGGGGGAGGTGCAGCCGCGGTCGAATAGGGTGCAGTGACGTGGGAACGGGGTGCAGGCAAAGTTGAGGAAGAAAGGATGTGAAGGGTGGTGGAGGGTATTATGGGATATGAAATGTTTTAAAAAGGGTTAAATGGTAAATTTGCCTAAACTATGGAGGTGCAGGAAGATGATATGAAGGTGCAGGAAGAAGCAGTCCTACTTGCCCCATGACAAGTTATAATGGACAAATTCTTCCAGCACCTCTATGCATTTCTTTTGCATTCCATAAACACAAAAAATTCCTTTGAGAAAATAAATTATTTTCAAATTATATAATTTAAAATATAAAAAATACTTATAAATTATATAGTTGATAAGACACTTTTAACTTTTCGATCATCCAATTTAAAAAGGAAAATAGGTTACGTTTATAAAAGTGCAAATGGGCTAACTAGGTCTAACCTAGTCAAAAGAAGTTTGCAGCTTGTTCTTTTTGTCAAGAATACGTTGAATCAGCTCAACACTTATAAAGTTTGTAAGGTGGCCAAAAATTTAAGATTAGTGAGGTAGGTGAGAATTGTCACCGTGTTCATCGTGAGTCATTATCGTTCATTTTCAAAACTTTTATCTTTTTTTGTAAAAGTCACTGTATTAATAAAGTTTTGAAAGGATTGTGGATGACTATTATTTCAGAAATCTGAAATTAGAGGAATAAGATTGTCTTCAATAAAGGGATTGTGGATGTTAAAGAAATTTTTACTCTTACTCACTTAAAAAATTGGTTATAACTTAAACACAAAATTTTGAGAACCCCGATCTCTTACTTGGACCAGGATCTCTCCATTTTTGTGTCTTGAATCTTTACACACGAGTTAAGAGTTTTATTTGTTTTTTTGCGTATGTAGTATTAGTGGTTGTTTATTTTATAGATGTGACTATAGGGAGGCATGGAGACTAATTTTTCCCTTTATATTTTATTCCTTTAATCTACTTCATTTTCTTTTCTGAAAAATATAAGGAGAGGTGTTAAAAAAATCCAAAACGCATAAAGATGTCCACTTACACACAAAATAAACCCATTTGGCAGACCCATAAAATCCAAATCTTTAAGATCGCAAGTTACGTCAAAGGGCTCATGTTTTATGTAAATTTAGTACGTTAAACTTCGTATGCAACAATTTAGATGTAAAATTTATATATAAAATTTTGTATATGATGTTCTAACTTCACGTAAGAATATAAATATATATCTAATGTTAATTTTATATACACACGTTAATCCTTCTATACAAATCTATATATAATATTAATTTTATATACAAACTTTAATTTATATATAAAAATCTGTATATATAATAAATTTAGATACATATTTTACAAAATTCGATCTATATATATGTAACAAAAACATATATACTTTAATATGATATTTCTATTATTTATAATGATATTTATTAGTACTTTTGGTTCCATATATATATATATAATTAAGTATTTATCTTTAAATTTTATTTTAATAAACTCAGGTAACGGATAACATATATTTTACACCATTTATTGTCTTTCTATAAATACATAGTTCTAAATAATTTTAATATATAATGATGATTTTTAATATGAATTATATTATATATGAAATTATATATAGATTAGATTTATATATAATATTTTAAATAAAAATTTATATGTAATTTAGTATTAAATGTTAATTTTTAATATAAATTATATTATATATGAATTTGTATATAGATTAAATTCATATATAATATTATGAAAACAAATTCGTATTTAAAAATTACAATATATAATGTTGATTTTATACGAATTTAAATTTGTATAGAATTTTTTTAGTGATAATTCCTTTTACGCTTTAAAAGAAATCTATCACTACTTTTATAATTGTGGGGTGAAGAAAAACTAAAAACAAATATTATGTATTAAACTATTATAAACTAAACGTAATAAACCATCATATATAACATACGGAATTAAGAATGAATGTTTAATAACCTTATGTTTATAGAAATTACTGTAATGACATTCAGTATTTAACTACTTGTATATATATAATTATGAAAAATTACAAGTTCCAACGATTTTTTTCTATTTTATATATATATATTAAATAAGGAGTTACGATGTACACTTTATAAAATATTTTATTTTTCACTTTTTTCATCTTCAGAATTTGGAAAGTCAATGGATTTTATATCTCAGTGGTTTCATTTCATGATGGACTTTGACTATTTGAAGTCATGCATTAAGTTAATTATTAATATTCATTAATTATTGTATTTGTAAATTTAAATCTTAAATACAAATAGATGCAAAAAATTAAAGAAAAATAATTTTGTTTTATATATTATATTTTTAATTTAAAAATAATTAAATTATAAGTGAAATAATATTTCTATAATACAAGAATTATTGTTTTTTTTTTCAAAAAAAATAAAAAAATACCCATGGATCCTTATATGTATTTTTTATTTATTTAACTATACTTAGTTATCCATAAAAATGTGTGGTTGGTGTTTAATTTATTTATTGATATATAAGCAAAGATAATGATCGGTACGTAAATAAACACAAATTATTAAAAAACTATGTAAATAAAGTGTTTGAGTTTTACGGATTCATTTATTATACTTGTTTTTTATAAAATAAATATAAAATAAATAAAAAAGTATTTGTTTTCAGTATTTTTAAATACAAAATGTATTTGTTCTCAATATAAATTTATAAAATAAATAAATATAACATAAAAATAAGAAATAAAACTAATCACATGAATTCGATTTTTTTTCTTATAAAAAAATTGAAAAAAATTGAAAATAATATTTTGATAAAAAAATTGAAAATAATATTTTGATAAAAAAATTTGAAACTAGTTCTACTTGGAAAGTTGTTGGTATATGAGAGGTATTAATTCATATATAATTAAAAAAAATAACTTAAAATGTAACGGGGAAAATATAGTTATATTACTCTTTTTAATTGTGAGATTTTTCGAAAACATTGTTTTTATCTATTATTTTTATTTAATGTGACGGGGAAAGTATAATAATGCATTAATTTTTTATTTAAATAAGAAAATTAAAAGAGATATGATAAATCACTCAAACTTATAGTAAAAGTGAAAAAAAAAATGAAATAATATTTATGATTTTGATTAAAAAGCCTTAAATAATTAAATTAATGTAGAGAGAAAATAACATTGTTTTTTATCTATTATTTTTAAAATTAATATAGCATATATATATATATATAATTATACTCTTAAATTAATTAATATAGAGAGAAAAGAAGTAGCTATAATAACATAAACAGAAAATATAATGATGCATTAATTTTTTATTTAAATAAGAAAATGAAAAAAGATACGATTAATCACTCATACTTGTAGTAAAAGTGAAAATAATTAAATAATATTTATTATTTTGATTAAAAAGCCTTAAATAATTATTTTAACATGAGCGATTATTAACATTAAAAGCTAGCACGCAAATTCAGAAAGATATAAACTTTAACAGAAAAAGAAAATAATTAATGCTGAAATTTGAAGAAATTGAAAGAAATTAAAAGTAATTACTAACTTTATTTTTTTTCCCACAAAAGTAAATATCCACTTATGACTTTGATTGAGCCATTTCCGTGAATTACTGTAAATTTTTTGAAATGTATTTAATTCTTAAAAGATAAACGTATCTACACTATTTGCAATTCAGCAAGAGTTTAATGATTTAAACTAAAAAAGTATTAAAGTAAGGAAATAATTTTTATAATTATCATTCATTCATTCATCAATAACGCTTATTCCGTGTCCTATATTTATTATCATCCTTAAAAAGCATCCACATATGAATAAATTATTTGTAGCTACAAAAATTAATTTTTTTTATGCGTTATTAAAGTTACTTTGACCAGATATTAAGAATTTAGTTTTACTCACCTTGCTTTGATTCCGTGCACTAGCATGTAGCACTTCTCTATAAATACCACTGTTTTCCTTTCATCAAATTGTATCTTTCCACTTCATCTTCTTCTTATCTTCTTCTCATCTTCATGCTCATGGTGATGGCTTGGTGTAAGAGTTTGCTTGCTTTGGCCCTTTTCATGGTTCTCTGTGTACCAGCCTTGTCAGATGACAGTACATGGTATAGTGCCCATGCAACTTTCTATGGTGACATGCAAGGTGCAGACACCATGCGTAAGTAAAACTCTTCCTCACAACTTTATATAACATAAATTCACTTTATCATTTTCATTTTGATGATTTATGATAAGAAAAAAAAAAATGAATCTGTCTACATATTATTATCTATAGATCTTTATCTGTAAATAAAATCAATATTACCTATAAATTATTATGTACATGTATTTATAAATAAATTCATTACTTTCGAATTATAATTCTAGTCTGTCTACTTTTTTTTTTCTATTTAATTAGGTTTTATTTTCCTTGTATTTACTATTCGGTGTTCGTCTATCAATGTTACTAGGGTTAGAGAGGGAGAGGTAGTGTTCATCTATCAATGGTATTAGGGTTGGAGAGGGAGAGGGGATGAAGAAGTGCATTAATTATTATTTAAAATCATTTATTTCTTCTTTATCGTCATTTTACATCATTAATGCATTATTTGAAAAGTTAGTGATTGGAAAACAGACAAAACTTTTTGGTAATAATAATTTTATTTTATTACTATTATAATTATAATTAAACATGTATAAAACGTTTATGATATACACTTTTTTATATTTTATTAACATTTTCAAATTAACATAATTGACTCAATCAAACTATTCTTACCTTGAAAGATGCTCCATCTCTTCTTTTTAACTGTGTTTTGAATAAAGTCCGTTTAACTTATTTATTATTTTTTAAATGTTAACCTGAGATAGTTTTTTTTTAATTATATTCTTTATTTAATTAACACAGAAAGAAAAAATTAATTAGAATAACGGAATAAAAGAATTATAACAGCCCATAAATATATAGTAAAACAAGAAAACTAAAAAAAGCATGATGGTGAAGCTGGGACACTCCATTTTAAGTAACGTGGTCTAAGTGTTCGGATCGTATTCATATCCGTGTATATGTGCTTCATAGCATAATAGATAACTTACCTAAAATACATAAGATTAAAAATAGAAAAAAAAATAAATTATTTTCTTAATATATAAACCTGCAATTGTACGTAGCATACAGATGCATTAATGACTCTCAACGTATTTTTCTCGTATTTATGCGATTTCTATTTTCATTTTTTTTCTCCGTATTCATACCTATTAGTAGAAACAAATCTGCGACAATTCTCCGTATTCGCCCTGATTCAAATGAAGGGAAAAATATGATACAAAATTTGATCTGCAAATCTTCTGTCTTTGAAAGAGACAGAAACTTAATTTTGAATATTTTTCTTTACCATTAATTATTATTTACAATTTTTGTCGGTACTGCATTAAATTTATAGATAAATGAGCAGAAAAAAATACTTTGGTTCCTATTTTTCATTTTAACCTTAAGCTTAATGGCACCATTTGACAGATCAGATAAAGATGAAACAGTCAAAGAAAATTCAAGAACCAAACATTCTAAGATACTGTCATGAAGTACACAGATTAATTAAAGGCACTGTATAATTAATCTGATTATGTTTTCAATGATATGCAGAGGGTGCTTGTGGCTATGGCGATCTCATGCAGCAAGGTTACGGGCTTGAAACCACAGCCCTAAGCTCTGCACTATTCAACAATGGTCTTAGTTGTGGTGCGTGTTTCGAGATCATGTGTGTGGACGACCCTCAATGGTGCATTCCCAATGCAGGCTCAATCAAAGTAACTGCAACAAATTTCTGTCCCCCAAATTACGCCTTTCCAGATGTAGACCATTGGTGCAACCCTCCACAGAAACACTTTGACTTGTCCATGAAAATGTTCACCACCATTGCCGTGTACAAAGCTGGGATCATCCCTGTGAAATATCGTCGTGTCCCCTGCTCCAAAAGTGGGGGTGTCAGGTTCCAAACGGCAGGGAACCCTTATTGGCTTGAGGTTTTGGTGTATAACGTTGGCAATGCCGGTGATGTTTCTCAGGTGAACATCAAAGGCTCCAACACTAACCAGTGGACAGCCATGTCTAGGGTTTGGGGACAGAATTGGGTGACTGGACAGAACTTGGTGGGGCAATCCTTGTCGTTTCAGGTGAGTACTAGTGATGGAAAAAGGGTGGAGTTTGATGGGGTTGCACCTTCCAATTGGCAATTTGGGCAGAGCTACCAGGCCAACACAAATTTTTAGGGTTAGGGTTTGTGTAGTTCTTGGATTTGGTGACATCACATTCTGCTCACATGATTAGGAGTGGGATGTTTACATTGTAAAATTGTACTTTCACCTGTTTAAAAAATAAACTCTGGGTTAATGTCTTATTTTAGTAATATATATTAATATGTATTTTAAGTCTGAAAAAGAAAAAATAATATAATTAAACTATTAATAATTTTGAAGTGGTTATTTTTATTGATAGGCGTTAAAATATCAACGATTAATTATATTCAAGGGTCTCATTCACTTAATTATAAACTGACTACTATTATTTTAGAAAATGCTGACTACTGCTTCATACAACTGCAGCCATAAAAACATTGACTAAGAGATTAAAAATATACAACTCTAACAATATTTTTATTTATTTATTAATTTCTCAACTGGTAACCTTAATCAAGAATTAGTTAACATAATTATTTTACAAAAGTCATTTTGCTTTAGTAAGATCAATATATTACCTATTAATTTATAAGCTAGTTTGACCATCATAAGAGCGTTTGGTAACTACTGAGCATAACTTATATTAGAAGCTTCTAGTTTATAAGCTAAAAATTATTTTAGCAAACTTCTACCTTGTATTTATAATTTATTTAATTTTTTATTACCATCCCTTATATTTTAATATATTATTTTATCGTTCTTAATTTTTTCTACCTATTAACTAATGTTTCACTACATGCTATATATAAAAATTACAGTTGTGAAAATCGAATTCTTTTACAAAAGACATTTTGGTTTAGTAAGATCAATAAAATACCTATTAATTTATATAAATAGTTTATAAGCTAATTTGAACATTATAAAAGCATTTGGTAAGTAGCTTAACATAATATGATTTAGTTTATAAGCTAAAATTTATTTCAGCAAAGTAGTTTGTATTTATAACTTATTTAATTTTCTTTTATTACTATCCTTTATATTTTAGTATATTTTTTATTGTTATTATTATTTTTATCTATTATTACATAATTTTTTCAATTAATTTTACCAAACATACCCTTAATTATAAAAAAATCATATAATGAAGGAATAATTAGAGTAATAGTTTTTGTCTTACATTTAGTTAATACTTTATATTGTTTTATATTATTGTGATTTTGGATATGTATATATATATATATATATATATATATATAGCTAAATATGATATTATTATTATTAACAAATATTTAATATTTTATTTTTTAATTTTTGATTTTAAAATATATATTTTCATCATAAGAGGAAGAAATGAATAGTATTAACTAAAAAGAAAATAAATTTATTGTTTGAACTTATTAATTAGAATAGAAAAGTTGACAGAAAAAGTAGTTCGTTCCTTTTTAAGTCTCCAATTTTTAAAATATTTTTTATTTAATTGTTACTTTTAAAATAAAAAATAGTGTTAAATATTTCTTTTTGACATATTCTTATCATTAACTTAATTTTTAATTACTTTACTTATACATTTATCGTAAACGTAAAATTACTTTACATATATCTTTATTGTAATATAAAAATAAGAAGGATAAAATAAAAAATCTTATAAATATTTTATTGAAGTTAAAAAATTTATTGCATTTCTTAGTTTCTCTAAAATAAACTTAAATGACAATTAAAACTGAACAAAGAACAATTTAATTACAATCTACTAATGATATAAATATTTCTACAATGTTATTAAATTACAGATTGTTATATAAGTTAAGTTTGTTGATTTTTATGTTAATTAATTAAATTAGAATGCATGAACAATGTAAATTTATTCTGAGTCAAATTATTTTTTATTTACTAATACGATTAGAATTTATTTTTATTTTAGTCAAAATATTTTTTATTATTTAGTATTTTTCTAATCGTGAATTAAAATGATAGAATGAAGTTAAAAAATGAAGTATTTTTGGATGAAATATGATTATTCTAAACATAACACGTGATCAAATAAAAAAAAGCTAGAATATTTTCATATAAAAAATAAGATAAGTTGTGAAATGGTGAAACTTAACAAAAAAATAATAACAAAATATTGTCTCTAAGAAAGAGTAAAGAGAATAAAAGATATAAAATTAGATTTGAAAAAAAACTAGAATCTTCTTTAAATTTTTATTTTTATAACTAGTAGCATAATATCATATATTTCTGTGTTGTGAAACATCTTTTTTAAACCTTTTATCTCATCCGAACAATATAGGAACAATATTAAAATATAATGAAGAAAAGCTTTGAAAGAAAGGAAATTAAAAAAACATGCTCTAAAAATAAAACAAATGAATTGAATAGTAATAAAAGAAATGAAAATAAAATATAATTCCAAGAAAACGTAGAAAAGTTAAATATTCACTTTAAAGAAAGAAATAGAAGTATAAAATAAATGAATTGAAAACAAAAGTGATATTTGGCTAAAAAAACTCATTTAATAAAATAATTATTAAAATTAGAAAAATATGATTAAAGATTTAAAAATATATATAAACAATACATAAAAAAAATCTTACTTTGATAACATAAAAGAAAATTGAAGGAATAATATCATAATTAATAAAATGTAAAGTTGTCATATAAAAATTAGATTTTAATTTATGATTATTTGTGTCCTCAGTCAATTGAACTTTTTCTACGTTCTATACAGTTTTTAAAATCATAAATGATTAGATATTGTTATGGACTTTTTTACATTATTAACAAGGTTAGACAGTTTTAATACATTTGATAATTCGAAACTCTTCAAATAAAGTTGCTTCACCAAGTTTAGATAATTTATCAAGTTGATTACTTCTGACTATCATTACCTCCGACATTCCTTTATAATGTAGTCTTCTTGTGACTCTCATTTCTTTTATATTGTAGCCTATAATGTTAGAAGCTTTATATCTATCATTAGTTATGTCTAAACTTAGATCACTTATTCTTATTTTTATTTTTAAACGTTGTCATCCTTGTCCCTAGCTTGTCTCTATCAAATAACTTCATATCAAATTTCTTATTCAGTTATTTCAAACTAAGAGTCATTTGAACTTTTTCAAGAGGAAGAATTTCTCTTCTATAGAAGAAGATCTCCTTAAAACAGTTATACATCTTAGATAATAAATACAACACCAAAGTTTAATCTCCATATATAATTTATACTCCAAATCAAGATCAACTTATTAAACTCATTCAATTATTACATGATTACTTTTTCAATACTAATTTTGTAAATTATTAACCATGGACTTTAACTTTATCCAAAATCCCATTGCAATTGTTTCCTTTACAACTTGTGTCAACATTTTATTGCCAAAGTTTATGATAATAACACAGCCTTCTCTAACAAGGTTTCCTTGTCAATCTTCTAAAATATACCAAATGCCTTCTTGAAGAAGAAATATATGTATCTTTATTGGTCACAATTAAAAACTATCTACTCTAGTGAAATTCTCAATCTCGTAATTTAGTGAGGTCATAGTTGATTATAATGCTTGTTCAGCACACTATTTTTTATTTTTATTTTAAATTCACGTTAAGTTCACTAAATACTAGGACATCCAACACAAACCCCATAAGAAACTAAAGAACATTAAAAAGGAGTACAAAGAAAAGTATAACAAAACACAAGATGAAAATGTAACTCAATTAGAGTGTTGAAGAATAGTAATCTACATCCACAAACACTAAGAATAAGTTTCTCTTCCCCCAATCAAAAGTTTCTCTATGTCAATATTGAATGCTTACTCACATAACAACAACTCACTACACTTAATTGCAAGACGAGGTCTACACACAAAGTGTCTATTTATACAAAATATTTATAAAAACTCTCCACAAAGCAACTACATATACAATAGAAACGTGACATTTGACACAAGTTATCATACTTAAAACACAAGTACAAAATATATAGATATTGATGCAACTTACCATAGAAGACAACCCTTCTCCAACCTAGTACTTGAAATGATCTTCACTCCACCACAATTAAAGGTAAAGGTAACCAATCAAGGTTGGGCCGATAAAAATAACATTATCACGTGCTAGAGTAGGAGCTTAATAAAGACATTTATTGATAACAAGGGATTAGAGTATTTACATAGTCCAAATACTCAAGACATTAACATAAACTTTGCAATGCACCCATATAAACCAACAAGTTAACATAAATCACAATGCCCAATTACTTTTGTTGTAACAATGGGAAATCCCACTTTTACTTCCAGTCAAGCATGTCCAACAGCCACAATACTTCTTCCTTAGAATTTGCCACATCACAGAAATCCATCTGGATCCCAAATACATCCATAAGATCTTCCTTTTTGTCTTCCATGAATAGCAAAGAGATCCAAGCACGGATGCCAGACAAAAAAGGGTAGCCAGGTGCTATGTCTAGGTAATCAAAAGCCAACGCTCTATATGATGAGCGATCAATATAATCAAACATGGATTTATTTATTATGCGAGCAACCTTTTTTGAATCCTTCCTCCCAACCATGACAGAGACACTAACATTCTGATTTTGTCCTGAAGGGATAGTAAACCTGGGTTCCACAGGAAAAGTCATCTTGTATTCGGAACCTTCCAATTGAAATTTGAGCATTTCACTTACCCCAGATGCTGGAATTCTAAAACCTGCTTGAAGGACAGAACCAGGCACCACTTCTGAGAAGAGTAATACGTTTTCAGCCCAAATGTCAATGAAAAAGTCCAAATCATCAAATGAGATTCTCGGAGGGAGAAGAATTCTACGATGCTGACGTTTGTAAAAGGTTCTGTACAAGTTGTAGTAGGTTAAAGTGGAAGGATTAGGTCGCTTGCAGATTGAAGGCCATCTCTTGGCACACAGACATTTCCAAAAGAAATCATCTCTAGCTATGTCTTTCCACAGCTTACAAACAGCCATGCAAGAAGCAAGATCAACACCCTCCAGGAAAGGGAAAACAGCCTTCAGAACTTCTTCAGATGCCATTGCTAGTTCAAAATGCAATAAAAGATTGAATATATTGTTGATTATACACTGCAATAAGAAAACCCAAACGTGAGGATTCCAAGAAGATGAAAGTGACGATATGAAGAATAAATTATCCAAGGCTTTTCAAGAGAAAGACTCAACATAAAGACTTTACTATGACAACATAATTCCCACATAAAATAAAACCCGTCATAATTAATGATTGACAGCATATTGAAATGCATAAAAGATTAATGTTGCCTTCCAAATAGAATTACTACAAACAGAGAAAATTTTCCATTTGATAAATTCAGAAATCTTTGAAAAGAAAAATACAGTGTGGCGACCCAAAACTCCACCAAAACAGTGATATATACACATTAGTTTATATAATCCTTTCTTAATGCAATTTAGGTTGGAAAATTTGAATTTCCAAAAATGCTCCATTCCATCACAATGCACCAAAAGCAAACCAAATATTATTCAATCCATAGCCGAATTACCCTCTTTCTTTCAAAATTCCAAAGGAAGAGTTTTCCAGATTATAAAGAAGAAATTATGAACAGTTTGAAGTAACCGCTGGTTTCACTAATCTATAACATAAGTCCCGACTTGAAGACCAACCATATGACATTTTTTAAAATATTGAGTACTATGAGACAAGTCGTAGGATTTTAAAACTAACTCAACAGTTCTCTTTTGTCACCGATTCACCCCACCCCCAACCCTATACCTAAATTCGACAATCTCATTTCACCATGTCTGATGAAAATCTGTACATTGGATAACTTAAGGACTCAAACAACATTATTTCCAATCACCATGAAAGAAAATAAAAAGAAAAAGAATTGGATATTTACTCTATAAAAATGTTATGTTTTGGCTATCCCCATCCTCAAAAACTTCACATTAATGAAAGAATAAAATGAAAAAGGAAATAGATACAGATTTTTTAGGTTAAGCATACAAAAGGACAAACAATGATTACACAACTCTTGCAACATCCATCATAAAGTTCTAATAAATGACAGCTATTTAATCCTCGAAACGATTCTGCTTCTTTAGGATATAAAAACTATCCAAAATAATTCTTTCCAGATACAGGGTACGCTTGGGTGTGCAGGCGGAAAAAAAAGGTTGAAACATAATCTCCAACCAAAAATCAATACGAAGTGAATTTAGATTAAAATTATAAATTAATCATCCAGGAAAAAAGTTGCTAAAGACTTCATTAGTCCATAGAGCTTTCCAACCAAATTTGTTTCACAAAGGACTAAAACATCACCACCTTCATTCTCGTGAAAAACTGAAGTCAGAAAATAAAAGAATGAGTTTGGTTACTATTTTATAACTACTAGCTTGTTGAACAATATAGTTGACGGGGTAAAACGGTAGCAAATAGCATTTAAACTATCAATTTGCTCAAAATGTATCTTCCACCATGTCGTATTTGGTACTGTAGCAAATTCACTTTCGTTGCTAGTGTTTCACCTTAAAACTTTACAAAATAATCAGTAGATCACACCAGTACACATCCTAAAACTCAAATCCATCAACATACAACAACAATAACCATGTCTCACCAAATCATTTGATATAATTATTTAAAAATAAATATTTTCTATATTTTAGTTTTACAAGAATCAGAGCAAGATAAATCATTTTACACTCCGTATCAACAAATTCAACTAATATCCATCAATAACGAAAACTGGCCGGTGCATGAACTTCATCATGACATGATTCATGATCACAACAATGTTACGGAAGGGCAGGACACAGAAAAAACCCAAACTGAACTAACGTAAATCTGAAGAGCCCCAAATTTGTTAAGAGAGACGAAACCAATGATTGTGCATGAAGAAGAGAGACAATGAAGCTAAGAACAGAACTGCATAACTAGCATTGACAAAACAGGTTGGGACATGCCTTAGTAACAAATGGAAAGTGCTCAATTGCCTATTTATTTTGGTTTCTTCGTCATACACCAAAAAATGAATAAAGTTTCAATAACATCGTTTAACACCGAACATATGAAAAATAATAAAAAAAAAATTGAAATTGGCAAATTCGAAATAAAAGTACCCAAGCAGTCATGTCTCCAAGAATGAGATGTCGAGCTAGAAGGAAAATTGAAGAAAAACCAATTGATAAGGAAACTATTAGAATAATGCTAAATCATGCAAACGATGATGAAAAATCTAAAAATTGAACATCAGATGCTAAAGCATGGCATCGTGAAGAGGGGGTTACCGGCGTGGGGCGAGACGGATAGCGGCGCGTGGCGCACGGCGGAGGAGGAGTGGTGAGGGAAGTAGATCTGATCCTGGAACCGTAGAAGGGAAGGGAAGAGAAGAGAAGAGAAGAGAAGAGAAGAGGGTGAAGGGAGTGGAAAGAGAGAGGTTAGAATAAAAAATAGAGAGCTTGGGAAAGTGTGCAAATGATAGAGGCCCAACGGTAGGCCCAACAGTAGGCCCAAACTCTCCTGATCAAAAATGGATTAAAGAACAAACAAAAAGTAAGTAAGCCTCTCCACATCACTTTTGGAGCAAGTTTTAAAGTTTTTAAATCTATAACTAGTTTTTAGTTATTGAAAAATGAGTTTCTAGATACTTACCCTAAAAAGTTCAAGTTAATAAACAGATAGGTGAATAATTAATTATGGTTTAATCAGAATTTAAATTATTATCATAACTACACTATACATTTAATTGTCATAATTACTTGAAACTTCATTCAACAAAATTTTATAAAAATAACGTGTAAAAAACTGACTACAAGTAATAGTACTTATTAACGTGTGACATTTTAATTTGAATAAAAAAGATATAACGATAAATTCATTTCAATTCATCAATAAAAATAATGTAAAAAATTTATTATACAACTATAAATATTTTGTTTTTAATTTTTGGATCCTATTAATAGGAGTGTTATGAATGGTTAGTTGAATTAAATAAAATTATTAGAAACTATTTAAAAAACACCGAGCTAAACTATTTTACAGTTCAATTTATATAAAAAAAAGCGAAACCAATATAAGAATTATTTTGTGTACCACTCAAACTATTATAATAATTGAAAAAAATGCACACATACAATACCTATTTTTAAAGTCATCAAATCTTTTTGGTGAGTCTTTAATTATGTTTTTTTAATGAAGTTAAATCTAAGTTGTAAAATTTGACTGGTAAAAATTGTTTCAATATTGCTAATTAATGTAGTAAGTAGTCAATGCACCACCACAAAAATAGTAACACAACCTATGTTATTATGATAATATAAGTTTTTCTGTCGTTAATGATTTAAGACTTGTATATTTATATTAATTTATTAAATATAATTTATACGTAAAAAGTTAATAATTATAGCTTGTTAATAAATAAATTCATATATAAATATGATTGAAAAAATAAAATGACTAATTATTTTTAAATCTTTATCGTTTGTGCGATGATAAAAATTAATTTAAATAACTAAATTGGTTGATTTTTTTTTTATTTTTTAAAAAAAGTCAATCATGTACCTACAAGAAATATTTTAATGTCAGCATTACATTGATATGTAAACAAGTATTAAACATTTATTAATAATATATATTGATGTGAATATTTTTTAGCCAACAAAAAAGAATAGAAATTAATATTTTGAGTTTTGAATGTTTTGGAGTCTACTAAAGAACCATAACTTATTAAACAAACATGACCCTTTATGAAAATTGGATTTAAAATTTCGTTGGATTTATTAGTCCATAAATATATGTAGTTAATAATTTTCGATCAATTTATATCCGTGGATAATATTTTATGAATACTTTATAATTTTCTTCTAATGAATATTTATATTTTATACATTACAATTTTTTAATCTTACTTCTTGATTTCCTGTTACTCCACTACATACCACATGTATTTAAAACATGCAACTTTGCTCAATTGTTACATCTGACAAGGAAAATCCACAGCGAATTTCATCAATAGAGATGACAACGTTTTAAATGAAAAATAATAAACTATGAATTAAAATAATTTTTTTTCTTAAAATTATCTTTTATAGAAAATTATTTAAAATATGTTCTAAGATGTTGATGACTAAAATTAAGATAAGTGAAAAATCGATGTTGCTCTCTATTAACAAATTATTCATTAGAAGTTAATTAAAGATATTATTACTGATGTTTAACATGTTATACTAGTAAGGTCCATATATATATATATATATATATATATATATATATATATATATAGTTTAGACCAGGAATTATGTTTTTTCATATTTTCATTCTAGGATGATCTCCACAATTTCCCAACAAGAATTACATGTTTCAAAGGTCTTCCACCTTTTAAAAGAGGCTTCCGACTCTTTCCAAAAATAAAAAGCTTTCAACTCCTTCGAGCTTTAATACTCAAGGCTATTTCACACCATATAAAACAAAAGAAAAAATCTGATATCTATTTATACTTTATGTTAAAAAATAAAAGAAATATAACAAAAATATTATTATATTAGGTTGTTGTATTTTTTTTTTGCTGACTTTAAAATACATCTCATCTTTATATATGAGAACTTCTTACAACGACAGACACAGAAAGATAAGAAAAATAGCCAAAGGAAAAAAATTATAAAATAATGCATAAAACTGAGCCACAATCATCAGTAAAGAAAGAAATGGAAACTAGCAAAGAAAATCTTGCGAAAGAGATGTTATAAAATGTAGTCAATCAGTATACTTAAACTTCAATTATATCAAATTTGAAAAACGACTCAATATAATAACAACGATTAATTAGAATTAAAAAAAGTAGGTGATTGTTTTTCTAGAATTTAGTTTTCATTTTTTGTTAAATTATTCTTAATTTTGCGTCATCTCAAACTTCATTGTACGTTTTTCTTTTTAAATTTGAGTAAATATAGATCATGTCGCAAAATCTGAACTAGGAACTCCCACTTATTTAGTACTTGACATATAGATGTCCGATACACACTACCTTACTCTACAAACATTCATCATCTCATAAACATGCTACAGACCATGATACGTTTATTGAGGCTTTCCGCCACACTACAAGTTCAGCATTTCCACAATCCAAATATTTTGTCTTCAAGCTTGGTGAGGATAAAGACGAACAGGAAGGCCTTTGGCAGGAACAGGCATGGGATCAATAATAATATTCTCATTAGGAATAATGGCTTCCCATTTGAACCTTTTGACTAAGTTATGCATGAAAACCAATATCTCCATTCGAGCATACTCTTTTCCAGGGCACATCCTTGGCCCTCCTCCAAATGGCACATAAGTAAAAGGAGCTGGTCCTGTTCCTTCAAATCTACTTGGATCAAATTTCTCTGGCTCTGGGAAGCACTCTGGATTCCTATGTGTTGAACTTGCACTCCAATACAACTGCATCATACACATTCAACAATTCCAATTATGTTTCGTCTTATCTCGCTAACACCCTTTTTCTTATATATTATACCACGATACTTTTATGCTTTTAGCTAAATTAATTCTAGTGTGCTTGTAAATTTTTGCCAATACCTTCCACCCTTTTGGAATTGAGAATCCATTGAACATAAAATCATCCATGGCTTCCCTAAAAGCCCCTTGGAGTGGAGGGGCCAGCCTCATCACTTCACAAGCAACATTCCACGAATATTTCATCTTCTGGATGTCATCCCAATTCAACAATTCTCCCGGATCTTTCGATTTTGCAATCTCCATTTGTTCTGACCAAATTACAACATAAATGAAACAAATCATCATGCAAGAGATTAATTATAGGAATGTATATACTTATTCTTGTTCAAAGAAGACGAAGTAAAAGACTCATATACCCTGATAGACATTTTCATAAATATTGGGAGGGAGCTCAGCAAGGTATTTTACGACAAAAGCACATGCAGAACTTGCAGTGTCGTGGCCTCCTATCAACAGGCCAAGGATCTTGTCAGCAATATAATGTTCACTCATATATTTTCCATTCTCATCGCATGATGATAACATGTGAGACAGAATGTCTTGTGTTAATGAGGCTGTTCCGTTAGCCAGGTCCTCCTTTCTCTGTCTGATAATCTTCAACAGCTTCTCCTTGATGAACTTGGAGGCCTTGATGGCTTTGTTGAACGGAGTGCCGGGCAAGTCAATGGGCACTGACATGATTCCTGGGGCTATTCTATTGAAAGACTCTGCCAATTCTGCCACGTGGATCGGATCATCAACGCTCACGAACAAACGGCAAGCCACCCAGAAGGTATACCTGTGTTGAGAATGTTGGTGAACATGAGAACGTAAACAATGCACCAAATGAAAAAAAAAAAAAAAAATGCATGCAGAGTAAGCAACGTCAAATCAATCGATCTAGGATCAAAGGTACGTTTTTAGTAAGTTTGTTTTAATGCTAGGTTTCCAGTGAACTTCAAGTTTGTCACATGCAAGTAAGGAAACCATCTAAGTTAGTAAAGACTTACGGTGAGGTTATGTATCTCCTACGCTAACAAATTGACTTAAAATGGAAATTATGAAACTAGGCAGGTCCATTAGTGTCGAAAGAGAAAAAGGTTAATAATGAATAAGCACCTCTTGGCCAAGGGGAAGACGGTGACAGAGGTGTTGTTCTCCCATTCTAAAGCAAAGTGTCTTTGGGCGACGGTGTCCATGATGCCAATGTAACGTTGGAGGGCTTGGGCGCTGAGGAACTGAGGGAGCATGTGCCTCAGCCTCCTGGCTTCAACCTTCGAGCTGGTTTCATGCGACGATGGGAATATCTTGTTCACATTGTCTGGCCACCAAGACACGACCAGTTTTTCTTCGTTAGAGAACAAGAACTTGTTGCATGCAGCTCCACAGAACATAACTGTATTCTGTCCAAAGAGAGAGGTCTTGAACACTTTGGAAGAGTACTTTGCCATGCGTTGGTATATGAACTTCTCTGGGTGCCCTTTCCACCCCAATGATAGAAACTCAATGCTCTCGCCGATCACCGGGAACCCCATACTTCCCGGTGGCAAGTTAGGGTCAGAGGACTTGGCACTGTGGCTATAGAAAAGGAAGAAAAAAGAGAAAGAGATGAGGGACACAAACATGAGTAGAAGGGAGAGATAGAACTGCTCCATGTTTTTACTTTCGTTACGCACAATGATGTTTTTCTCTTTGGAATTTATAAGCGCCAGAAAAATTTTCGTGCTAGTGGTAGTGTGTGCTCGTGAGAAGCGTGGATTCATATTAATAATATTGGAGGTGAAAACATTTTGGAAAATAATATTTTAAGAAGCGTGGATTCATATTAATACTGTAAATATTAGTAATTAGTTATTTGAAAAATTGGTTGCTCAAAACAATTATAAAGTTCTATACCAATGAATAGTTCCTTCTATTTTGTCATATGACCATATACACATGATGTTACCTAAGTGTCTAAGTAATGTTATCTAACAAATAATTGCAATTAGATGAGTTGGAGGAAAACTGTGGTAAGATTTTGCAAATGTAAAACGTACATTATGGTTATTTCAATATCACCGGTTCCATTCATAATCTTTAATTAAGAAGGCATATGAATCTACTGAAAAATAAAACAAAACTGCATAATTCTACCTGTAATTTTACCCTGCTTCATGTATAGCGTATTGATTAGAGTGATATATTGTTCTATTTTTGATAGTTCGATTTAGAAAAATAATCTTTTGATTAATGTAACAACCATATTATTATAGTTACTATAGAAATAAAATTTTATATTTATGAAAAACCAAGATAATAAAAAATAAAATAATAATTTATGAAGTAATTGTAAAAATTTATTGTTGTTCTTCGGTTTATTTATTTTCTGTAGTTGCATAATAACTCTTTCAACATTAAAAAATGGTGAGACACTTGCTATCCAACAATAAATGTGGTAGTTGAATTTTAAAATCTAAGATTTCTTCAAAAGTTAATTTACTCTTTAATTATTGTCACGCTGTTCAAAAAGTAGTAGTAGGTTTCTCAGTGAAACAAGTAATAGTTACAGATTGATGCACCGGTAATTGATGAAGTTTTGTTTATCTTTTAATAGAACAAATACTTTTTCCTAAACTCTAAACCTTAAAAAAAAAACAAAACTAAATATATCAATCACACAGCATCTATCGTAATGGTTTAGGTTTGACAACCCTGCTTCGGTTCCAAGTCAACAATTATCATCACATCACATAACCCATTCAGCTAGAACTTTGAAGCACGCACAACCAAGAACCTCATATTTTTCTTCTTCTTCCTATTTTATTATTAATCAATGAATAGAAAAAAATCATCTTCTATTAATTATGCATTATTAGTTTATAGTTTTGTATTAAATAGAACTTATCTTCAAATAACCATATATACTTAGTTTTTTTACACTTCCTTTCTTCACTCATCAAATTGTCCGGAAAGAGGAGAGCTAGTGAGTGTGGCAAAATCCTTTCCTCAATAAGAAATGAATAATAATATTGGAGAAGAATTGTCTAGTATTCTTAGTGAAAAATTCATATTGTTTATTTAATAATAAATTGGTGTGTATATTAAGCATATTAAATTTTAAAATAAATAATTTTGTATAAATTTAGTAATACGAGTAATACATAGTTATTAAATCTTATAATGAGTATCTTAAAAGTTATAATAAATATAACTCCAATTAATTAATCATACAAAATTACGAAAAATTATATGAATATAATCATCTAATTTATTTAATGAATAGAAACCCCGAATTTTAATGGTCTTAATTAATGGACTTTGAGACTTTATTCTATTTATAAATAAATACCTTAAACTTTATTTTTTAATTAATCTTTAAAATTTACATTTTTATAAACAAATGCCTAAAATTTGAATTTTCTTATAATTTATTCTTAAATTTATCAATTTTTATGAATAGTTTTTATTAAGTCGAGTTAAAATCATTTACATCTGTCAATAGTTAATTGCTATTACTTTTGAAATTCTTTTCTATTAAAATTATGTTTTGAAATTAAATTAAATATTTTTAGTATAATTTAACACACACACGCGTATGTTATATATATATATATATATATATATATCCTTTTCTTTTTACACCAGAGAGTATATAAACCTTTTATTTTTATTTCCTTTTATAAAGAAAGAAATGTTGAGGACTATAGCAACCGCACTGAAAACTAGTACAACAAACTTCAATAAAGCTGAATTATTTACTGTATACGACTGATTCAGGTGAAGTGATCCAAAGCAGCATGAAGGAAGAAGGCCATGCAGTTTACCAAGTGTACATTTGCTGTCTCCTTTTTATCATCATTTCATCACACCTGTACACAAAACATGGCACCTGTGATCTTTGACAAGAAATTTAGACTTTTGATGCATTAGACAACATATAATGCAGTGTGTAACGTGCAAGCTATCAGTATAAATTTATTTTATAAATCATTACTTTGAATGTTTTATTAAATATTTTTGAAATTTAATCTATTTTATAGCTTATAACTTGTTAACCTTAATATATAATTCTTAAACTTTGTTTGGTTGTATGAGAGGATGCGTGATGAGATAAATTAGTGAAGAAAGAGGGTGGTTTTTGGATATTTAAGAAAGATGAAATGTAAAATAGGAGAGTGTTGGACGTTTATTACAGAATAAATGCAGAGAAACGTACTAAAATTTGTGAGTCTCATTTTTTTTTTTAAACAGCCAACAATATTTTTTTATTCAATTTGTGAGTCTCATGTCAAATGAACTTTAATGCAAGCAATGATTAAGCTTTCCTCCTAAAATAATATCCATTAAAAGCTTTAGTTATCAATAGTAATAATGATGATTATATATAGTTACACTCTTGGCCTTGTTTGCCGTTAGGATCTCTCTCACTTGATCGCTCATGGTGGAACCGGTGCTTTACGAGAGCACAGTGGAAAGAGACCCTATGATTTGAAAAGCGTTTATGCAGCCATAAATACTGAATGAGTAATTGTAAAGTGATTATATTTTGGGAATAATGGTGTGAAAAGAGTATTATTGATACTGAATTACTGATAACTGATGATTCAGCACACATTGTTTTGTTGTGGGCATTTGAGTTTGACAAGTGCCATTAAACGTTGCAGAGTGACACATGGACACCCAAAATATTCTATAATACCATCAAAGATGCCCTATCTTATGACATATGATTACTATTTGCAGTGAAGTTCACTTTTTTTATTCAAAGGGGAGTAACCCTTTCCCAACCTCAAAGGTAATAAAAAATTATTGTGTTCTGGGGTTGCAGAAGTAGAAACAAAATTAAACCTTTTGGATCATTCAAACTTTCTGTGATAATAAATCAAATGTCTATACTTACAGATGCTTACAGATTTAACAAAAAAATAAAGTACAATTTCATCAACTTTTTTTTAAACTTTTACATGTTTTAATGTCGAAGTTTTTAGTTTGGATTCTCTCCTCCAGAGGTCCAATTATATTTCTTTCTTCTCCTTTTACTTGCAGTCAGTATCCGTTTTACGTCCGAAAGTGACATTTTCTCATATACACTTCTTTCTTCCTAATGACTATTCCACTGAGACTCTTTCTTGTTGTTTTCAACACTGTCCTTATACCTTTCAAATCACAATTTTGTTAAACAAAGTCAAGGATTTAAGCACTGTTATGTAAATATGGGGCAGTTCATTTTGTCTTCATACCGTTCCCACAAATGAAGTGCACTAGTGGATAACCTCCGCTTCAAATATCTCCTTCTACTACTCCATAACACATTTATTCCTTTCTCTCTCCACACACATTATAGTTACACCATGTCTTCATTTGTTTGTACTACCAGTAATAATTTCTTCTGACAACACTATCTTTATATCAGTCCAACTATAATATTTATCCAAATGATATGTACCTGTTACATGAGAACAAAACATGTTTAACAGATGTAAGGGTAGATTTACAAGAAATTGAATCAGAGTTAGGAGGAATAATATTTCACTTTTGCAACTACTTCCTAGTTGGAAGTTTATTCCTAAGCACTCACCATAAGGAGAACCAACATTAGGTCGTACTCTCCTCCTTCCCCCACCAGCTTTATATATGTCACTTGTTTGAATTACCACTAAATTAGTACTTCTGTTACACGTAAATTACCACTAATTTTTTTTAATTTCTAAAATAATATATTTTTTTATTTATTATTGGATATAGATAAATTGTGCATAAGAAACCCTATATTATTGTGAAAAGAAATAGTGGCTCTATTCCACAATTTAATATAAGATTAAATAAAATTTTAAAAAGAGAATACGGTCTTAATTTACTAGATGAAAATTGTGAAATTGTGTAACTAATATTTCAATTAATGAGTTAATTAATATAGTGAGAATACTGCACTATCTTGGTAGAATTAATATTTTTCCACCCATTCCTCTTCTTTTTTGTTTTGTTTTGTTTAGTATCTGTGATCTATTACTAATGTGCAACTAAAATAAATACAAATTTAATTTGAATAGAGAAGTAGTTACTAAGAAGAAAAGTTACATTTTATAAATTTAGTTCTTAATATAGAAATAGATTTAGTTAGTATTATATATAATTTAAAAAACTAACTATAAATTTATTTTAAAAATTATATAATATTTTCAAAAATTTATTCTATATTTATTGCTAAATCTTAATTTTATTTTAAATTATTTTTATATTAATAACTAAATTCAAATATTAAACTTAAACTTAATTTTGTTAAATATATTTGATTTCTAAATTTTAATTTAATTTAATTTTTATTTTCAAAATCAAACTTACTTTTAATTTAGTTCAATATATAAATCTCATACTAATATCATTTTTTATTTTAATTTAAACAATAACCCCCAACCATTATTGTTTAATTTCAAATTAACTTCACATATGTTTCAATTTAATTTCAACTAACTTTATCAATAAATAAAATCACTTTTATAATTGCGCATTTATTTTAGTTACACATTAACAATACATCACAGGTGTCAAACAAAATAGAAGAGGAATAGATGAAGAATATTAACCACCTTAAGATCTTACAGTATTCTCACCATATTAATTAACTCATTAATTGAAATTTTGGCTAAATGATTTCATCTAGTAAACTAATTTTTTTTTTCTTTTCATGATTTCATTAAATCTTAAATTAATTCGGTGAAATAGAGTCACCATTTCTTCACAATAATATACATCATTTACCCATATTCGAAAATAAATAAAAAAATATACAATTTTGAAAAATTCAAAATAAAAATTAGACTATTTATCCATATCCAAAAATAAATAAATAAATATACAATTTTGAGAAATTCAAAATAAAAATTAGACTAGTTCGTAAAATTTGCCTCTATTGCAACATATCTGCTACACCTTTAATCACCCCTATTAAGTTCCTCTTCCAACTTCTATAATATCTCTATTTTCTGTACACACATTTCTCTTATCTAACAAAGTTACCTATTCTACTTTCCTTCTAACCATCTTCTCCTATTCTTATCCGGTCTATTATTTTTGTTCTTAATCACAAAAAAATCTACCATAAATTAATTATAGTTGGTTTCTTAATTCTCAATCCATAAATTCAACCAAAACATTATATTATTTTCTTTCTATATCTTCCTTATCAAGTTATCATTACTACTACAGGAGTAAAATATTATTATTGACATATAATTAATGATAAATTTAAATTTATAATTAAAATATTGTTATTGATGGATTTTAATGATAGATAATTAGAATGATGAATAATTAGACTATCAATTTATTGATAAATAAATTCGTTGATAATTACATACTAAATAAAATTTCAAATTTTACATAAATTTAATATCTGTCAATAAATTTATCAACAAACATTTTATCTATAATTTTTGACCTGGCAATTTTATTAGTAATTTCTATTTATTGGCAGAATTTTAGCATTATCATTGGTAAATAAAAAGTTCTTGAAATCTATGAAACCATGATGTTTAATTCCCATTATCACTCACTTTTATGATGTGGTTATAAAAAATAACATTGTTTAAAGAATGTATATTAGCTCTCAAGGACTTTCTACTCAGGAATTATGTAAGGGAATTACTTATTGTAGTGTATCCTAAATATCTAATTTGAATAATAACTCTAATCACTTTATCTAGATATCTTTTTAGGATTAAATTTCATAAATAAAATTGGTAGAAAATAAATTTATAGATAATATTAAATTTATCTACGGATTAAAATTTTTATATAATAATTCGTAGATAAATAAAGAATTTCATGGTTACTGATAACACGTCTTTATCTTCTAACAGTCTTAACACCAACCCTTTTATACATCATTTGCTATTTGTTCTCCTTTAAATCTTCTGCAGATCATACCAGTCCTTTATTTTCCTCACCGATCATTAACGCTCATCCCATGATTACTAGAGTTAAGGCACATGTTTTTCAATCATTTTTTTTTTCTGCTTCTACCCCTCTTATAATATTCCTACCACCAACAAGGGAGCTTTACAAAATCCTGAATGGTGAAACTCCATGAAAGATGAGAACAATGCTCTCATTGCGAATAACACCTAAACTCTTACTACTCTTCTCGCTAGTATAACTACAATTGATTGCAAGTGAGTTCTGAAAAATAAGTTCAAATTTTTTTTTTTCAAAACTAAGGATAAGCAACGGCGTGAACTTTGAGCAAGAGAAAACAGAAACGAAAACTAAGAAAAAAAAAGAAAATGAGATGCGAACTAAAAATAAGTAATATTACATCGGTTGACGTAAATAATCGATATAATATCTACAATGATATATTTAATTCCTTTATAAGATCATTTATAGGAAAAAATTGGTGTTATATATTCTTTGTTATATTACTTAAAAGAAAATTAACGTAGAGTTATTTTTTTAGAATTACAACTATGTTATCTATTTATTTTATTTAATATCAGTTCCACTTTAATACGATTTAATTTTAGGGTTTGCACTAATGATAAGAATTGTACGTAGCTTTAACACATATAATATTTCGATTTAATTTTGATACTTGCACTAATGATACTAAATGTAGGTAGCTACTTTGAGGGATGGTATCTACACATTCATCTTTTATATCGTGAAATACATCTCCATGGGTTTATAGTTTCTTTTTATAGGTTAGGTAAACGGATTGGAGTATTCATGTACTCTTCTATTAATATATTATTCCTTAGTCAATCTAAAAAAAATGCGTATTTTAATATCTATAAGTTTGGTTTTCCTTATATAGTTAAATAATAAAAAAAGAAATTTCTGAAGAATTGTATGTAATACGGTTAATATTCTTCGCCATTCACTAAATGATCTAAATCTAAATAATGTGTTGATAAAATATATAAAACCCTTACATACCTAAGGTTTTCTTTCTTCTATTTTTTCTTGTTTTTTTTTTTTCCAATTGGAGGTTAAGAGATTGCTTTCGTCTCTAACATATTGAAATTTAGAAAAAAAAATCAAAATAAACAACTGAAAGCATTAAAGACGAATTATTTTCATATTTATCCACATTATATTTATTCCTATTATTATTAGTTCAATTAGCGATAAACAAGTACAAATATTATAGCAACAAGTTGTCCTATCATTAGTGAAGAATCTTTAAGAAATCTTTTTGGATATTAAAATTTTGTTATAAGTGTACAAATATAGAGATGCCAAATATAAAATATATTAAAATTAAAAAAATATTTTTATTTATAGAAAAATTTAGATATATGCAAAAAAATCATACAACATAAACTCCACCACTACTTATCACTAAATATAATTTCTAAAATACATTTTGTTTTTGTCTCACGATAATCATTCTATATCAAAATCCGTCTTCAATTTCATTTATTTTACAGGGTAGCATATATTTGTGATAGTAGTATAAAAAAGTGGAAATACATCATGGATGATTAATTTTAAGTCCCATAACATTATTCGGACTTTAGGCCATACAACTTGTGCACAAGGATTGAGATTGGTTGAGAATATCCAAATATTTTGTCTTCAAGCTTGGTGAGGATAAAGACGAACAGGAAGGCCTTTGGCAGGAACAGGCATGGGATCAATAATAATATTCTCATTAGGAATAATGGCTTCCCATTTGAACCTTTTGACTAAGTTATGCATGAAAACCAATATCTCCATTCGAGCATACTCTTTTCCAGGGCACATCCTTGGCCCTCCTCCAAATGGCACATAAGTAAAAGGAGCTGGTCCTGTTCCTTCAAATCTACTTGGATCAAATTTCTCTGGCTCTGGGAAGCACTCTGGATTCCTATGTGTTGAACTTGCACTCCAATACAACTGCATCATACACATTCAACAATTCCAATTATGTTTCGTCTTATCTCGCTAACACCCTTTTTCTTATATATTATACCACGATACTTTTATGCTTTTAGCTAAATTAATTCTAGTGTGCTTGTAAATTTTTGCCAATACCTTCCACCCTTTTGGAATTGAGAATCCATTGAACATAAAATCATCCATGGCTTCCCTAAAAGCTCCTTGGAGTGGAGGAGCAAGCCTCAACACTTCACAAGCAACATTCCACGAATATTTCATCTTCTGGATGTCATCCCAATTCAACAATTCTCCCGGAGCTTTCGATTTTGCAATCTCCATTTGTTCTGACCAAATTACAAGATAAATCAAACATATCATCATGCAAGAGTTTAATTATAGGAATGTATTTTTTATATTGTTAATCAATAAAAGTCATCCTTTATTTAAGATAATAATAATAATTATATATATATATATATATATATATATATATATTAGTTTATGGCTAATAACCATGTGAAAGATATACTTATTGTGGTTCAAAGAAGACGAAGTAAAAGACTCATACATACCCTGATAGACATTTTCGTAAATATTGGGAGGGAGCTCAGCAAGGTATTTTACGACAAAAGTGCATGCAGAACTTGCGGTGTCGTGGCCTCCTATCAACAGGCCAAGGATCTTGTCAGCAATATAATGTTCATTCATATATTGTCCATTCTCATCGCATGATGATAACATGTGAGACAGAATGTCTTGTGTTAATGAGGCTGTTCCATTAGCCAAGTCCTCCTTCCTCTGTCTTATAATCTTCAACAGCTTCTCCTTAATGAACTTGGAGGCCTTGATGGCTTTGTTGAACGGAGTTCCGGGCAAGTCAATGGGCACTGACATGATTCCTGGAGCTATTCTATTGAAAGAATCTGCCAATTCTGCCACGTGGATCGGATCATCAACGCTCACGAACAAACGGCAAGCCACCCAGAAGGTATACCTGTGTTGAGAATTTTGGTGCACATGAGAAGGTAAATAATGCACCAAATTAAAAAAAAAAAAAAATGCATGCAGAGTAAGCAACGTCAAATCAAACAATCTAGGATCAAAGGTTGCGTTTTTAATAATAGGTTTCCAGCGAACTTCAAGCTTGTCACATGCAAGTAAGGAAACCATCTACGTTAGTAAAGACTTGCGGTGAGGTTATGTGTCTCCTACGCTAACAAATTGACTTAAATGGAAATTATTCAAACTAGCCAGCTCCGTTAGTGTCGAAAGAGGAAAAAGTTAAGAATGAATAAGCACCTCTTGGCCAAGGGGAAGACGGTGACAGAGGTGTTGTTCTCCCATTCTAAAGCAAAGTGTCTTTGGGCGACGGTGTCCATGATGCCAATGTAACGTTGTAGGGCTTGGGCGCCGAGGAACTGAGGAAGCATGTGCCTCAGCTTCTTGGCTTCAACCTTAGAGCTGGTTTCAAGCGACGATGGAAATATCTTGTTCACATTGTCTGGCCACCAAGACACGACCAGTTTGTTTTCGTTAGAGAACAAGAACTTGTTGCATGCAGCTCCACAGAGCATAACTGTTCTCTCTCCAAAGAGAGAGGTCTTGAACACTCTGGAAGAGTACTTTGCCATGCGTTGGTATATGAACTTCTCTGGATGCCCTCTCCACCCCAATGATAGAAACTCAATGCTCTCGCCGATCACCGGGAACCCCATATTTCCGGGTGGCAAGTTAGGGTGAGAGGAGTGAGCATTATGGTTATAGAAAAGGAAGAAAAAAGAGAGAGAGATGAAGGACACAAACAGGAGCAGAAGGGAGAGATAGAAATGCTCCATGTTTTTCCACTTTTGAGGTTTGTGTTTGGTTGTAAGTGGCTGAAATTTATAAGAGCTAGCACAATATTTGGTTTGGGTCTTTCGTAAGTTTGAGGTAGTGATCTTTTAGTGGCAACGAAGATGCCGGCGAATAAAATATATTGAGATTTGCAAACAGCGAGTCCAGATATTATGGATTTGAATAGTTATATTATGGAGCACATGATGTATTATACCAACCTTTGGGTTTCTGGCATTGACTTTAATATTTTGCATAGCACACATACCACATTCCAGTATTTGGGATTGTTAAATACGAAACCATGTTGTCATGGATTTTGGCATCATATAATGAAGAGCGAAATATCAGTAACTTCACTGGCTAAAACCTCTGCTCAAGTTTGACTCTACACATATTTAGAGTTTTAAAAACAAAAATATTTTAATACTAATCATTTATTGAAGAATATAGTCAACGTTTCATAGGTGAAATCGGACTAAAACAATTACTTTTTATTACTTTAGATTCAAGTTGTAATTTTTCAACGAAAAATTTTTTTGTATTCTTTTTATGTGCTAAACTTGTAATTTAAGTTCAACTACTACATATGTTTTAACGAAATTTTAATTAAACAAATTGTAGTGTTAATTCATTGTGGATGCTGCTCAAGATATATGCTCCTTTTATAGTGAGCGATATACTTTTATAGTAAGTCTTACTATAATTCTATACTTGTAGTATCAAATAACATATAAGGATGTAAGAAAATAAACATACAGAACCTTTTCATCATATTATTATATTATTACTATTATTAGTAAAAATTATATTAAAAATAATATTCATCATAATATTAATAATATCGGTAACATTAATATTAATATTATATATATTAATTATAATATTTAATATTAATAATACTAATAAAATTAACAAAAATAAAAATACTTACATTAATAAAAGAAATGGGACAAATTGATATTATTCAAATAGTAGGATAAAATTGAAAAAATTATCAATAGTGAGATCAAACAGTTTATTTAACCAGTAAGATTGTCAATTAACTCATCATATATGTTCATATCAGCACACCATCCATTGAACATTTTCCTGTATCACAACTGAAGATTTGTTAAGCATATGAACATTAAGGTGTTTTTAAAATTTTACTTTGTATCATGAATTGTTTAATTTGTTTATGACATATTAGATTAACTTCACTTCTTGCATGTTTATGGGCGAGCAGTTGGAAAACGTTAACTTTTATCCGGATATTAGAAAAGACCATTGGAGTCATTAACAAGTTGGTTAGAAAACAAAGCATTAGAAACTAAAACAAACAATAAGAAAGGGAAAAAAAAAATTCAACACTCAAAAGCTCTCAAAATAACATTTTTTGTACTAAATTCGAACCAGCCAGCAACATTGGTATCACGACCTGGTGCAAGTTAATTCTTGACAATTCACAGCACAATTAGCATCAATGGCATTAGACAGAGTGCCAATAAGGTAAGATTGTTCGCATCTTATCGAGTGGAAATGAATAATGGTTCTAAAGCCAACCTAGAGGTACGTTTAACTTTTAGGAACGTATATAGAAGCCAAAAGGCCTTCTCGACAGAAAAAATCTAACATCACAAAAAAAAAAATGTATACATTTAATGTCAATTAAAATTTGATTTTAAACAAAAAAAATAACCGTTAATTAATTAATAATATTATATTTGTAACGCTAATTTATTAGCGTCAATGTGTGAAAATCAACTCTAAGTACTATTGCTGATATTTTTTTTAAGAATTATGAACTAAGCTAACGTTAATTTATTATAAATTCTTAAATTTATTTTCAATTAAAACAGTTGTAACCATGACAATAGTCATTCTAAGCCATCTCACGAAATCAGGAACAATGGTTATATGGTAATACAAGATAAGGAGGTGCGTCATATTCTATTAATTATAATTAAAGTTCAAGAGACCATTCTAACTTCTCTCAAACCATGATAAATATATTGTGAACCAACAACCAATCAATTATTAAATTCTTACAATTTGTGTTTTATTAAAAGTTACTGGGAAGGGTGGATATATATATATATATATATATATATATATATATATATATATATATATATATATATATATATTTAGAATAAAAACAATTTGAGCATTAAAGACATTGGAACCTAAGTCAATACTTAATATAATCACCGTATCACTAGAACCACAGACAAGAAGTGAAACAAAAGTAGAAAATATCTTCTATTACTTAATTTCATTTATCAAGATATAAAAATTATAAATATACATTAATTAGAAAAAAGTATTGATTATTAATTCTTTTCATTTTCATAATAATAATAATATTATTATTATTATTTGGATAATTTGTGTAAGCGGATATTCAATTCATTTATTATTTATAATTTAGGAATATCATGTAAGTGGATATTCAACTAATTTATTGTTTAGACATCAAAATATAAAATATTTATAAATATATACATTAGTCAAAGGAAGTAATGATTCATTCTCATATCAATACTATTATTATCATTATTTTGAGATTTTTTTTTACAAGTGAATATTCAATTCATTTATTACATCATCATTTATTATTATTATTATTATTATTTTGATAATCTTATGCAAATAAATATTGGATATGATTATTATTTGTAAGAACTTTATAAATATAGTTTAGTTCTCTTCTTTTTTATATTGTTATTACTATTATTTTGAAATTCTTGTGCAAGTGGATATTTAATATATTTATTATTTTTTTGAGAATCTATGCAAGTGATTATTCGATGTATTTATTATTTAGAAATCAGGTTATAAACAATTTATAAATATACATTAGTCAAAGGAAGTAATAATTACTAATTCTCTTCATTCTTTTTATAATAATAACACTAATAATAATAATAATAATAATAATAATATATTATGGTAAGAATCTTACGCAAGTGAATATTTTATTTATTTATTATTTAAATATTAATATATAATATACATTAGTAAAAAAAATTATTAATTCTTTCTATTCTTCTTCTTCTACTACTACTATTATTATTATTATTATTATTATTATTATTATTATTATTATTATTATTTTAGAATGTTATCCAAGTGGATATATTCAATTCACTTATTATTTGGACATCACCATTAGGATTCATTTGCAAGAAGTGTACAGCATACCAAAAGGATCTTTTTCTTTTCCCAATTTGTCTAACTACTTTCTGTAACTCAGTACTAATGTTAATATATATATATATATATATATATATATATATATATAGAGAGAGAGAGAGAGAGAGAGAGAGAGAGAGAGAGAGAAGTATAATTCCGGCAATCCATTGTAATCTTAAAAATTAATAAAAAGATTATCCAATTTAATTAACGGTTCACATGACTTAGAATAAGACTGTCCCATGTGAAGTATTTGTTATATAGCGAAGATCGTGACTAAACGTTGAAGAAAAGTGAATTGCACGTAGCTCTTAGCACTACGAAACCAAGCTGTACTAATCTGCCAATTTTGTTTGTATCTTTCGAATCTGCAAAACTTGTTTTAATGATTTTTTTCCTTTAATTATACGATTTTTTTTATAGTGTTAATTAATAGCAGAGGCTAATGGAGGGATATGTGATCCTATGATATTCGATATATTTGTCCTTACTTGTAACATGTCATCTTATTTTTGCTGTTCTATCTATAAATAAACATAAAACAGAAAAAGAAGGTTTGACACTACTTCTGATATTATATAAGTAACATGTTTATAACGTAACAATTATTAAAATGATTCTTATTTTGATGGATTATAATTCTATAGAGGTAGCTTGCGGTTAGGGTCACAATAATTAAAATCTGTTGTTCTTATAAAACTTTATTATCTTACTCTTTTCTATAATTTTCTTAAATTAATTCATTCTAATAGTCTCATCTTAACTCTTCATTTTAATCCAATTACATGAATATAAAGGAGTTTTTATTTTTATTTTTACCCATTCTTTATATCACAATTCATGAGTTTAATTTTAATATTAACTAATTTAAAAATGTACCAAAAATTTATTAATAATATAACAGTTGAAAAACTTATATTGAACAAATTGTAGGATATAAGTATACGCAAACCTAATACTTCAAGTTGATTATATATATTGAATTATATTTAAATTTGGTAGAAATCATTCTCTTGTTGACTTTCTTGTAACCCCACTTGTAAGATGTATTTATTGTTTCTAAATTAAATAAAGTTTAATCATATATAATCATATTTATTTTTAATACAAATTATGGCGTTATGTTTATATATGGTGTTATGAATTTGATTCAGGTGTTGTTAAGGTGGGATCTCCATGATAATTCTTCACTCAAAAGATCTAAAAAAATATTATAGATAAGTGTAACTTATAAGTGATAGATCATAAAGATATTTATTTCTTTATATATAATAATAATAACCTAAATAAATTATATTACATATATTTCTTTTATCTATCCGTGTTTGGACTATCTTATTTGATTATAATTTAGTTATTATCTCCCTCTCTCGTCCTCTTTAAATTTTTCACACATCTACTGATTCAAACAATGGTCTTTAATTTCTTCACGAGTTATTTCACAGTTTAATTTCGTAAGCGTTAATCAAAGCTTTCTGATTAGTATATAGTCAAGGCATTAATTGCACAAAGAAAAAGTCTCTACCTTTGTGATAAAGTCAAATTTTATAAAAAAAAAAACGTGGTATAAATGGTTTGATGAACTGTTTATTTTATAAAAGATATCAGATTTTTTATTTATAAACTTAATTGTAATTAATATTATTAAAAATGTTCTGGTCAAGGTTAATTTGAATTTTCTTCAGTTCATTTTCATTTCAAAAAGGTTAAAAAGGACATGTTATATTGTATTATTAACTATTAAGTATTAAATATTTATTTGTACTGACATTATTTTAACGCGTTGTCTATTATAATTAAATATATTTGAAATCTAATTTTTTTATTTAATTTTCATAAACTTTTTTTAATTTTAAAAAGTTTAGTTAATTTGAATCAATATGTTAAGGATGTATTAAAGAATATATTTTTAATGTTTCTCAAAAGCAATGCTCGTTTCACCAAATTTATTATTACTTAGTTCCGGAATCAAATAAAGAAACATATACCTTTTAAGTTAATTTTTTCTATAAAAATAAAAATAATTAATTCATTTATTATAATTCACTTTCATTTGGTTTTATATATACAAGTATTACAGTGAAAAAAAAAGTTCAAATTTTGTCAAGTTCAATAAAAAATAAATCTCAATAAATAAAATTAAGATGTATGACAATATATGTTTCAATTATTTGAAGTTTTTACATCTTAAAACTGGTTTGAGCTATCATTTCGACAACCATTAATAAGAATTGTGATAATTGCTTTAGTAATTTTAAGTTTCACGTTCACTATGATGTATGGTATATATTCTTTCAATCATTTCTACATTCATATGAGATGTGATATGGTTTGTTTTAATTAATTTTTATGCCTTCATGCAACAAGATTGCTAAATTTTCAATCTCCATGCTTGCATGCAATGAGAGGCCTAATCAAAATTTACAATTATTCTAAGATAATCTTCACATCTTCATTTTGTATAAGTTGTTCAAAAAAAGAGTGAAAAGTGAAGGACACAAATTTAAAATCAACTTAATCTTACATTTAATTTAGTTAAGATTGATGTAATTTTGAAAAAAGAATTGATTATCTATTAATTATACTCTTATTGACAATTAGAAAGGATTTGAGACTATGAATTTGATTTATCATGAGTTAGACTCCTATTAAAGTCATATTTGGTTAATCTATACCTCTCATCATCATTAAAGCATCTACTTGTTTGGCTACCTTACTTTTTCATTTGGATTCTTTTTCAAGAATAACTTCCACAACATCTATTGAAAATAAGAAAAACAACTACATCAAAAAACTAATTTCCTTTTCTTAATTTTTCTCTTGAACACTAAAATAATAGAAAATATAAGAAAAAGAGTGTTTTTCTAAGAAAATATTTATGAAAAGTGAATTCCAAAATAAATTCCCCTCTTGGGGAAACTTTGCTAAAATAAAAATAATAATAAACATGATCTTACATAAAAATTAGAGGTTTAACCACCAAAATTAGTTTATAAACACAATAAAAACGAACAAACTAAAACGCTAACTTGCTGGATAAACTCTTATAAATAATTTTGGTGGTTAAACGAACAAACTAATTTTTGGTGGTTAAAATTAGTTTATAAACACAATAAAAACGAACAAACTAAAACGCTAACTTGCTGGACAAACTCTTATAACTAATTTATTGCATTTAATTAAAGTCTTACTTATAAGTATTCAGTCATATTTTTCACTTAATTTTATCATAATTTATTTCAATTTTGTTTTGCTCTTTTAAACTACACGAGAAAAATTTGTTTTAATCAAATATTAAATCTATATGCTTAATTAAAAATTTATCATCTTAAAAAAATAAATACCTAACATTACTTTCAAAAATAAAACTATTATAATTAAAAACTATAAATAATTTTTTAATTAATTATATCATTATATTTTCTTTATATATTAATAATTACTTTAAACATTATTTTATGTTTTAAAAGGTTAATTACACTTTGATGATTAATAATATATGTATATATAAATTTAAAATGCAGAATTTAAAAAATTAAATTGTTCACTTAAATGATTATTTTAGTTAAAAAGATTAAAAAATATTATTATTATTATTTTTTAATTTAAAAAACATGAAGTTATTGCCTAAATGATGACTTCAATGTTTAAAAAACAAAATATAATTAAAACTTTCACTCAAGTGACTTTTTTTTCATATTAAAATCCTCATATTAATAACAACAAATTCAAATTCCTGATTTGCTTTTTTTATAAATTACTCATTTTAGTAATTTAACCAAAAAAAAAATAGCTACAAAAGTCTAACACGTCCTCACACGTTATATGAAAATAATCAAATACTCGATAATGTTGTTGTTCTTATGAGAAAGGCACTCAGGCAAACCAAACACACCACAGATTCATCCATTTCCTTCACGCCTAGTTATATGTTCCCGGGAGAAAAATATCTATTCAGTTCTTTTTTAATCGAATTAAATGAAATGAAATCTTAGCCGTTAAATATTTTAGTCCCTATATTATATCATGGCCACATATGCTCACTGAAAAAGAAATATTCATTCCCCTCAAATTATTAGTTGATTCTAAATTATTACAGGACGTGATATGGTTCATCAATCTTTAAGTCACGTATTTTTTTTTATTTAAAATAAAATAATTAATTATAATTAATTACTTATACCATAAAGATTAGGTGAGGGTTTAAGGACTATGACGAAAAGTGTGCCAGTTTGCCATATTTAATCGTTCCAAGTTTTTAAAAACTATATGTTATCCAATATTTATTATATCTTTTCTGAAAAGCTATTCTAAAAACTTACTTTTAAAAACAAAAATTAATCCATTCCTTTCTCCTTTACTTGGTCCATATTTTTTTTCTTCTAGTTTCATTGTTCTCTTCGCAAAAGGGTTGAATCCTTTTTCAATATTATACATCCAAACTTTATCCAATGGAGGAAATCAATTTGCAATCAGAAGAGTACAGCTAGAAGCCACAAGTGGTGAGTCTTGTCGGCACAATGATGAATTATATTTTAATAAACCCTAAACAAAGCCACGGTTTAAAACGTTTCACCCAAATATTAATAATTGGCTTGATTATCTTATTATCTTTTATTTATTTATTTATGTATGTATTTTTTATCTATCTATTTATATAAGTTTCAGTCAAGTCTCTTAATTTAAAAACGTAACAATATAATTATTGTAAGTTTAATTATACCTCTCATATTTAAAAACAAAATAAAATATTAATTTATTTTATTGAAATTAATTAATTTTATGAATTGTTATTATACATTAGTTATAAATTATAATATGAGTAAATTAAAATATAATTGATTTTTTACTAATATTCTGACTCAATAAAATAAAATAAATAGATAATAGATATAAAAATAATTAAGTCTTGATAATTTATAGAATTTGCATATTTGTATAAGTATTCCGTACAGATGAAGGATTTCAATAGATTTACTGAAAAATTAGAAAGAAAAAAAAACATAAAAATAATTAAGAACACATTGGTAAATTTTAATTATAATACATTATACGCAGTTAACAAAACACCACCTTAATTTCCACTTTATTTAATCTAATCTTCCCTTTATTTTATGTATATTTATTTGTTAAATATCATAGCTATAAAACTGTATTAAGAGCATTCTCAGTCCTTGGCCCAATTGATAAACATGTTGAGATTCTGGTCACCTTGTGCTTTGTTCTTGATGACCATTTCCATCAATTTCGAAGATCTTCTTTTTATTTCCTCATCCACAAGTAGTTGCTCCACCTTCTTCTTTATCTCTTCCTTTGATATCAATCCATTTTCATCCCTGTCAAATCCAACTCCAACCTTCCACACATCACAAATATATGTCTGGTTCATGAGTTGATCACTGCAGAATGGCCAACACAAGAAGGGCACCCCATTACAAACACCTTCTATGGTTGAATTCCAACCACAGTGGGTAATGAAACATGCTATGGCAGGGTGGCTCAGAACCTTCTTTTGTGGTGCCCAACTAACAACTTTACCTCGACTTCCCCGAAATTCACATGCATTGTTCACCCCGAAACCATTGTCTTCACGCACAACCCAAAGGAAAGGCCTTTTGAGGAGGTCAAGTCCAAGAGCTAATTCATTGAATTGGTTTGGTTTCAATGACACCATGCTGCCAAATGAAACATATATGACAGATTGTGTTGGCTGCTGGTCCAACCATTCCAGACAGGTTCTGTCTTCTTCCCACAATGAACATAATATGTTGTGCTCATTTGCCATCAAAGGGCCTATTGGTAGGAGCTTTGGTGATGTGAAAAAAGCTCCAGCTTCAAGATCAAAAGTAGTGTTACAAAGCCACCTTTCTGCTAAATTCAAATTTTGCATCTCTTGCTTCATGTGAAGGAAGAAGAAGGCATTGCCCAAGCAGTACCATGGCATGGCAGCTGCCTCCATCAAAGGCAAATTAGATGAAAGCTGTATTTGGCGGTTTCTGGTAGGGAGTCCTGCAATACCAAAAGCCAATTAATTACTGTTAAGAATATATTGTGCACAATGGGACCAAGATTCCTTCCAGTGGAAAAGCAACTGCAGGTGATGCAGTCATAATCCAACAATGGCTTAACTTATATTATCTTGTAGAACTTTAATAATAATAATAATTAAAACTCAGGTGGGATACAATAATAGTTATGTTAACAATTTCATCTATATACCTGCTACTTTTTTATTTAGTTTCTATGAGAAGAAACTGAATATTGAATTACTCTAAAAATAGTTTAAATACACTTTGTCTTTTATATATTGTATATAATTGTTGACATTTTAATATCTCAAATTTTAATTATATATGTTAATTAGATTCTCGGATATCTCAAACGCTTAATTTTGATATGTTGAGTTTCAATTTAACCAAATGCATATTTCATACATTACACCAGTACAATTTTTATCCTCCATTTAATAGGCCAACACTATTTTTATTTATTTATATGAAATAATATATACACTAGGGATTAAAATAACAAAATAGTAAGTATCTCAACGTGCAAAGAAATTCAGAAAATCACGAATTATTATACTCAAAATACGAGAACTAAAACTGCAATCTCAAAAATGGTGCCCTTTTCTAAAGTTGGAAGACTGTGCTAGATTTTGCTGATATCATGCTATCTCAAAAATATTAAATGGTGGACAGCTCAGGAAAATCTATATTTATTATAAGTTTATGAAAAGTAAGAATAGATTCCTAAACAACATTTTTGATAGAGTAATAACTACAAAATAATGTCTTACTTTTCCATGCGAGAAAAGAATTTGTACTTTAATCTAACACAAAATTAGTTCTTAAAGTTAAGCCATCAACGAAGCGATGTAAAGCACCGTACAATGATGAGAAATCTCCAAAACTAGACCAGTACACGACGCAACACAATTTAGCAGCATATGACAAGAAGCATATATGAAAGTACCAATGAATTGTGATAAATTGAGGCATTTGTGGACCGAGATCAATCAGAATCACTCAAATTTTCTTCGTTTCCATAAGCAAAATGATGAAAAGAACTGTTTATTTGTTTCTTACCAGTTTTGGAATCTATGGTTCCTTCATCAATAAGCCTCTGAATGGAGTTAAAGGATGTGAGAGAAGTTGCTGAGGCTGGCCAGAATAGAGCCCCTTTGATTCCCAACTGATGGCCAACTTCCAAAGCCCATCCCATATTCTTGGTGACAATAATGCAAGAAATTTTGTTCTGACCTTCCAAAGCATTCACATCTTGTATGAGCTTGGGAAGCATAAGGCGCATGGTTTTAATGGTGGTGGAGATAACATTGGCCTGGTCCTTTCTATCGTCTTCAGGGTCCACACCATCAGGGAGAGACACCAACTTTATGTTGGAGTCCATCGCTTTGCCATGGCCAGCACCACCATCCCTTGCACTCTTCAATTTCAGCAAGTTTTCATCTGAACTCAAGAAGGTGATTTTGCAGCCATGTGTGACCAAAACCTGGGAGAACTGCAAAAGGGGATTGATGTGGCCTTGGATCGGGAAAGGTATTGCAAGAAAATGTGGGATGGCCATAGTGAATGGAGGCAAAAAGTGTTGGTAGTGAAACTTAGCAGAATAGTTATTGTGTGTGCACTTGAATTGATGTTTGTAACTGGTGAGGTTGCGTGAATGGGTTTGTTACCTTTTTAATGGTGGCTTTATTTATATTAATGATTCATTTCACAGTGAAAATGAAGCGTGAGCAAGGGTTTGTTTGTTTGTGTTGATGAACAAAAGAAGGAAGAAATGATAAGCATGCAAGGGTAGCCTGCAGGTGCGAGTACGTGGTCCTCCAATTTTTCAATCTTCCAACTCTCGTCAACACGACATGTCCCCACACATGTTCTAAAAGAAGTGAATATTACTTTATAACTCCTTCTAAAAATAAAATATTATATTTAGACAATAATAATAATAATTAATCAAATTTGAAATTTAATAATATTATATTTACTGTTAAAGTATGGTAAAACTTTTGAGAGATATAACTAATACCACATGCTAATAAAAAATTTCTACGGAACACATTAATTCTTTATTTATGACGATATTGGACAAATCAAATTGCGACTTCCTCTTTATTAGTAGGAATAGAATGTGTTTTGTCAGAAAATAAGTAAATCAAAAATTTGATTTCTTTAATTATTAAATTATGGCCTTCGTACAGTAAATAATGCTGTTATGGTTAATAAAGATTTGAGTGTGTTATCTAAATAATGATTATTGGCATATATGTTAAGCTGGAAAAAAATATAATATGCGAGTTTGATTTAATGATTTAATGAGTATATATGTTAGGCCAAACCGCATTAGTGGTCTGTTTATATTAATTATCATAGTTATACGTGAAAAAGGGGTTTGGGTAATAAAATAGTATACTATTATAATAGTTGGAATTCAACTTCTTGACCATGTTAGACCAGCATGATGGCTTTTTATAGTATTAATTAAGATCGTAGTGCTCGCTTTTTTTTTTTTTCCATCAGTTTCTGGTACACGAGTATTTTTTTTTTTTTCATCAGAAACTAAGTATAGTTTAACATATATGTATATATATAAAAAAATAAAATTATTTAATAAAGTAATTTATTCTATGAATAGATATATTACTTTTATAAATAAATGCATTAGTCTTATTTATTACTATTGGTTTAATTAAGTTTTAATTTTTTTATAATTTAAATATTTTAATTAAATTTTTATTAAAAATTAATTTTATTAATTATTTAAAAAATTTATATGTTTTGACTAAATCTGACATTTAATTTTACAGTCAATCAAAATAACATTGTTGTTATCTTACAGTATCATTATCTACGTTTTTTTTACAGAAAAATAAAATATATCAAAATTAAGTTTTAAGTAACTAATATATTTTAATATGTTCAATTTTTATTAATAGAACGTATTGTTAAGTTAAATGATGTGATTATTTAATTTTGTCATCTAAACCACAACACCAAGAACACAGTTACAAAAACGAATATTTAAACTTTAATTATCTTTATAAAAAATAATATCTTTTATTTTTTAAATTAAATACTAAAACATAAATTAAATCAACCACGTGAAGAATCGAAACTATGTCATTTGATAAATATAATTAAGATTTTAAATTTTATTTTATTTTTATTCTCAAAGTTCATACAATATTATGCTTGAAACTGTAAAATCAAAGAGTTACATCACCTTAATTATAAAGATTCAATTAAAAGTATAAATATTTTAAATAGTTAATAAAATTGTTTTTAATACATATTTAGTTAAAAATATTTAAATTTATAAAAAAATTGAAAACTAAATTATATCACTTTTATTTATGTGGAAACACAAACAAATACAATGAACGATAAGAGTCACGTCAGACTAACTAACAAAATTAAACAGAACAACAACTTAATAAATTTTGAATAGAAACTTAACTTTAAAAATAATCAAATTTATAAGCTTTTATAATTTCATGTGGGTCGTTACATTTTTCATTTTCAATTTTTTCTATGTTATATGTTTCAGCATACAATATGTGGTTAATATTAATTGAAACAAGTGTATCAAAAGAAAAAAAAATATTACTATAAAATAAGAATTTTAAGTTAATATTAAATTATATAAATATTATTAAAATTAAAAATAAATACACATGATTTTTTAAATAATCATGTAAACACTGACTGATATATAGTTATAGTTTAGTTTTATAATTTTCACTTTTTACATTAACCAATAATTCTCAATTAATATGCTCACAAATTTAAACAGGTCATCTAAAAAATAATTTTACCTAATTTTAAAATTATCGAATAATACCTGTTGTATTTTTTATTTTTAAAAATATAATTTAATCATTGTAGAATAGATTGAGACCAACTTTTAAATTAGAAAAATAGAAGATTTAATTGTTGCAAAATTTTTAAATATATACATCATTACAAAATAATTATAAAATTCAATTCAACTTCAATTATTTTGAAAGTAGAAGGCGACATATACTTTGGATTTCATATCACGGACTCTCAGTCTACAGTAATCCAATATCTGTACAATCATATCAAACAATACAACTAGGGTACTATTCCTACTCCTTTTTTACAGGTTACTAAGTTTTATACAGATTGTTTTATAATTAAATAAATTTCGTAAACAAAAGGGAAACAATATGTTTTTATTCGTAATGAATAGCTTAATATATACTAAATAGAAATAAATTAAAAATAAAATATTTTCAAAATTAAAAAATGTTATATAAAGTTATAATAATGTGCTTTGATAAGGAGATTTTAGAGAGTGTTTACTTTTTATAAAAAAATATTAAAATGTTTTATAAAAAATATAATAGTTGAGTATTTTTAAAATATATTGAAATTTTAAAAACTCATGGGTAATTTGATTATTTAAAATTATAGAATATCAAATTTTATCTAAAAAATAGAAATTTGAATTATTATGGTAGGATTAAAAGATCTTGTAAGTGTAATGGGTAGTATGGGATAATTTAAACACAATATATGAGTTAGTTTAGGTATTTCTTATGTATAGTGTCGAAAAGTCGAGGTTGGTTTATAAAATTTAAGCAAATGATTTATTAATTTTGTGAATATAATTAGTATGGAGTAGGTGTACAAAATTTAAGCAATGATATATTAATTTTGTGAATGTAATTGGTATTGTGGAATAGTTTAAATATAATACATTAATACATTAATATAGTTTAAGCGTATAGTCATACTTCAACACACACGTACATATATAGATAATAAGATGTATGCAATTATATAGTATACGTAATGTTGTATATTATATGCAGATAACTATATGATATTATGGCCTAAAGTGGCTATGATATACCAATTAGGTGCAATAACCTATCATGAGATGGAAAGTTAATCATAATTCTTTTTAGCTATACGAAGGTTTTTGGTAAAACATTTTTAATATAAGTATTTTAGAAAATGTTCAAATTACTTCGAATGATTGAAATAAAATTAAAGATTTTTGTATTTTTCAATAGAAGTGTTTATGAGATGTGATTAATATATCTATATCTTGTATTATATATCATGTTGTGTGGTTGTTTGAATAATTAACTTACCCGTATGTTTGTTGTAAATTTTTATGATTGTATTTAGTAAGAGAACCAATAATATTGTTGGTAGTAGTGACAAAGCCAGCCAAGACTAGAAAATTTTTATGTATTTCTAGTTAGTAGGATATATACAACCTTTTATGTTTCTAGTTAGTAAGATATATTTGTATGTATATTTTTTTAGAATCACACGTATTCTAGGATGATTGTATATATGATTATTATAATAAATGCATATATTATTTATATATTTTATATTTGTATAATTTCATGAAGTTATTATAAGCTTAACTTTAATTAAGGTGTCATCAATTTAACATCATTTTTTGACTGATGGAGAATATTTTTTTAGTTGAGATAGACCAATATTATTTATTAGTCAATATTAATATTTATTTTCTTATTTTACATTATCAAGGTAATTTTTTGTCAATATCAAAAAAATATTTTTATTGACATTAACTAAAGTTATTTTTAGTTTATTTTAGTCAATTTTTATCAATTAATATCTCCATATATAGAGTTATTTTTTTATTAACATTATTTGGATTATTTTTTCCTAATGTAGAATACAATATTTCTTTGTCAATGTGGACGAGACTTTTTATTGATTGATATGAATTTTTTTTTTTTTTTGGTTACATCCATCACGATTGTATTTTTTGTTTGATAGTTACATGGGTTATTTTTCATCAAGATTGTCAATGTTACTTTTTTATCAAAGTTTGCTTATAATATTTTTTCTAGTGTTGACCGAGAAAACTTTTAGACAACCTTAAATAGGACTAAGCAATGTAATTGGAAAAAATAACTTTGACTAACGTTGTTGAAAAAATAACCCTGACATGTCAATTGAAATAAATATACTCAACATTAATAGGAAAAAACATCACCAATTGAGAAAAAGCCTTCTCGATCTCAGTTATCAATTAAGAAATATCACTAATTAATATTTTTAAATTATTAAATATTGTAATAAATTCTGTTTAGGTGATGCCATTTGACATACTTTATCTAAAAATAATAATAAGTTTAAATTATGGTATTCAATTTTTAAAAAATTCTAAATCAACCTTATAAAATAGGTTTGTAAAGTGAGGTGGTGTAGTCTCAATAATCGTGATAGGATAGACTCTGATACCATCTAAAAAAGTGGAATTAAATCTAACTCAACCTTATAAAACCAGCTTGTAAAGTGAGGTTTATATCCATATTATAAACTATTAAAAAGCTTCATCTCTAGTCGACGTGGAATCTCCAACACAATCAACAAATTTAAATGATAAAATAATTTAAATTTAAAATGATTCAAATTTAATAGATTTTAATTTAAAATTGTGAAGTTAACCCAAGATATTGGAAGGAGATATAGAATTTTAAATAATTAGATAATAAAGAATTCTTCATTTGTACATAGTTCCACAAATTTAAGGTATTATATTTATAAGTACAAAATTGAACTTCAAAAGATCACATATAGTTAAAATATACGAAGATGAAACATCATAAGGATGACCACTAAAAATTATTCAGAATTCTTCCTCTTGAAAGTCCATTGTTAGAAAATGTATCTCCTGTTAACACCTTCTAATTCAATAAATCAATATTGTGGAGAAAGAGAAGAGATTATAAGAACATAATTTTATAAAGTGTCCACAAATACTTAATTATATATATGGTAAAAAGAAGAAAAGAAAACACCAAATAATACTCTGGAGCCTTTCATCTCCAGTTTTAGAGGGAGCAACACTCCATTATTCTGATTTGTTATGTAGTGTTCTAATATCTGTAAGTTTTTATATTATTTTAGTTATTGAATGCTCAATTTTATATTAGAAATGTTTTCTCTGCTAAAGTCATATTACTGATAACTAATTTATCAAGTATATTTGTGAGAAATTACTATGATCACTATTATGTGAAATAATTAGTGATAATTATTTTTCCACATCAAAATTGAATTTTAGTGATATTTTAAAATATTATTTCCAATATAATTGTAATTAAAATAATAGCAACAGTTTAATTATCATTATAAAATATGTTCACCTAGTATAATTATATTTCTTTTTATTTCTAAAATAATGTATTTTAT
>Ga0209489_100153_pt1 | contig 104923 bp, 68 predicted proteins | sample SiratrowhiteBW_FD_187527 | JGI IMG/M metagenome (GOLD analysis project Ga0209489, IMG submission 187527) | Root nodule microbial communities of legume samples collected from California, USA - Siratro white BW (SPAdes) (version 2) | ecosystem: Host-associated > Plants > Roots > Nodule | place... | reverse complement strand
TTAAATCAACACAATGTGCGGCACAAGGTGTCCAAAATAACTTTTTCCTTTTTGCCATCAACATTTGACCAGCAGCTTTGTAGTTTGCTGCATTATCGGTCACAACTTGAATAACATTATCTTCTCCTACCTCTTCAACGACATTATCTATCATCTCAAAAACTTTCTCGGACGTTTTGGATATAGCAGATGCATCTATAAACTTTAGAAACACAGTTCCCTTTGGGCTGTTCACCAAGAAGTTTATTATTGTCCTTCTTTTCTTATCCATCCAACCATCAATCATAATCGTACATCCCATTTTTTTCCATTCATCCCTATGTGCTTGTAAAGCAAGTGATGTATTTGCAACTTCCTCTTTCAAATATTTGACTCTAATCTCATGATAGGATGGAGGTTTAAATCCAAGGCCATGTCTCGAAACCAATTCAAACATAGTCATGAATTCTTCACTCTTTGCCACATTGAAAGGAATAGCATTGTTATAGAAAAACCTGGCAATGGCTTGACATGCTTCCTCTGTCAATCCTTTCTTAAACATGTTGTTGATGGTAGGTTGTTTACTGAATACTCTCTTAAACATGTTGTCCGATGATGCTTCACTATGTTTTCTTTTATCACCAGCAGTTTCTGCCATTTCCTCATCCATATTAAGACTTGATTTCTTGTTTAACTTTTGTTGCAAACCAACAACAATTTCCCTCATTTCCTTTTTCACTTCTTCAGGAACATCCTTGCAAGCTCCAACATTCTTTTGAGTACCAGCCAAGTGATGCTTCAATCGATAGGCTCTCCCTATTACCACCTTTTGACAATATTTGCATTCAAGTTTTCTAGTATCCCCATCAACTGACAGACAATGCTTCCAAGCTATATCACTCCTATTTCCTTGAGCATTTTTGGGGGTCACGGGTGTAAAGGAGTTTGGAATTGGATTTGAAGACATTTTTAATGATTGGGAGTGAAAATTGGGTATAATGGAAGTGTAGATTGGCAATGCAACCTAGATAGAGAATGCAAATTGGTATTTAGGTAATTGCAGATTGAGATAAGTGCAGGTTAAGAGTGAGAAAAGTGTGCTGCAGTGGGAATTAAATAGTTGAGGTCGCACCTAATGGTGGTGATAGTCATATCCAATGGTGATAATCATATCTAATGGTGACAAGCAATGATGATAGTCATACCCAATACCCAATGGTTCATATCCAATGGTTCATACCCAATGGTTCATACCCAATGGTTCATACCCAATGGTTCACACCCAGTACCCAATGATTCATACCCAATAGTGATAGTCATATCCAATGGAAATAGTTATACCCAATGATGATTAGTTATACTGAATGGTAGTCATGAGTCATGACTTTTGATTCAATGGGACGTTTCTTTCCTCTCATTATATATAAAAGAAGACTAAATAAATTTTCAAATATAATATAATTTTTTATATTTTAATTTTGAACTAAAAATAACAATAGTTTTTTATTACTGTTAATGTCTTCAAGTTTTATGGTAGATGGTAGTTCTTTTTAAATATTACAAATTGGGTTTTCGGGATATAAAAATCCTAGCCTAAAAAGACCTAGAAGAAATCCTAAAATGGTTACAAACAAAGTGTTGCGGCAATGGGAACTGCAGCCGCACGAGGTGTCGCTGCGAGCGGGAGGCGCCGTCGCACGAGATGCCGCTGCAAGAGGGAGGTTCCGCCGAACAAGGCGGCGCCGCGAGAGGTGAATCCACAAGACGCCGCTGAAAGACGCGTCCCAAAGGGACCCAGCGCAACCGCCGCTATTGTGAGGTGTGCCGCAACTGCATCGTATCGCAAGAATCGCCGTTTTCACACGATTTACGATTTAAAACGCCGATCCTACGCGATCCTTCAAAATCGTAATTTTTACATGATCGGAGATCAGAGAATATGAAGTAGATCGTAAACTCGTACTATCTTACATTGTGGATTGTGATTTTGACTACCATGCTTGCACCAAACAAGAATGGAAGGAACTCCTTATGAAGGCGGAAGCAAGGGAGAAACGTGAGGATTCACGTTAGGAGACCAAATTTCGTGAGGTGGAGGTGTGGAGAAGAAGCTACATTAGCTTCTAGGAGAAGTTTGGCGGATTGAGTGATGAAGGATCTAGTAGAAGGAGGTGAGGCCAACCTTCTAAAGTTCTTCAAGAGCTTCTTGGAGAAGCAACTCAAGAGAGAAAATAATGTGTTGAAAATTCTACAACATTCCATTAAGGTAAATCAAGCTTACTTTACAAGGAGTCTACACACTTATTTATAAAAGCAATGAGAGGAAGAAGCTTGTAGGAAAAGCTCTCTAAACCTAGCTTCTAAGACAAGCTTGTAAACCTAGCTTCTAAGACACGCTTCTAACCCTAGCTTCTAAGACAAGCTTCTAACCCTAGCTTGAACTCCAAGGCTCTTACAAGGTGATGACAAGTGACACAAGGAGAGAGCTTCCCCCTTGTGCTACTTGGACTCCTTGATCAAGCCCAACATTATTTATGGACCTCATGGCCCACACTTACACTACATGACCTAAAAATACAAGGCCGAAATTAATTCTACTTGGCCTAAATTATTCTAAACTATTCTTAACAATTTATACAGAGGATTTTTCCTTGATACTCTATTTTTGCCAAAGGAATTTCTTTATGTTTGCATTTGGGCCCGAAAAGTTGATTAAAAGCCTAAATAGGTTGAGATGAACCCAAACTTTTGAAAAACTCTTAATTTTTCCTCAGGGTCTTTCTCCTCTTTATCCTTTGATTAAATGTCGCTGGAGTCCTCCATCATAAAGTTTGTAGTTCAAAACGCATAACATGATTTTGGAATTGTTCTCTATATGCGTAACTATAAAAATTTTATAACTGAACACATGAAAATAATTTTAGACATGTTTATTGGTTTAGTATTTTTGGTTTGCAATTGAAAGCTGAAGCTATGGATTTAGTATTTTCGTTTTGTTCTTCTCAATAGCCTGCTTTCCAGCTTGAAATCAATGAGCAAGTTTATGATATATATTTAAATGCATAAACTAATACAGGTTTTGCAGCAGCCAAAAGGATATACTCATTGCCCAAATTTGTGCTACTTCAAGCCTTGTGTTGTAAAATTCAAAACATTTACACTTTAATTTGTTGTTGTAATATTTATACGAAGCTTCAATTTTTATATTTTTAAGTTTAGGGTTTAAATTGTAACAATTTGCACACTTCATACACTTGGATTTTTAGGTTTGCCTTTTAGAGTCAATCTTAATTTTTACATCTGACACTTAGGTGTAAAAATAATGGGAATTTTAATTTGCAACTAAAACTTATTTCGAACTACAACGAAATTTTTCATAATTTACTTTACTATGCATGATTATGTTAAAAAAAAAAAAAATCCTATTAGTTTGAGTTAGACTGTTCAGACCGACAATGTCACTAACTAATAGTGTACAATCATTTAGAGTACTCTGTGGCGTGGACACAACATCACCACTACTCAAAGTTTAACGTCGACTTTCTGTAAATGCTAAAACAGGATGTTCTTGTAATGATTTTGTGTAAAAATACATAATTCAATAATTATAGACAAAGCTTAATTTATCATTTCAAGTTTACTAAGGTATCAAATGATAATATTATTTTCTCATTTGTGTGTATTTTTAAATAAATGTTTTTACCATTTACTAAAATAAATTAACGTTAAATATTTTCTTACGTATGGAAAGTTTCATACAAAGTTTGTGTAGATGTAAGAAAGAGTCTTAGTGGTACTCATAGAGACTTTTACTAAACATTCAGAAAGGGTTGCTAATTTTGCTAATATGTTAGGATAATAAATGGAGTAATATATCCAACCTTCAATGAAATATGTTATACATTTAATTTGGTTTGTTATTGATACAAAATTTATCAATAAAATATTTTTTAAGATATTAAAACAATGAACGGAGAAATATATCGAATCTACATATCATGTTATGTATTTGGTTTCTTATAAGATGATACAGGATTTATTGATGTAATTTATGAGGCGGACAACCTGTCTAATACATTAGTAGGCCCGAAATTGTGTGGAAAACTTGTTGAAAGGAGTTGTCTAAATATTCTTGTTGTTTTTTAATTAGCAAAAGTAGATATCAAAGACCTTCAATGGTACAAATAGAGGAAATTCCTCAATTCAGTGACATTGTTCGAAACATTACCCATCAATACGACTTGTATGCTAAATAAAACTTATAATATTAAATTACTTTTGATTTATCGTATTTTAAATTTTTTATTCATTATATATTTTAAAAATATTTTCATTTTTACATAATTAATTACATTAATCTAATTACTTATTTTATAATTTTATATTATATCATCTTTTTTAATATTGTACGAACTTGAGATGGAAATAATTTTATTTATTGTAATTTATTTAATTAATTTTTATGATATAATATCTAAAAATAATAATAATAATAACGACGATAATAATGTATCCTATATGTCTAGACTTTCTAGGAGTAATACAGTCGACAATTTCAGCATAGATTAATATTTTTTTATGCCAAAACCAACTACAAGTGACAAAAATAAGCTAGATCACTATCCATTCATGGTTCCCTCTTGGCCACAAATTCAAAACACCCTATCCTTTTAGGAAATCCAATTGGTTAGAAGCTGTGTCTTGTCATTTTAACTTCTATCCCTCTTTTTCCATGATGACAGTTTCGTTTGAAGAAAACGAATCCAAAGACTCAAAAGTTGGTTTGGACTTTTATACTGCTTAACTTATTTTAATTTTTCTATTATAAATATTATTTAATTTGTTTAATCCTTTTTTAAAAAAGCCCATGTAATTTAACTTTGAACAACCCAAAACCTTAATTTGTTACTCATCCCACATGTTATCTTGTAACACTCTTACCATAAATTTGATGAAGGTCATCAATTTAACGGAATACGTTGACTGGTTTTCTCAAGATGTTGGACCAAATTTAAATGTTCAAAATAATGTTAAAATTGAAAAGTCATCGTAATACTAGTATTAAAAAGGCTATTAAACTTTTTAAAAATAAGCTTTTTTTTAGTTTTTTTAAATGGTAATAAGTTTTATATGTGATGATGAAATTTAGTTGATTTGATTTAGTTTTTCTTATGAAATTAGAAGAAATGAAATAAATTTCATTATGAAATAAGTTATTTAATAAAATATTTAATGGAATTTTAATTAAGGTGTAGCTTTTTGTTCTCATGTAAATTAAAAATAAGAAAAAAAAATTTGGAAATAAGTTTGGTCAATTGAAAGCAATTGTACACTAAAAGAAAAGTATTACAATATATTACATTTCTACTAGGGAAATTATCTTCATTACGACCTTACACTAAACAAAATCGTAAATTATTTATGGAAATTATATATGAATAAAAATTCTTATATAATATTTATATTATGTATGGAATTTTACATACGGATTTGTATCCGTATGTAAAATCAACATTACATATAAAATTACATACAAATTTGCATTTGTATGTAAAATCAACATTATATACGACTTTTTACATACAAATTTGCATCCAGGATATTACGTACGAATTTAATACATATGTAATATAATACATGTGTAAAATAAACATTATATACGAATTTACATTCATATGTAAAACAAACATTACATACTAATATTTACATCTAGGAAATTACATACGAAATTAATTCGTATGTAATAAAAATATTTACATTATTATTAATAATTATTATCGTTATTAATATTGTTAAGATTATTATTATCATAATATTACTATTTGTTCTTACCGAGATCCGAGTTGGTGTCTATATAAGGTGGGTTGGAGCCGAGTTTATTCGAGTTTGAGTACTTGAGGATCCAAGTTTAAGTATTTTTGAGGTTCGGAGAGATGTCTACCTGCAGAAGACACTCTGACGATCAAGTAAGTACGTGATCAGTGAGGTGTATAAAAGAGTAAGTAGTGAGTATGAGAGTAAAGTGATAAGTCAGTAATACTTCATGTAGCAAGTGGTATATATATATATATATATATATATATATATATATATATATATATATATATATATATATATATATTGGGTTAAACTATTGTTAGTTCAGAAGCCCAAGTGATAAGCGTTGATATTTAGTTAATTGGTAGAGATTTTATGGCTGATTTGTTAGTATTTAGGTTGATTTTGTTATTAATTCAGCTTAGATTTGATTCTATTAGATTTTTATTTGATTTTATTATTTATTTTTCAATTTAATGCGTTTGATTGTGGAAAGAGAAATTTGTTGAGAATTAGGTTAAATCCAAGGAATGGCGGCGCTGAATTAAAAAGAGGAGCAGAAAAGAAGGGCGTAAGTGACTTTTCGCTTAAGCTAAACGAGAAACTTGGGCTAAAACTCACTTAAAGATCAGCATGTGCGAAAACCTAAATAAAGGAGGTCCACGTTACTGAGGGCGTGAATCACGAAATAACTGCTGCGCGATGACCTAATTGAGGAGGCGAAAGCTATAAAAAGGATTAAGGGCAAACGTAAAAAGGGGACTAATCATCAAGCTTATTCTTTTCTTTTTCTTTTGTAATTTCATGGCTACCATGCGTAGCTAAGTATCTCACTCTTGGGATTGAATGTAAATTCTCTTCTTCAAATGCACTCTTGATTTTAGTTTAATTTTCATTTAATTCAATACCTTTGTTTTACGCACCTTTTGAAATCAGAACTAAACGTAAATGCACTGCATGTATAAGTTCAGAGATGGATTATAATGCGGTGACTTTTTATAGCAACTAATCTTAATGCTGATTAAATTATTCTAGTAACTAGGGATAAACGCTAGGTAATTTGGTTTATGAAATTCAATGCTAGAGGAATCAGGTTGAAAAGACTTTTATTTGCCCAGATTGGTAATTGAAAGTAATGATATTAAATTAGGTTAAGAGTGTATGCGAAGGAGAGTAATACTATTCAATCCCAAGGCCTTTATTACTATTGATTTTATCACTTTTATTATTAATTGCTTTATTGTTACGCTATTTAAATTTCCTAAACAAACTCATTATTATTACTTGTTTTTATTCACCATACATTGATACATATTCAGTTTTCAATCAAATTTCGTTCCCTGCGGATACGATACTCTTCTTACTTACTGTATTACTTGAGGACTCAGTACACTTGCTGAAAATCCGTTATCAAGTTTTTGGCACCGTTGGCGGGGAACGGTGAAGAATTGAAAAATTGAATCTTGTATTGATTGTGTTGTGAAGTTCTAATCTTTTGTGAGCGTTGAACTTTTGCTAGACAGTGGTTGATACGTTTGAGGAATCAAGGGAAGGAAGAACAACTGTTTTTTGATCCAGATATCAAAAAAACGCTGAGACAGCTAAGGCAAAGGAGGAAGCACCAGCGAAAGAATCGGGCAGAGGAGCAGAGTTGTGGGAAATTATGGCAGAAGAAGTGAATGGTCGTAATGATCCACCACCAAGGAGGGTTCTGGGTGACTATGCACTATAGCAGTGACCCAGACACTTCTCAAGCATTGTTGTTCCCAACACAGCTCGAGCATTAATAATGCAGCCAACATATTTGACTCGCATAAGCAATACTCAATTCATGGAATTGGATCATGAGGATCCTTACACTCATTTATCTACATTCTATGAACTGGCATCCACTATAGGATTCAAGGAGAGGGATAAAGAGGCTGCATATATGAAGTTGTTCCCATTCTCATTGGCAGGAAAAGCAAAGGATTGGTTGAATTCTCATCCCAATCAAAGTCTGAGAAGATGGAGTGAGGTTGAGGAGAAGTTTTTGTAGAAATTTTTCCCTTTATCTTGGCTTATCAAAGCCAAATCAGATATTTCAAATTTCCGCCAGGGAGCAGATGAAGCTTTTTGCGCAGCATGAGATAGGTTCAAGACCATGTTGTGGAGGTGTCCGAATCATGGATTTGAGGAGATTGCTCAGCTCAATATCTTTCATAATGGGTTGAGACCAGACACTAAGATGATCTTAGATGCTGCAGCAGGAGGAACGATGATGGCCGTAGATGTAGAGCAGGCGAACAGGATTATTGATGCATTGGCATCAACAGATTACCAAGCACGACATGATGGTAGTAGTGAGCAAAAGAAAGGAAGTTTAGAGTTGAATACACAAGACGCGATCTTGGCACAGAATAAGCTGTTGACTCAATAAGTGGAGGCTTTGGCAAAACAGATGTCTAAGCTACCACAGCGGTTGCAGGCTATTTAAACTGCATTGCCAGGGTCATATCAGAATGCACCAGTAGTTTGTGAGACATGTGGCTGGAAATTGTCCTCCGCAATGTAGGAGGGGAGGAAGTGCAATTCATGGGAGTTTCAGGCAGGCAAGCTGGCCAACCAGGAAACTATCTAAATAACCCACCTACAGGCTGGAGGAATAATATGAATCAAAATTGGGATTGGAAGCAAGATGCTGGAAATGCAGGAAGACAACCAATGTATCAACAACAGCAGCAACAACAGTATCCTTCACTGCAGGACAAAACAAGTAAGTTGGAGGAAGCCCTGGAAAAGTTTATGCATGCTACTATGACATACCAGAAGAATCAGGAGGCATCTATGAGGAATTTGGAGACTCAAGTAGGTCAGTTAGCTAAACAAATGGCAGAACAGCAGGGAGGACAGTTCTTAGCGAACACTCAGACCAATCCAAAAGAACAGTGTAAAGCTATAACCATTCGATGTGGGAAGCAAGTTGGTTCCAATTTGGGTACAGAAGTAGCTGATGACAAGAAGAAACCAGTGAACAGGGAATTAGAGGCTCAAAGCAGTAAAAACAGATTGAATGAGAGAGTTGAACCAGAAGCTGTGATTACTGAGGAAAACAGAGACAGTGAACTCATAAAGGCAAAGGAAGGATCAATAGAGGATAGTGTACAAAAGCAAGTTGAAAAGGGACAGTATTGGAGGAAGATTGAGGAAGGAATTCCTCTCAAACATGTTCCTTACCCTCATGCACTGTCCCGAAGAGAGGCTGAAAGGCAGTTCATTTGATTCACATAAATTCTGAAAAATCTGCAGATCAAGATACCTTTTACTGAGGCAATGTAGCAGATGCCTACGTATGCGAGGTTTCTGAAGGAACTTCTCACCAAAAAGAGAAAATTTCCAGAAGATGAAACAGTGGAATTGGAGGCAGGGTGCAGTGCAATCATTTAGAAGGCCATTCCGCAGAAATCCTGTGATCCTGGGAGTTTTACACTGCCTATTACAGTCAGAAATCTATATGTTGGTAAAGCACTGCTTGATCTAAGTGTTATCATCAATTTGATTCCCTTGTCCATGTTGAGAAGAATTGGAGAGGTTGAGGTCAGGCCTACACATATGACGTTGCAATTGGTAGAGAAATCTATTAAGCGTCCTTATGGTATTGTTGAAGATTTGCTGGTTAAAGTTGATAAGTTCCTCTTTCTAGTAGATTTTGTTGTGATGGACATTGAGGAGGATGTGGATGTTCCCTTAATTCTTGGGCGACCATTCATGAAGACAACAAAAGTAATCATAGATGTTGACAAAGGGAAGCTGAAGGTGTGTGTTGAGAACGAAGAAGTTAGTTTCAATGTGTTTGAGGCTATGAAACACCCTAAGGATACAAAGAGTTGTTTCACAATTGATGTGATTCAGGAAGAGTGTGGAAAAAAATGAAGAGTTTGAGCAGTCATGATGTGTTACTACAGGTTATCACTAAACCAACAGAGGAGTTGCTTGAATTGGGTGATACAGAGGCATTAGCTTTGGCTAAGGAATTAGTGTAGAAGGCAGAAAATAGAGAAATTCTGGGAGCTGAAAATGCTATTTTAGAGGAGTCAGTAGAGTTGAAAGCCTTACCACCTCACCTTAAATACAGTTTTCTAGAGAGAAATGCTAAGAAGCCTGTGATTTTTAGCAGTTCTTTAACTGTTGAGGAAGAAAGAAGGTTGATTGAGGTGCTGAAACTCAATCAGGAAGCTATTGGATGGAAGTTGTCAGATTTGAAGGGAATTAGCCCAGCATATTGTATACACCAAATTCATATGGAAACTGATTTCAAACCCGTTGCACAATCACAGAGAAGATTGAATCCAAATATGAAAGAAGTAGTGAAAAAGGAGGTGCAAAAGCTGTTGGAAGCTGGGATGATTTACCCAATTTTAGACAGTGCCTGGGTAAGTCCAGTTTAGATGGTTCCAAAGAAGAGTGGAGTAACTGTCATTCATAATGAGAAGAATGAATTGATCCCTACAAGAATAGTTACTGGCTGGCGTATGTACATAGATTACAGGAAGTTGAACCAAGCTACAAGGAAAGATCATTTTCCTTTACCATTTATGGATTAGATGTTGGAAAGGTTAGCAGGAAAGGCATACTACTGTTTTCTAGATGGTTATTCAGGCTACAACCAAATCACAATGGATCCGCAAGATCAAGAAAAGGCAACTTTCACATGTCCTTTTGGTGTTTTTGCATACAGAAAAATGCCATTTGGATTATGTAATGCACCAACTACCTTTCAGAGGTGTATGCTAGCCATTTTTGCAAATCTAGTGAAGAATTGTATCGAGGTCTTCATAGATGATTTCTCGGTCTTTGGATCAACTTTTGACTTATGCTTGCATAATTTGGAGGTAGTACTAAGGAGATGTGTGGAGACTAACCTTGTATTGAATTGGCAGAAGTGCCATTTTATGGTCACTGAAGGCATTATGTTAGGTCACAAAATTTCTGAACGTGGTATAGAGGTGGACAAGGCAAAGGTTGATATAATTGAGAAGTTGCCTCCACCTACCAATGTGAAAGGAATAAGAAGCTTTCTTGGTCATGCAGGGTTTTATAGGTAGTTTATCAAAGATTGCTAAACCTTTATGCAATCTGTTGAATAAGGATACAACTTTTGAGTTTGATAAGGAGTGTTAAAAGGCATTTGAATGTCTAAAGAGGAAGTTAACTACTGTACCAATCATAACTGCACTAGATTGGAGCATTGGTTTCGAGCTTATGTGTGACGCAAGTGACTATGCAGTAGGGGCTATGCTGGGACAGAGAAAAGAAAAATTGTTTTATGTTATTCATTATGCTAGCAGGGTGCTTAATGATGCTCAGAGTAATTACACTACTACTGAGAAGGAATTGTTGGCAATTGTGTATGCTTTGGAGAAGTTTAGAGCTTATCTCATAGGATCAAGAATAACAGTTTATACTGATCATCCTGCTATCAAATATCTATTAACCAAGCCATTTTCAAAGCCTAGGCTAATTCGTTGGATGCTGTTACTCCAAGAATTTGACTTGGAAATTAAGGACAAAAAGGGAAGCGAGAATCATGTGGCAGATCATTTATCTAGGCTAGATAATGAAGAGATTACTGCAAAGGAATCTGAAGTTATAGATGAATTCCCTGATGAGAAGTTGCTTGTGGTACAAGAAAGACCATGGTTTGCTGATATGGCCAATTTCAAAGCTGCTGGAATTATACCAGAGACCGTGGATTGGCAACAGAGGAGGAAATTATTGAAGGATTCGAACCAATATGTTTGGGACGATCCTTATCTGTTCAAAATGGGTCCTGACAACCTGCTGAGGAGGTGTGTTACCAGTAAGGAGGCTCAAAATATACTTTAGCATTGTCATAATTCTCCTTATGGGAGACATTTTAATGGTGAGCGAACAGTTGCTAAGATACTGCAGTCAGGATTTTTCTGGCCAACTTTGTTCAAGGATGCTCATGTGCATGTATAACATTGTGATAGCTGCCAAAGGACAAGGAATATCTCAAGAAGACATGAGATGCCACTGAGGAATATCCAAGAAATTGAAGTGTTTGACAGTTGGGAAATTGATTTCATAGGTCCATTGCCCAGTTCATTTTTGAATGAATATAGTCTATTGGCAGTGGAGTATGTTTCACGTTGGGTGGAAGCAATTCCAACTCAAAAGGCAGATGCAAAAACGGTGATCAAGTTTCTGAAGAAACACATATTCTACATATTCGGGACACCAAAAGTGGTGATCAGTGATAGAGGATCTCATTTCTGCAATGCTGAATTGAGAAAAGATTTTGCACATTTTGGGGTAAAACATAGGATAGCCACAACCTATCATCCCCAAACAAATGGGCAAGCAGAGGTATCTAATACGGAGGTAAAGAGAATTCTGGAGAAAACAGTATCATCCTCACCCAGAGATTGGGCTATCAAGTTAGATGAAGCATTGTGGGCTTATAGAACAGTATTCAAAACCCCAACTGCTTTATCTCCATTCCAATTGATATATGGGAAAGCCTGCCACCTCCCTGTGGAAATGGAGCATCGAGCTTTTTGGGCATTGAAGTGGTTGAATTTTGATTCAAAGGCTTCTGCTGAACAGGGAAAACTTCAGTTACTTGAGCTAGAAGAAATGAGGTTGAATGCATATCAATCCTCAAGGTTGTACAAGGAGCGCATTAAGAAGTATCATGATAAGAAGCTGTTACAGAGGAGTTTTGAACCTAGACAGCTAGTTCTTTTGTTCAATTCCAGATTGAAGCTGTTTCCAAGCAAGCTTAAGTCAAGATGGTCAGGACCTTTCGTGATCAAACAGGTCAAATCTTATGGTGCAGTTGAAATTGAAGATGCAAAAACTCAGAGGAGTTGGTTGGTAAATGGTCAGAGGCTGAAGCATTATAAAGGAGGTGAATTTGAGAAACTCATCTTTGTGATCAAGCTGGAACACTGAAATTCAGGCGTCAAGCTATATGACGTTAAACGAGCGCTTGTTGGAAGGCAATCCAGTTTTTAGTTTGAATTTTTTTTCTTTGGATTTAGAAAATCTAGGATTAGGTATTTAGGTAGTTAATTTTATTTTAAAAAAACTTACTGGGCCTATAGTCTGAGCTAGTCCTGGTGCTCGAGCTAAAAGTCACTTAGCGCAATCTAGTGCAACATAACAGGGCAGTGCCTTGTGATACAAGATCACTTCACCCAGTTACTTTTCAGAGCGCCTCCATTCAGTCTTGTCTGATTTTTCAAGTTCTTTTCTTTCTCTGCCCTCAAACCCTTCGACTTCAGGTACGATTCTCCTCATCATTTTCATTTTGAAAATCTTCTTGTTCAATCATCATTGCAATCGTCTTCTTTAGTAAGAAATCGTAGGGAGGTCGTGAATCAGGAAACATTATTGGGCACAGGAAGTCTAGGGTTTGTGTCAAATAGGTTTTTGGGGTTTACGGATTTTCTAGGGCACTAACCATTTGTTTTAGGAAGCAATGCCAAGAGTGAAACACACTGCGCCGAAGCGTCCACCATGGTCGCTGAAGAGAAAGGCTGGCGAGCCATTCTATGATGAAGCCATACCTTCCGACACGTCGAAAGATGAATAGGCGTCAGCTCAGAAGAAGCAAAGGATGCCTAGGAGGTTCCTCAGCGACAATAAGATAAGGAGGTATGAGGAACTTAGGCACTGGAGTTTTCTACCAAAAAGAAGGGTAGAGCTAAAGCCAGAGAATGTGATGCATTCTTGATGGGGATTCTGAGAAGGAACTGGAAGAAGCTGGCAGAACCAATGCGAAAGTTTGATGAGGAGATTGTGAGAGAGTTTTATGCCAATGCTTGGGCAGAAAGACAAGAGAGAGACCGCAGGAAGATGATGGTCAGGGGCAAGTGGATTTCCTACAGTCCACAGGCTATAGATGATTTTTTGGGAATCCTTTTCCCAACCAGGATGAAAAATGTAATTATCAGAAGCTATGTGCAAGGAGAAAGGGGTTCAGTAATAGGAAGGTAGCTGCTGCGCTATCCCTTCCAGGCAGAGGATACCAGATTGCAACGTGAGGAAAGCAGACTTGTATACGAAGGAGGGACATGAGAACTCTTTCTCAAGTGTGGCTAACTTTTATGTTAGCCAATGTCATCCCTATCGGGCATATATCTGATATTAATGTTGGCAGGAGCAACTTGCTGTTTTAGATGATCCAAGATGACTATACAATCAACGTGGCTCGTATCATTTCTGATGAAATTCAAAGGGTTGTTGAATGGGAAAGGATTCGTGGAGCAGAGAGGCTGGGGACTCTGGGGTTCCCTGTACTGATTACAGGATTATGTGCTCAGAAAGGAATACTAGTTGAGCCAAACCACAAAATCAAGAATCTGATTGACCATAAGTTCATTGAGCACCATTGCACAAATGTAGAAGAGAATCCTGAGCAAACGAATCAAGTTCCCAGCCCCGCCAGCTTCACCGTCTGAACCTACCTTGGAAGCTGTTGAGAAGAGACTGATGCGACATATTTTGCATTTGGAAGATCAGCATAGTGCTCTCTGTAGGTTTATGATGCAGATATATCATGCAATGCGGGACAAGGCTTATAAGGATGATGAAGAATTGTCCTCTTATCTGAATTGGCCAGGGACCGACTAAGCTCAGTGGGGGAGGAGGGCGAGGACGATTGTCATGAGGAGCAAAGTACTGCAGGAGTTGGGAGGAAATCGGCAGAAGAGAAAAAAAGCTGAGGCAACTGCTGAGGTTGCTGAGGAAACTAAGGCAACCGCTGAGGTTGCTGAAGATAAGGATGAAAATGTTGCCGCAAATGTTGAAGAAACTATAGCTGAAATGGTGGCTGAGAAAGTTGCTGAAACTGTTGAAGAGAATGTCCACAATGCCAATGTAAATGTTGAAGAAATTGGTGAGAATGTTACTGTTGGAGTTCCTGTTAAAAAGAAAGATCATCCAGGCCCTCCAAGAAGATCCTTTCGAATTAAAACAACAGTGATTAAAAAAGGGGCTAAGCACAAGGGTTCAGTAGTACTATATGTGATATCCTCTGATTCGAGCTCGAGTTCAGAGGAAACTGAAGAAGAAGATGAGGAAGAAAGTGCAGAACAGGGAAGAGATAGGAGTGAAGCAGAGGAAGAATACGACACTCCAAGTGGAGAATTCTGATGAAGGATTGCTGAAGTTAGTAGTTGTGCTGTTTAGAGTTGATGAATTAGAGAAAAAAAGTGGTAGTATAATTTTTATTTTGGATGACTGTATAACTGTTGAATGACTGTGTTGTGCATATTTTGGATGACTGTAATAGGAACTAGGCTTAACTAAATAGCTGGTAATCCTGGATGTGTTTTGATAAACATGCTTGAAAATAAATATGAATGGTTAGGGTTGTTAATCTGTGTGTACTTAAGTAACGTAGTCTTAATTTTGAGTTTGACCAATAGTAATAAGAAATGAGGAAGATAGCATGAGAGTGGAAAGATTAGCATTGACAATGAGTGACAGGATAGGAGTGAAACAGAAAGTGAGGGAGTAATTCACTGAGAGCATATTGGAAGTGCATATTTCTTTGACATTGATTGTTACTTTAATTTGTTGAAATAGAATTGATTTTGTGTTGATAAGAATGATGAAGGCAAGTTGTTTGATTGAGAGTAAGTCAAAGCTAGAGCCTAAAATGCTACCTAGTGAGATGAGAGAAATTCAATTGTGAGCCAATTTGAACCTTATTCTTTTGAAACCATGAGCCATGAATCTATCAAATCCACCTTGGGTATGAGTTGTTAGGAAAATATGATACAACTTGAAGCGGGATTGAGAAGAAGGGTGTGAATTCCAAATAGAAACTGTGTAAGCTAGGAGAGGTTGCTGAATGGTGTACCCCAGCTATATGAAAAAAAAAATATATTTTGAATATAATGAGAAAAAGTGTGTTTCCAGTTTGTACTCATGGAAAATAAAAGGAAAAAAAATATATAGCAGTTGAAAAATGGGGGTACACAGTAAATGTGCGTAAGCTAGGATTATTGCTTGGGCGAGAATATGAAATAGTACAACAGCTGATTCATGTCAAGGAAATCACAGTTAAATTAGATTTTCAAGAACAATTTGAGTTGTATTCATAATTTGAGAAACTACTTGTGCATTTTTTGTACTTCAAGAAAAACCAAAAATTCTTTGTAGCCAGGCCTCATTATACCTTTAGAAAGACCTTCTAACTTATTAAATGCAAAGCCGATCTGTTTTAATAAATGAATAGCAACTTTTGATTGAGAATAATATGTTACTTTTTGAGTGAAACAGTGGGGAGACTTGTTTGAGTGAAAGAATATCCTGCATGAATTGTTTTTGTTATCTAAACATTGGATTGTTAAATTTCAAATTTCCAAAGCTATAGGTGATTGCTCAAATTTTAAGAAGACGTGGTTGGAATAAAGAAAGTGCACGAGAACGAGAAGAGTTGAAATTTTTGTCTTGCTTGAGGGCAAGCAAGAAGCTAAGTGGGGAGGCTTTTAATAAGCGTTGATTTTTAGCTAATTGGTAGAGATTTTATGGCTGATTTTGTTAGTATTTAGGTTGATTTTGTTGTTAATTCAGTTTAGATTTGATTCTATTAGATTTTTATTTGATTTTATTATTTATTTTTCAATTTAATGCGTTTGATTGTGGAAAGAGAAATTTGTTGAGACTTAGGTTAAATCCAAGGAATGGTGGCGCTGAATTAAAAAGAGGAGCATAAAAGAAGGGCGTAAGTGACTTTTTACTTAAGCTAAACAAGCAACTTAGGCTAAAACTCACTTAAAGATCAGCATGTGCAAAAACCTAAAGAAAGGAGGTCCACGTTATTGAGGGTGTGAATCACGAAATAACTACTGCAAGATGACCTAATTGAGGAGGCGAAAGCTATAAAAAGGTTTGAGGGCAAACGTAAAAAGGGGACTCATCATCCAACCTTTCTCGTCCTTGGATACTTGTTGGAGGCCACCGCTATCATCAAGCTTATTCTTTTCTTTTTATTTTGTAATTTCATGGCTACCATGCGTAGCTAAGTATCTCACTCTTGGGATTGAATGTAAGTTCTCTTCTTTAAATTCACTCTTGATTTTAGTTTAATTTCATTTAATTCAATACCTTTGTTTTACGTTTCATTCTTACTTTGATTTATTTTAGATTTCTTAATTTGACTGGAAAGCACTTTTTGAAATCAGAACTAAACGTAAATGCACTGCATGTATAAGTTCAGGGATGAATTATAATACGGTGACTGTTTATAGCAACTAATCTTAATGCTGATTAAATTATTCTAGTAACTAGGGATAGACGCTAGGTAATTTGGTTTATGAAATTCAATGCTAGAGCAATCAGGTTGAAAAGACTTTTATTTGCACAGATTGGTAATTGAAAGTAATGATATTAAATTAGGTTAAGAGTATATGCAAAGGAGAGTAATACTATTCAATCCCAAGGCCTTTATTACTATTGATTTTATCACTTTTATTATTAATTGCTTTATTGTTACGCTCTTTAAATTTCCTAAACAAACTCATTATTATTACTTGTTTTTGTTCACCATACATTGATACATATTCAGTTTTCAATCAAATTTCGTTCCCTACGGATACGATACTCTTCTTACTTACTGCATTACTTGAGGACTCAGTACACTTGTTGAAAATCCGTTATCACCAAGTTCAGAGTAACAAACTTTGGTGGTTACCGAGTTATGCAGGTAGAGGCCGAGATTTGGGATTGTTGGGAGCAGTTAACCATGAATCTCGGGCATGAATATAATTGACCCGAGTATCTCGGGTGAGGGCATTACACAAGCTCCAAGCTAGGTATAGAGAGTGAGCTTAAGTTAATGTGTATTATCTGATTATGTTATGATCTTTAATGGATCTTTTTAGAGTCTACACAACGACCTTGTTGTGCTTTGAGTTGAGTTTGAATAATTCAGAGCTAGCTTCGAGGTCGGGTTGAGAATGTCTTCATAACTCGTCTAGCCGAGCTGTAGATGGAGTATAGCTTGCATGGCCAAGCTAAATATCATATTAGAGATCAAACTTAGTATAACTCGTGTAGGACGTCTTAACTAGGGTGCATGTGGCAACTTTTGATTGGGTGATTCGTTGCACATTTGGCCCTAAAAGACAAGACGTTAAGCGAGAAACATTGTGTTTCACACCTCGTCTCCCCCTAGCTTCTTTCACACGCCTTATTTCGGTGTCTTCTTCGCCTTCTCCTACCAAGGGGCTGGGTTCTAGTAGGGTGGTGAGGAGTTTTGTGCCTCAACCACATGCATCCTCATTGATCTAGAGACCTCCTCCAGTGTAGACAATTTCTTTGTGAAATGTCCCTCGGCTATTCTACTATGGACGAGGCTCGCTCACCCGTGTAGACTTTGTTGTGACCATGAATTTTGATAATGACTCTCTGTGGCACTTGAATATGTAGACAAGTTCAATTCGGCCGCGGGTGGGTGGCTCAAGCTTCTTGTCGGCCTTTGCTGTTGAATTGTTAAATATTGTGGGTCTAGATAGGGCCCTTGACTCAGCCTCGACAATGCTAGCTCAGCGCATGGCCATAATTGAACATTTCAAAGGTGCAACAACTAATTTTGCTAAGACCAGTTCACAGGGGGCTCAAGTTCAAGAGCTCCTCCAAGAGAAGAATGAGGCTTTAAAGGCTCTCACTTTGAAGTTATTAAAAATTGAACATGATCAAGGCAAAATCAAAGCTCTGGAGGTCTAGCTGGTGTTGGAGAAGGCTAAGATGGAGGGTGCTGAGAAGGGGTTGAAAGACCTCCAGACCGAGGCTGAAAAGAAAATTAATGTAGAAGAGCGGAGAGAGGGGAGGTTAAGGTGGTCGAGGAGCAAAAGAAGGTCATTGAGGCCCAACTGGAAGCCATGGAGACCAAACTGAAGACCACAGAGGATCAACAATCCTTACTCAAAGATGCTAATGAAAATTTGGAGAAGAGTGTGGCGAACCCTGGGACTCAGGTGAGGGATCTTGATGAGGTTGGTCTAGAGGGGTACTCAGAGGGTTTTAAGAAGGCAGCTCGGCAAGTTGTATATTTTGAGCCTTCTTTAGATTCTTCTAAGTTTATTTTAGAAAAGGATGTCGTCGATGGCAAGCTCATCGATGACTAATTGATGTAAAAGCTATTTGAATGTATAATGAACATTTCTGTTAATAATTTCTAAGTGTTACTTGTTTATATTCATTAGCCCTACACTACATTTGCTTGTTTAATTTGGCTCGAGCTACGTATAAATGATATAGCCAATCTTGAATTTGATTAATTCTATTTTATTATTCAAAATAGGGTTTGGATTGAGTTGGATTAACTCGGTATAACAACTTATGTGAATTAAGTAGGGTTCATTTGTCAATTTTAAGTAGAATGTGAACCAAGTTGGACTAACTTAGTGTGACCCAATAATAAACCAAGTGAGGTTAACCCGACATATTTTAATGATTGATCATGAACCAAGCTTGATTAACTCGACTTGTTGATCAATTTCAAAAGAGTAGTGATCGGATTTATACTAACCAGGTTGGGTTAACCTCGGCATGATATGTTAGCCAAGTTAGTGACTTGGTGTTGAATTGTTGATTTGGTTATGAATTTTCCACTTAATTCTTTGAGTTTGTTCTGTTTTGAAAGGAATCTACTACTCAGTAGGACTATCCCTGTTAGGTGTCAATTTTCCTTCTTGCTCGTCTTTCCGAGCTTCTCGAACTTTCCACCATACTAGGTGATGGACTAAGGCCTAAGCAAGGTCTAATCATTACATTCATGAAAAAACACATTGAAGCTCAGGAGGAGTCAAAGGCACCAATAAACATCAAGATACTTACAACTCTAAGCTTTAGTGGGAAATTATAAAAATGTTGTGGAAGATTTTCCTTTGTAAAAATATCGTAGAACATATTTCTCCTTTGTAAAAGTAAACCCTAGGTGCCTTAGGATTTTTAAAGGCACCTAGGTTAGATTTTTAGAAGCATCTAGAAGTTATGCCATGTGGCGCCTTCTCATTGGAGGAGAATGAGACACTACTTAGGTAGCTTGCAAGGCAAGCTAGGGTTTGGAGAAGCTTGCTCCACAAGCTAGGTTACCCTAACCCTAGCTTCTCCTACACACTACTTAGGTAGCTTGCAAGGCAAGCTAGGGTTTCTAACCCTAGCTTCTCCTACACACTACCTTAGCTTGCTAGAGAAGCTACTAGCTTTTTCTTCTTCTATAAATAAGAGGTTTAGGAACCTCCATTGTAGACTTGATTGAGAGTAATGATATGCTGTCCAAATTTCAGCACATTGCCCAAGTTTCTCTTTGAGTTTCTTCTCCTAGAAGCTAGGAAATCTCTCTCTTGAAGGTTGGCCCAACCTCCTTCAAGCTTTCACCACCTACTTCACCATAACCACCACACTTTCTCCATACGTTTGCTTCCTCCACGGTTCTTCTTCCATCACACTTTGCTTTCGCATCACAAGAAGCTCCTTTCATGTCATTTATACGGTGCAACAAAGCTTCTACAAACACCACCTCCATTGGAGCTTGCGCAACAAGCTAGAGCACCTAGGAGCTTCTCCATCACTAGCTCTCCTTTGTGAATAATTTTTTCCCAAACAATGTGTTGAAATGCCAAGCTGGTCTGAGTTTAACAGCTAAACTCAATCAACAAGAGATGTGCAATTATTGGGAAATGAGTGCAGTCTTTGGCTTCTTATTCTAGTAAGATAATCTCAATATGGGGAAAGAATTTCATCAAGTCTAGGAATGGATTGATTGTTTTTCAATTCCTAAGTAACATTGATTAAGGAAATAACTAGGTCTAGCAATAGGAGCAAAAGAACATTTATAAATTTTGTATATGAATGAAGAGTGCAAATTTGTTAAAACTTTTTATTTCTTTAGATTTTATTTTTATTCTCACTTTTCAATATATATATATATAAGAAAAAACTTATTTGAACTAATTTGTTGTTCTAGTCTTTGTGTATGCAAGGCCTCATCCACCATGATTAGATCATCTGTCAGGCTTAGGACATTAAACAAACGCTTCTTGGGAGGCAATACAAAATTGCTTAAACCTATTTCACATTAAGAACAGGTTTGTCTCGAGTAAGGATGGCAACCGACACCACTTGCGTTGTGCCTAAAGCAGTAATAGATTTTTCTTATTTTAGATGTATACCAGAAATGGCATCCGACACAACATTATGGCTCTCAGCCTTAGCAAGCAACAAAAGAAAATGAAAGTTTGGGCTTTGGGTCCAAGCCCATTTGTAGGAGAGGATGAGCTTGCAAATGATGTTGAGGAAGAGGGTCAGATCTTGAGAGACATCTAATTGACTACTGGAGAGATTTATTTTAAATTTTTGTTTTTATTTTTCTATTTTATTTTGTTTTTCATCTTGTTTGTTTCAATTTCATTGATATTTTCTGCTTTATGTAACATAGCCATCGACAATTATGATGCAATTGACTAATGACTTGGCATAAAATTTTACTAATAAGCGTTGATTTTTAGTTAATTTTGTGCAGATTTTGTGATTGATTCTGTTAGTAATTAGGTTGATTTTGTTATTAATTCGGTTAAGATTTGATTTGATTTTCTCTTATTGTTGATTTTGTTATTTAATGCGGAAAGAGAAAATTTGTAGGTTAAATATGAAGGGACACAGAATATAGGCACCGAAGTTGAGGAAAGGAGCAGAAAAAGAACATAAGTGACTTTTCGCTTAAGCTAAAGATGCAGCCTGGGCTAAAACTCACTTAAAGTCCATCATAAGCGAAGCCCTAAATCGAAGATGTCAACGTTACTGAAGGCGTGACTTACGAAATAACGGCCACACTTTGACTTAATTCAAGGGGCGAAAGTTATAGAAGGGAGGTTAGGGTCAAACATGACACACACCTCTTCTCACTCACCATCTACCATTCATTGGAGACCCTTAGAAGCGTCGTCGTCATCAAGCTCCATTCTTTTCTTTTTCTTTTGTATTTTCATGGCTACCATGCGTAGCTAACTTCCTTTCTCTTGGGATTGAATGTAATTTCTCACTTCAAATGCACTCTTAATTCTATTTTTATATCATTGAATCCAAAAACCGTTGTTTTACATTTTACTATATCTTGCTTTATTTTAGATTTCTTATGGTGACTGGAAAACACTCTTTGGAATTGGAACTAAACGTAAATGCATTACATGTATAAGTTCAGGGATGTATTATAGTGTAATGACTGCTTATAGCAACTGATCTTAATGTTGATTAGGTTATTCTAGCGACTAGGGATAGAAGCTAGGTAATTTAATTTATGAAATTCAATGCTAAAGGAATCAGGTTGAAAAGGCTTTTATTTGCGTACATCAGTATTTGGAAAAGATGGCATTGAATTAGGTTAAGAGTGTATGTGAATGAGAATATTACGATTCAATCCCAAGGCTTTTACTATTATTGAATTCACATTTTTATTAGTCATTGTTTTGTTGTAACATTCTTAATTCATTCAGTCATCATCTATTGTTTATTTATTCATAATCCAATTTGGTGTAATTCAATTTACAATTCTCGTTCCCTGTGGATACGATACTTTTTTTACTACTATATTACTTGTGGACTCAGTACACTTGCTGAAAATTCGTTAACAAGTTTTATACTCATCTATCCACATTTTATGAGTTGACAGCTACTATCGGGGTCGAAGAGCGAGACAAAGAGACTGCATATTTGAAGTCATTCCCATTCTCACTAGTAGGGAAAGCAAAAGATTGGTTGAATTCTCATCCCAATCAAAGTCTAAGAAGATGGAGCGAGGTTGAGGAGAAGTTTTTGCAGAAATTTTTCCCTTTATCTCGGCTTATCAAAGCTACGTCAGACATCTCAAATTTCCCCTAGGGGGCAGATGAAACTTTTTGTACAACATGGGATAGGTTCAACAAGACCATGTTGAGGAGGTGTCCTAATCATGGATTTGAGGAGACTGCTCAACTCAATATCTTCCACAATGGGTTGAGACTAGAGACTAAGATTATCTTAGACGCTGCAGCAGGAGGTACGATGATGGTCGTGGATGTGGAACAGACCAGCAGCATTATTGATGCACTTGTATCAACAGATTATCAAGCAAAGCATGATCGAATCAGTGTGCAGAAGAAAGGAATGTTAGTGTTGAATACTCAGGATGCAATATTGGCTCAGAACAAACTGTTGACGCAACAAGTAGAGGCCTTGACAAAGCAGATGGCCAAGCTACCACACACTTGCAGGCTATTCAAAGTGCACTGCCAGTTACTTATCAGAATGTACTAGTAGTTTGTGAAGCATGTGGGGGAAATCATATGGCTGGAAACTGTCCTCAGCCGAACGTAGGAGGGGAAGAAGTGCAATACATGGGAGTTCCAGGCAGGCAAGCTGGCCAGCCAGGGAATTACCCAAATAATCCACCTATAGGTTGGAGGAATAACATGAATCAAAATTGGGGTTGGAAGCAAGATGCTAGAAATGCAGGAAGACAACCTATTTACCAATAACAGCCGCAATAGCAGTACCCTTCACTGCAAGACCGCACAAGCAAGTTGGAGGATACTCTTGAGAGGTTTATGCAGGCCACTATGACACATCAGAAGAATCAAGAGGCGTCTATGAGGAATTTGGAGACTCAAGTAGGGCAGTTAGCTAAGTAAATGGCAGAGCAGCAGGGAGGACAATTCCTGGCCAATACTCCAACCAATCCGAAAGAACAGTGCAAAGATATCACCGATCAATGTGGGAAGCAAGTTGGTTCTGATGTGATCACAAAAGCTGCTAATAACCGAAAGAAAATAGTGGAGAATGTGGTAGAATGCAGACAGATCAGAGGATAGAGTTGAATTAGAAACCGTGGCAGTCGAGGAAAGTATAAATGCTAAATCCATGAAAGAAAATGAAAAATCAGTAGAGGGCGGTAGCAAGAAACAAGTTGAGAAGGGGCAGAATTGGAGAAAGATTGAGAAAGGAATTCCTCTCAAACATGTTTCTTATCCTCATGCACCCTCTAGAAGAGAGACCGAGAGGCAGTTCATTCGATTCACAGAAATTTTGAAAAACTTGTAGATCAACATACCTTTTACCGAGGGAATGCAGCAGATGCCTACTTATCCTAGGTTCCTGAAGCAACTTCTCACCAAAAAGAGAAAATTTCCAGAAGATGAGACAATGAAATTGGAGGCAGGATGCAGCGCAATTATTCAGAAAGTCATTCCACAGAAATCCTGTGATCTTGGGATTTTTACATTACCTATCACAGAGGGAAATCTATACATTGGTAAGGCACTGCTAGATTTAGGTGCTAGTATCAACTTGATTTCGTTGTCTATGCGGAGAAGAATTGGAGAGGTAGAGGTCAGGCCTACACGCATGACACTGCAATTGGCAGACCGATCCATTAAGCGTCCATATGGAATTGTTGAAGATCTGCTGGTGAAAGTGGACAAGTTCCTCTTTCCAGTAGATTTGTTGTGATGGATATTGAGGAGGATGTGGATGTTCCTTTGATTTTGGGGAGACCGTTCATGAAGACAGCAAAGGTAATCTTAGATGTTGACAAGGGAAAGTTGAAGGTGTGTTTCGAGAATGAGGAAGTGAGCTTTAATGTTTTTGAGGCTATGAAGCACCCTAAAGACACAAAGAGTTATTTTAGAATTGATGCGATTGAAGAGGAGTGTGGTAAGAAAATCAAGAATTTGAGCAGTCCTGATGTATTACTACATGTTATCACTAAACCAGTAGAGGAATTGATTGAACTAGGTGATACAAAGGCATCAGCTCTGGCTAACAAGTTAGACCGGGCTAAAAAACTGATATAGAAGATAGAAAACAGAGAGAATCTGGGAGTTGAAAACTCTGTTCAAGAGGAGACATTAGAGTTGAAAGTGCTACCACCTCATCTGAAATACAGTTTTCTTGAAGGAGATGCTAAGAAACCTGTGATTCTTAGTAGTTCCTTAACTGTTGAGGAGGAAAGAAGGCTAATTGAGGTGCTTAAACTCAATCAGGGAGCTATTGGATGGCAATTGTCAGATTTGAAGGGAATTGGCCCAGCTTATTGTATGCACCGTATTCATATGGAGGCTGATTTCAAACCAGTTGCACAATCACAGAGGAGGTTGAATCCAGCCATGAAAGAAGTAGTGAAGAAGGAGGTGCAGAAGCTATTGGAAGTTGGAATGATTTATCCAATATCAGACAGAGCTTGGGTGAGTCCAGTTCAGATGGTTCCAAAGAAGAGTGGAGTAACTGTTATTCATAATGAGAAGAACGAATTGATCCCCACAAGAACAGTTACTAGTTGGTGAATGTGTATTGACTATAAGAAGTTGAACCAAGCTACAAGGAAAGATCATTTTCCTTTGCCATTCATGGATCAGATGTTGGAGAGATTAGCTGGGAAGGCATACTATTTTTTTTTTGCTGGCTATTCAGGCTATAACCAAATCACAGTGGATCCACAAGATCAAGCAAAGACAGCTTTCATATGTCCATTCGGTATTTTTGCATACAGAAAAATGCCATTTGGATTGTGTAATGCACCGGCCACTTTTTAGAGGTGTATGCTATCTATTTTTGCAGATTTGGTGGAGAATTGTATAGAGGTTTTCATTGATGACTTCTCGGTTTTTGGATCAACCTTTGATTCATGTTTGAAGAATCTTGATGTAGTATTGAGGAGATGTGTGGAGACTAATCTTGTGCTAAATTGGGAGAAATGTCATTTCATGGTCACTAAAGGTATTGTGTTAGGCCACAAAATTTCTGAATGTGGGATAAAGGTGGACAAAGCAAAGATTGAGATCATTGAGAAGCTGCCTCCACCTACCAATGTGAAGGGAATTAGAAGTTTTCTCGGCCATGCAGGGTTCTATAGGCAATTCATCAAAGATTTTTCAAAGATTGCTAAACCCTTGTGTAAGATGTTGAACAAGGATACAACATTTGAGTTTGATAAGGAGTGTGAAAAGGCGTTTGACTGTTTAAAGGAAAAGTTGACTACTGCTCCAGTTATTACTGCACCAGATTGGAGTATTGGTTTTGAGCTGATGTGTGATGCTAGTGACTATGCAGTAGGGGCTGTGCTGGGGCAGAGTAAAGAAAAATTGTTTTATGTCATACACTATGCTAGCAAGGTGCTTAATGATACTCAGAGTAATTACACTACTACTAAGAAGGAGTTGTTGGCAATTGTGTATGCTTTAGAGAAGTTTAAAGCTTATCTTATAGGCTCTAAAGTCACAGTTTATACTGATGATGCTGCTATCAGGTATCTGTTGATCAAGGCAGATTTGAAGCCCAGGCTAATTCGTTGGATGTTGTTACTTCAGGAATTTGACCTGGAAATTAAAGATAAGAAGGGAAGTGAGAATCATGTAGCTGATCATTTGTCCAAATTAGCTAATGAAGAGGTTACTGCTAGGGAATCTGAAGTTATAGATGAATTCCTTGATGAGAAGTTGCTAATGGTACAGGAGAGGCCATGGTTTGCTGATATGGCCAATTTCAAAGCTGCTGGAATTATACCAGAGACTATGGATTGGCAGCAAAGGAGGAAATTATTGAAGGATTTGAACCAGTACATTTGGGACGATCCTTATTTATTTAAGATGGGTGTTGACAATTTGTTGAGGAGGTGTGTTACTAATAAGAAAGCTCAGAATATACTTTGGCACTGTTACAACTCTCCTTATGGAGGACATTTTATTGGGGGAGCGAACAGCTGCTAAGGTACTGTAGTCAGGATTTTTCTGGCCAAATCTGTTCAAAGATGCTCACATGCATGTGCAGCATTGTGACAGCTGCCAAAGGACAGGAACCATCTCAAGAAGACATGAGATGCCATTGAGGAACATTCAAGAAATTGAAGTGTTTGATTGCTGGGGCATGGATTTCATAGGCCCATTGCCTAGTTCATTTTTGAATCAATATATTCTGTTGGTTGTGGAGTATGTCTCAGGGTGGGTGGAAGCGATTCCAACTCAAAAGGCAGATGCAAAAATAGTGATCAAGTTTCTAAAGAAACACATATTCTGCAGATTTGGAACACCAAGAGTGGTGATCAGTGATGGAGGATCTCATTTCTGCAATGCAGAATTGAGGAAGGCTTTTGCGCATTTTGGGGTGAAGCACAGGATAGCCACAGCCTATCATCCCCAAAAAAATGGGCAAGCAGAGGTTTCTAATAGGAGGTAAAGAGAATTCTGGAGAAAATAGTGTCATCATCACGTAGAGACTGGGCTATAAAGTTAGATGAAACACTGTGGGCTTACAAAATAACCTTCAAAACCCCAACTGCGTTGTCTCCATTTCAGTTGATCTATGGGAAAGCTTGTCATCTCCCTGTGGAAATGGAGCACCGAGCTTTTTGGGCATTGAAGTGGTTGAATTTTGATTCCAATGCTTCCGCTGAACAGAGAAAAATACAGTTACTTGAGCTTGAAGAAAGGAGGTTGAATGCATATCAATCTTCAAGGCTGTATAAGGAGCGTATCAAAGCCTATCATGATAAGAAGTTGTTAAAGAAGAGTTTTGAGCCGGGATAACTAGTTCTTTTATTCAATTCCAGATTGAAGTTGTTTCCTGGTAAGCTCAAGTCGAGATGGTCAGGACCTTTTGTGGTTAAACAGGTTAAGCCCTATGGTGCAATTGAAATTGAAGATGCCAAAACTCAGAGGAGTTGGATGGTAAATGGTCAGTGGCTGAAACATTATAAAGGAGGTGAAGTTGAAAAACTCATCTCAATGATCAAGTTGAAGGATTGAAATTCAGGCGTCAAGCTATATGACGTTAAACGAGCGCTTGCTAGAAGGCAATCTAGTATTTGAATTGTGGAATTTTGGGTTATTTTGTTTTCTTTAGGAAGTAGGTTTAAGTTTTCGGGTAGTTTATTTTTGTTGAAAAAAAAATTTAGTTAATTTAGAAATTTTTACTGGGCCTATAGATTGAGCTAAGCCCGGTGCTTGGGCTATTTGTCACTTAGCGCAGACTGGTGCAATATAACAATATAACATGACAGTGCCTTGTGTCACAAGGTCACTTCATACTGAAATTTTTCAGTACATTCTCTCTGCTTTGTGTAAACTTTTCATCTTTTCATCAGTTGCGCTAGGTTACAACTAATCCAGGTAATCTTTTTCACGATTCCTTGCAATCTTCAAAACCCAATACATTCAATCATTTTTCATTGACGTTAGGAGGGAAGATTAAGGTAGTAGTGTTCTTCTAGGTTAGCATTGTAAATGGGGGCGATTGTCGGGTAGACTAGGGTTTCAAATTGTGAAAAAGTTGAGATTTTTAGGGATTCTGAGTAAGGGGAGAGTTGATAGAGAGTGTTTGAAGTTCTTTAGGCATTAAGCTTGAGTTGCAGGAAAATGCCAAGGGTAAAGCACATAGCAATCAAGGGTCGGCCGCCTCAGAGATACATGGGAGCCGAGCAGTTCTATGACGAAGCTATCCCATCCGATACACCGGAGCAGGAGCCATCGACCAATGTACATACACAACGAAGTGCTCGTCGATTCTTGAATGACAACAAGATTCGAAGATATGAGCAAATCAAGCACTGGGGTTTCATACCGGAGAGGAAGGTCGATTTGAGACCAGGGGATTGTGACCCTTTTCTGACGGGTATTCTGAAAAGGAACTGGAGGAGGTTGGCTGAACCGTTGAAGAAATTTGATGCTGAAATAGTCCGAGAGTTTTATTCCAACGCTTATGCAGAAAGACAGGAGAGGCGTAGGAGGAAGACAATGGTTTGGGGCCGATGGATCTAATATAGTCCTCAAACTATAGATGATTTATTGGAAAACCCCTATCGCAAGCAAGAAGAGAAATGTCACTATCAGCGATTATGTAGTAGGAAGAAAGGCTTCAACAATAGGAAAGTGGTAGCAGTATTGTGTTTGCCAGGAAAAGGATACCAGTTGACTTCGGCTGGACAAGAAACAAGGATAAGGAGGAAGGATATGAGAACTCTGTCACAAGTGTGGTTGACATTTATGCTGGCAAATGTAGTGCCAATTGGGCATGTCTCAAACATTAATGTGATAAAGAGCAATCTATTATTTTTGGTGATGTAGGATGATTTCACAATAACATTTTGAGGATTATTTTTGATCAGATACAAAAGATTGTGAATGGTGAAAGAGTTGGCCGTGGAGAACGAAGAGGAACTTTGGGGTTCCCAGCTTTAATCACTGCACTATGTGAGAATCAAGGGGTAATGGTGGAACCAAAGGTGAAGATTAGGTCTCCAATTAATCTAAAGTTCATTGAGTTGCATTGCATGAATCCAGAAGAGTACCCTAAACAAAGGAACAGAGCACCAAGTCCACCAGCTACACCTCATCACCAACCTTAGAAGTGGTTGAGAAAAGAATCATGAGACATGTATTCCATGTGGAAGACCATCAAAGAGCCATTTGTCGATTTATGATGCAGATGTACCAAGCAATGAGAGATAAGACATACATGAATGGGAAGGAATTGTCCTCCTATCTGAATTGGCCTGGGGACAGGCCCAATTCAGTAGAGGGCAGACAATAAAAATGCGGAGGTACACAGTACTATAGGGAACCGGGAGGCAAGGACGGAGAATGAACCTCCGGTAGGCCCAGTAGCTGCTTCAACAGAAGCACTAGCAATAAAAGTACCACCAAGAAGGCCAAAGAGAGCAAGGAGGGTTGTAGCAGGGCCTTTGGGTCCTACTATTAATTTTGAGAATGTGGAGCCTCTAAAGACACAATTTGTGATCTCCTTTGATACAGAGGAGGAAGAACGTGTAGAGGAAGGAGAAGATTCAGTGGTAAACAATGATATATCATCTAATGAATCTTCGGAGGATACAGAGGCAGTTGGAGAGGAATATGATGAAGAGAGCAACTACTGAAGATTGTTGCAGGATAGCAACTACTGAAGGTTGTGGATGAAGGACTGGAGGAGATTAAAGATTGTTGTTGTTTTGTTGATCTTGGGATGTTTTGCTGCATAGTTGTTGCCGTTTTGAGATGATGACTAGGAGAAAGATAACCAGAGACAAAGTTGGTAGTGTAGTTTTTTTTTATTTTGGATGAATGTATATATGTTGGATGACTGTATTAACTTTGCACATCATGGATAACTGTAATAGACATTAGGCACAAGCTGAATAGCTGGTAGAACAAGATATAATTTGGGATGAATGTGCCTGTTGGGGAATTAATAGGAATGATTAGAGTTGTTTACTGCAAATTTTGTGGGTATATAAGTAGCGTAGTCTTAATTTTGAGCTTGATCTAGCAGTGATAGGAAATTAGGAAGATAGCATGAGAGTGAGAGGATTAACATTAACAATGAGTGACAGGATATGAGTGAAACAACATGTGAGGGAACGATACACTGAGAATATATTTTGAGTGCATATTACTTGACATTGATTGTTGCTTTAATTTGTTAGAATAGAATTGTCTTTGTGTTGATAAGAATGATGAAGGCAAGCTGTTTGAGTGAGCGTAAATCAAAGCTAGAGCCAAAAAGCTACCTGGTGAGATTAGAGGAATTCAATTGCAAGCCAATTGAGCCTATAGTAATTTTTTTAGAACCATGAGCCATATATCCATAAAATCCACCTTGGGTATGAGTAGCTAGGAAATTATAATACAACTTGAAGAGGAATTGAAAAAGGGAGTTGAATTTCAAAAGAAACTGTGAAAGTTGTGATAGGCTGTTGTAATGGTAGACCCAAATAAAAAAAAAAGAAAAAAAAGGTTTTGATTCCATATTTGAATTGTGTCTGTACATCTGGAAAATAAAAGAAAAATAGTAGTTGAAAAGAGGTATGCAGTGAATTTGCGTGAGCTATGTTTATTGATTGGGCGAGAATGTTGAATAGTACAACAGTTGATTCAGAGGTTAAGGAAGTCATAGTTGAATTAGATTTTCAAGAACGTGAGTTTTATTCATAATTTGCGAAACTACTTGTGCATTTTGTATTTCAAGAAAAACCAAAAATTCTTTGTAGCCAGGCCACATTATAACCTTGGAAAGACCTTCTGACTTATTAATTGCAGGGTTGATTTGTTTTGATAAATGAATAACAACTTTTGATTGAGAGTAATATGTCACTTTTGAGTGAAACAGTGGTGAGAATTGTGTGAGTTAAGAGTATCCTGCCATGAATTGTATTTTGTTATCTGAACATTGGATTGTTAAATTTCAAATTTTTGAAGCTGCAGGTGATTGCTTAATTTTAAGAGACGTGGTTGGAATAAAAGAATTGCATGTGAATTAGGAGACTTTGAGATCTTAGTTTGTGATTGTCTTAGTTGAGGACAAGCAAGAAGCTAAGTGGGGAGACTTTTGATAAGCGTTGATTTTTAGTTAATTTTGTGTAGATGTTGTGATTGATTCTGTTAGTAATTAGGTTGATTTTGTTATTAATTCGGTTAAGATTTGATTTTATTTTCTTTTATTTTTTATTTTGTTATTTAATGCGGAAAGAGAAAATTTGTTGAGAATTAGGTTAAATTTGAAGGGAGAGAGAATAGAGGCGCCGAAGTTGAGGAAAGAAGTAGAAAAAGAGCATAAGTGACTTTTCACTTAAGCTAAAGACGCAGCCTGGGCTAAAACTCACTTAAAGTCCATCATAAGCGAAGCCCTAAATCGAAGATGTCAACGTTACTGAAGGCGTGACTTATGAAATAACGGCCGCACTTTGACCTAATTCAAGGGGCGAAAGTTATAAAAGAGAGGCTAGGGTCAAACGTGAGACACACCACTTCTACCATTCATTGGAGACCCTTAGGAGCGTCGTCGTCATCAAGCTCCATTCTTTTCTTTTTCTTTTGTATTTTCATGGCTACCATACGTAGCTAACTTCCTTTTTCTTGGGATTGAATGTAATTTCTCACTTCAAATGCACTCTTAATTCTATTTTTATATCATTGAATCCAAAATCCGTTGTTTTACGTTTTACTATATCTTGTTTTATTTTAGATTTCTCATTGTGTTTGAAAGCACTCTTTGGAATTGGAACTAAACGTAAATGCATTACATATATAAGTTCAGGGATGGATTATAGTGTAATGACTGCTTATAACAACTGATCTTAATGTTGATTAGGTTATTCTAGCGACTAGGGATAGAAGCTAGGTAATTTAATTTATGAAATTCAATGCTAGAGGAATCAGGTTGAAAAAGCTTTTATTTGCGTAGATCGGTAATTGGAAAAGATGATATTGAATTAGGTTAAGAGTGTATGTGAATGAGAATATTACGATTCAATCTCAAGGCTTTTACTATTATTGAATTCACATTTTTATTAATCATTGCTTTGTTATAACGTTCTTAATTCATTCAGTCATCATCTATTGTTTATTTATTCATAATCCAATTTGGTGTAATTCAATTTACAATTCCCGTTTCCTGTGGATACGATACTTTTCTTACTACTATATTACTTGTGGACTCAGTATACTTGCTGAAAATCCGTTAACATTTACCTATCAATGATGAAAAAAATATGTGTTGTTGTTTATTGAAATCTATGAACAAATTATGTGGTTTTTGTTGATAATTTAGTTTATGGTTGCTCTTGTGCTTTTGTGATGAAAAATATGTATCTAGCATATATGGTGTGGCAACTACTGGGACCAGCCTAGGTGAGATTCTAAGTTTCATAGTTATATCCATTGAGTACTACCACTTTTGACTCATAATTCACTTTGTTTGAATTTCTTCGCTAATTATTTCATTTGCATTCTTACAAGTGATCAAGGTCATTTTCTATTTTTATTTCATTTTAGTTTGAACTAAATAACCAACCTTATTTTTTTATGACTAAAATCTTTATGCATCGTTTTGAGCTTTGAATGAAATTTTTTCTTCATTTTAAAATGTTTTAACCTTGACTCACTGTGAAATGAGATAACAAAGAGATCAATATCTTTAGTGTAATTCAAATTTAGAAAAAAAAATTAAAAGTATTACATATAAAGTATAAAATGAAAAAAGGTTGTAGTTCATACTATACATATTTTTAATTACAAATAGAATTATGGGAATGAGATCTGTTACCAAAAGTTCCAAAATTTGCATAATAAGAACTAAACTCAATTATCTAAATGAATCAAACCATAATGGTGATATATTCTCGAGTAGTTTGACTCTTCCTAATGGGCTTAATTAAGGAAAACCCTTTCTCCTATCTCCTATAAACACAATGTGAACTTGATCTAGAATTATCATCGAAATTTTCTCACCATATAACCTTCAACCCTTAAGTTAGAATAGTTTTAATCCATCTTGAGTTTTTCCCTAGCAACAACTTATAATTTTGAGCACTTTGAGTTTTTTTCCTTTGTCGAGTAATTTTATTTTTTAACTATAGTATAACAATCGGAAAAGTGATTCATTTCACCCGTTCGAATTATTGAATTTATATTAGCAAGAGTTCTAAACTTAGTTTTTGTTTGTTAACAATCATCTTTGATAAATCAATCACACATGTCTTACGTTGAAAATGTTCTAAAATCGATAATTACTCCTGTCTTGTAAACTTCATCAATTTTTAGTATCGATCCTTTTTTATCTCGTAAGAAAAAGACCCTCTTTTATTTTATTATCTATCCTTTGTAGAACTACCTATCAGGCTATTTGCATTATATTAAAGTTGGTCATTTCTGTTTTTATTATTAGCAACTAGATAAACATTTGTGGTAGCATAGGAAACTACAAGAAGAGACAAGAAATATACAAAAGGATGCATATCTTATGAAATTAAATAAAAGAATTGTTTCTATAAATTAAAATTAATCTGTATAAATTAAATAGTAAACAAATTTTATATATATAGTTTCTTTAAATTTTTATTTTAATTTATGTGCGAATTAGATTAACTTATAAAATATTTACATTTATACTTTTACTTTTAATTGTATCTGAAAATACGGCTTTTTTATTCTTTTACTCTTTTTTACAGAAGTAATGCAGATTTAGAGAAAAAAAAATACTAATTTAGGTAAAATTAAAAAAAAATCCAGAATTTGGTTTAGTCATGCGAGAGAAGATAACTTTGAAAATATAAATCGTACCATCAAAGACGAGTTTAGTTTGAGGGAATAATTTTTTTATCGTTTAGAAATCGTGCGACCTAGGTGTTTTTTCTTTTATGAAGATCTGATAGGTAACACGACTTTAAGACAGTTAAGTTTTTTTTTTTTTTTTTTAATTTTTTTTCATGTTAAATTATTTTTTTCTTCAACCATAATAGTGGTAAATAGCACGATGTGAAGTCCTTGACCCAAACATTTACCTTTCTTTCTCCCTCTCTTTTTTTCACCAAGTGCAACAACACATCTAGCTGCATCAACTGAAAACCAAGAACAACTCAGTCCGGTTAAGAGCTCTGAGTTGTTTTAGAGAGAATGGAATGGATCATAGGGGGGTGTGTTACATATTGGTGATGAATTGGTGGATTCTTCAATGTGGGAATAATGATGAGAAGACAGTGGCAAAAGACGAAGTCCCAAAAGGGAACTCTGGTTAGCCTTTACTCGGAGAAACCCTTGATTTCATTGCTTCTGGCTACACCACAACCCGTCACCTTCTTGGAAAAACGCAAGTCTTTGTAAGCTTCTATCCCCACCACGCATGGCTATACATAGGAAGATGATACTTTGACTGAGAATAATGATTTACCTTCATTTGACATAAAAAAGTAATATTATTTTATTAAAATATAATATTTTATTATAAAAATAGGAGTGAGATGGTGTAATTTTGCTACAGTGGTGTTAAGGTAGATTTATTCATATACATATATGTGGATTAATTTTATTTCTGCTAACTTTCTTTCGCTTTTTCCATTTTCATCCTTTCATTTTCCACGACACCACTGACATGCATGCCACTCTAATATGCTTTAAATATTCCGATGCTTTTTTCTTCTTCCGTGCATGCATCGAAAGTGAATGTTCTTTGCAATGGTATTGTGTACGCACCTATGAAATAGATTCTTTCGAATGCTAAAGTGCTCTCTACCACAATTATGGTTGGAGAAAAAAAAATTAATATGTCCAAAAAAATTTAAATAAAATAAAAAAAAATCTTCACTATCTTAAAATTGTGCTACTGAGGACGACTTCATAAAAAAAAATTAAAAATAGTTTTAGATTACATGACTTCTAATACGATAAAAGAAATTATTTTGTTAAATTAAAGTCGTTTTCAATGGCATAATTTTTAATTTCAAAGTTGTTTTTCTTCATACTACTAATCTCAATTTCGTAATTTGTTTTTTTAATTTTACCGAAATCAGTATTTTCTGTTTAAACGTGCACCAGTTATATAAAAAAACAGAAAAAAAAATGTACAAATAAGATAAAATAGACAAAGTAAAAAAAAAAAACAATATAATTATGTAATAAAATAAATTAGAAAAATAAAGACAATGATTATTTATAAGATTTAAAATTATTTCTCTAAAGTATTGTGTTCTCAATCCTATCAGTCATCTTATTTATATATAAAAAAAAGTCATAAAACGCAGGAATAGAAATTTCTCTATTATAATGTTCCACATGTTCTATTTATTTATGGAATTGGAAATGATTTTATTTTAGAAAGGTAGATAACGGTTCTCCCATTTTGCTTCGAAACTCCCATGTGACACATTCTGCATAATTGGAATCAGCGTCTCTTATTATTAATGTTTTTCTTAATCAGCAATCAGAACCGTTGTTAGTTATTACATTCAAATACGTTTCTTGGCTACAACAAAAAGATGATTCTTCTTGTGTCGAGCAAGTCCTGGCAGCCCCTCAGTGTCTATGTTTTCAGGTTTCATGCCTGCGGGCAATTCCCAGTTGAATGAATTAAGAAGATTTGCAGTTATGAGCTCCACTGATACCATTCCCAGTGACATGCCAGGGCAAATTCTACGCCCTGCACCGAACGGAATAAACTTAAAATCTTGTCCCTTAAAATCTATCTCATTGTTCAAAAACCTCTCTGGCCAATATTCTTCTGGGTTCTTCCAAGCTTTAGGGTCCCTCTGAATGGCCCAACCGTTCACATACACTATTGTGTTGGGCTCTATTTCATACCCATCTATTGTGAAACTTCTAATGGCTTCTCTTGGCACCAGTGGTGTTGGTGCATAAAACCTCAGTGTCTCTTTTATCACTGCCTGCAGATATACAAGCTTTCCAACATCCTCTTCCTCTATGAACTCCCTGTTGCCACATACATTTCTAATTTCCTCTTGCACTTTGGCCATTGCTCTTGGGTTCTTCATCAATCCAGTCATCACCCACACGCATGTGCCTGCAGTTGTGTCAGTACCTGCTATAAGTATGTCCTGTGACAATCAAGTATGAGTTCATATCTTAGACTTTTTCTTTAATATTAGTAGAGATCCCATATTAGATACAGGGATTTGAGTACCATTGAGCTTAGTTAAAAACCAACTAGTTCCTATTAGAAATTAAAAGTGGAAAAGCACGAGCACATACCAAGATAATAGCTTTAATTTGATCATGGGAGAGGTCTATTGATAAGCGACCCTGCTTCTTAAGCTCAAGCAACACATCAACGATATCATCTTCTTCATTTTGTTTGACCCTATTTGGATCTAGATGGTCGTCAACGACTTCTTGGAAGAACTCATCCAAGGCCTTGAAAGTGTTTTCAAGACGGCCAAACAAGCCGCTGAGTTTATCAATCCAGCCCAAGAACGGAATGTAATCCGAGACAAAAAAAGAAAGAAACATAGCCTGTGAGTCATTGAGCAGCCCATGGAACCTGCTTCTCTCAGCTCCTTCTTCATCGTACTTTCTCCCAAATGCAACCCTACAAATAATACCGCCAGAGACAGACATCATGAGCTCACTCAAGTTGGTTACTTTGGAAGAACGATGATGCCCAGATAAAATCTCCATCATTTGTTTGACTTCAGATTTTCTGACACTGGAAAAACTGGAGATCCGTTTGGAGCTGAAGAAATGAACCACACAAATTTTTCTAATTTCTCTCCAGTAGTCGTTGTAGGGAGAGAAAATCATCTCTTGGCGTTGTATGTGAGTTTTAGAGGGCCAAGCGAGGGAGGTCTGGTGCAGACATCAAGGTCATGGTCTTTGAGGATCTCCTTGGCTAGTTTTGGAGAGGAAACAACAATAGCTTGCTTGAAGCCCATTTGGAGGGAGAAAAGGGGTCCATAGAGCTTAGAGAGCTGCCCCAGTTGGACATTCAGTTTTGAACTGTCAAGTTGGTGAAGATTGCCAATGATGGGAAGGCCTCTTGGTCCTGGTGGACGAGGCCTTGATGGCTTGTTTTTGGCTCTCAGGTTGTTCAAGTGGATCACTGCCACAACCGCAAGCCAAAAGAGAATGAACAAAAGTGGTAGCATTTTCGATGAGGCAGAGCTGCTTGGGGATATTTTTGTGACGCTGTTCAAAAATGAGTGGCGATAGTTTTGCATATGTGTATGAGAAAGTGTGGAATATTAACATAGTTGTTTTTTTCTTACTTTTACCACCATTACTATAAGTACTTCACAATGCAAAATATTAAATTATTGTATTATTGAAATGAGTTGTAATATCTTAAAAGTACAACCTTCGTACAGATTACAGTAAAAGGGTCTTAGATTTGTTCACACTATATAAAATTTACCATTTTACAATCCGAAATTTTTATGTCCTTTTACAAAATTATTTCTGAAATAACATCTATTTAATTTTATTTTTTAAACTAACATAATTGTGTATAGTTAGAATTCTATTCTTCAAAAGCAAAATTCAAAATTTGTAATTTTGAAGTTTATACTCATTCAGAATATATTTTTTTTAAAGTATAAAACTTGTAATTTGTGTGTGATTTTTTTATTTGAAAGATCTAAAAATATATAAAAATATTATAAATATTTATTGTAGAGTATGAGAAATTAATTTTTTAAAAATCAAATTTTGACTATACAAATAATGTTTTAAAAATTTAATTAAAAATGGTGAGAATAAATTTAAAATTAGTTGAGATAAAAAAATTAAACTATCTAAACATTTAATTTGATTTTAAGGTAATAAAAATATTAAAATTTTGTGAATCGTTATTCTTATTGGTAAATTAAAAATTTGAAATGAAGTTGGAAATTTAAAAAAAAAAATTAGGCAGTGTAATTTATAGATTTAAAATTAGGTAAAAGTTTTTTTTAGTAAGAATATGAATGAAAATACAATTAAAATTTGAAAGGATTTATTATTTATTTTTAATTTATATGAGAGAATGAGATAAATAAAAAAGTATGTAAGAAAAAAATCATTTATTTTCATTAAATTTAATGAAAAAGTTTATTTATAGATGTTTTGAAAAATTTAATTAAATGTTTTGTGAGAGAAAAAAGAATTAAACTATCTAAGTTAAATGTAATTTGATTTAAAATAAAAGAAAATATTAAATTTTGTGGATGTTTATTAATGATGGTAAATTAAAAACTTGAAATGATTTTGGAAAATGAAGTTGAAAATGTTAAATGAAAATCCAGGTAGTGTAATTTATAGATTTGGAAATAAATAAAAATATTTTCTTTTTAGTAAAACTTGATTAAAAATACAATTAAAATTTGGAAGGATTTATTTTTAATTTATATGAGAAAAGGAGATAAGTTAAAAAATATGTAATTAAAAATTCATTTACTTTCATTAAATTTATATGAAAATAAAGTTGTGATAATAAACATATAAAGAGGAAAAAAAAACTATTTATAGATATTTTGAAGCAATTAATTATAATGAGAATAAATTATAATAATTTTGTAACTATATTTTATATTAAAATTAAAAATGGAAGAAAAATTATAATAAATTATAATATTGGCATTAGAATTAAATTTTATATTTTAAGTTTGTTAAAAAATATCTATAATAACAAAAATGAAATAAAACTATTGAGTATTTTCTATAAATAAATGTTAATTAAAAGGTTGGAAAATTTGAAATAAAAGTTAATTTATATGTAATAATAAAGAAAATAAGTGAATAAGTATATTATTTAGTTTAATGAAAAAAATAAGTGTGTAAATGATAATTTCCAAAATGTGAAATTAAAAAATAAATAATAATTAAAATGAAAGATGATATAAAAAAAATCGTTATATATATATATAAGTTTAATGAGAAATATTATGTAATAATATTTGGTTATTAATTTATATATAAAAATATAAACAGAAATGAAATATTTGTTTATGGCTAATTAAAGTGTAATTTATATATTAGTTAAAGGTGAATGAAAGACAATACACGAGATTGATATGCAACATAAACATGACAATAATGAAAGCACTACTAATTTAAGAAAGTGTTGATGTTGTTTTGTCGAATGTAGGTACTATCCTCTAAGTCTTGAACTAATTCTTGGTGTTGCACTGCGTAAATTTTTGGTTTGGACAAACAGTTCAATTCTTGTAGTTGAATCTTCACATTACACACTTGGGTTAAGAAGTTGAGTACTTTTTCAACAATTAATCATTTGTTGGACGTCAGCATCAGTTTGTATTTATACTGTATCATGTATAAGTTTTCGATTACGAACTCTAGCTAGACGACGGTAGTTTATTTCTGTAACTTGTTTTCAGTCTCCACATGCTAATATTTCTAATATGTTGTGAAATAGCTGATTAAAAGAGCAGTTATGTGGGTGTGTTCAGAAGGCTTAAAATTTCCTCTACAGATCTTGTTAGCCTGGCATATAGTTCAATCATTGTAACAAATGGAAATTGAGACTTCCAACTTAACAATTCAGAAACATTTTCATTAGTTAGTATCTAAACAACATCATACCTAATTTTGCCTTGTGTGGTTAGTTGAGGTTGGCGATAATACAACTTCATCAATGTTGTCTGATCTTGCAGTCCTAAAGCACCACAAACTTTCTCCTTTAAATGGGAAAAACTACAGTTGTAAGGGATGCGGATAAATTTAGTAGATGGACATTCAAAATGGACGCCTTCGTCATTTTCTATTATCCAACCATTTGCGAAGACAATAAAAAGATCAGAATTGTAAAAATTTTCAGTGTCTATTATACAAAGATGGTCCATTTGAAGATAAAAGCAAAAGTTTTGGAAAGAAGGAAGAATGTTTTGCAAGTGGTGTAGGGGTGGGTGGTTGAATTTATAGTTGGATAATGATGGAGATACAAATAAAAATGGTTGTTTATGATGTGTGAAATGAATTGTGTAAAAGATGATGGACTTTTTACGTGTTGTCATATCCACATTAAAAGAGAACATGTTGGTACATTGGTGTTGATGATAATCCTAATGTATGGAATCTATTTTTAAGAAGTGTGTTGTGAGGAAAAGAAATAATGGAGGAGTGATGTAGGAAACACAATTATGGAGGAGTGATGTTATAATTGACACTATTGTCCAATGTGGCTTCAGGAAAAACGATTATGGAGAACTTGTGTGGCTTCAAAAAAAGAAATTATGGAGGAGTGATGTGATGACGTACATTATTGTCTGGTGTGGCCAAATGAAAGACAATAATGGAGAAGTGATGTGACGATGTACATTATTATACTATGCAGCCTAAGAAAAAACAATTATAAATAAGTGATGTGATAATACACATTATTTTCCTGTGTGGGTTCTGGAAAAGCAATTATGGAGAAGTGATGTGCCAATGTATATTATTGTACTGTGTGGCCAAGGAAAAACAATTATAAAGGAGTGATGTCATAATTTACATTATTATCCCGTGTGGCTTGAGGAAAAGCAATTATAGAGGAGTGATGTGATGATGTACATTATTGTGTAGTGTGGTTAGAGGACAAATAATTATGGAGGAGTGATGTTATAATGCATATTATTGTGGTGTGTGGCTTCAAGAAAAGAAATTATGAAAGAGTGATGTTACGATGTACATTATTGTGTAGTGTGACTAGAGAAAAAATAATTATAGACGAGTAATTATTGACCAATGTGACTTAATTAAGAATATATTGTAGAGACATGTTCAACTTCTGTGTATTCATTTTTTCTACAGTTTGTTTGAGCAATGGGTAGTTGTGTTGTTTGTGTAGCATTACCAATTTTGTGAATTGTTATTAAATGGTGTTATGTTGAATACTTAAAAATTATTGTTATTTATTGAAATTATGCAGTATATGTTGAGCATAAAGAGGAAAATAAATGAGAAACACACATTCATTAAATACTTTAGTTAATTATACATGGAATACTTTGTGTTAAATGAAACATAATCAATGGCGAGAACTGGATGCTCCAATAATGTTGGGACATGTTCTTTTTGTATGTCCTGACATTTGACAATATGAACATTGTTTGGATCGGCCATGTTGTTTCCTCGTGTCCATTTCAGTCCTTATGCGACTTGACTTAGGCATTCCTTTTGATGTTCTTTTCATGTTTGGACTTGGACATAATATTTGACCAGTGTAAGCAGGCCAGTAGTCTTCATTTATAAGCTTACCAAATAAGCCTTCGTAGACATGAGAGACTTGTTCTAAGGTGTACACAGGTGATGTACATACCAAAATCATGGTGTGCATATTTGCATGCAGCAAGCACATGGGAGCATGGTAGATGTAGCTTTTGAAATTTCCCACAATCACACAACAATTTGTCCAAGCGAACTACAAATCAACCTGGTGGTCGTACTTCTCTTAGATTTTATCTCTATTCTACCAAAAATCTAGTGCTCCTTCTGTCAAATGAAAGGATTGTATGAGTGTTTGGCTTTGATTGTGCATCCTCCAATACTTTTGCTGCAACTTCAGAGTATACATGTCCGACAGTCATCATGGCTTCCACTTGTCTGCTTCTTTCTGTGAAGAATTTGTTGCAACTGGTATATGTTGCCATCACAATTGAAGAAATTGGAAGGTTTCTTATTTTGTTCAAGACAGAGTTAATTGACTCAGCTAGATTGGTTGTCATATGTCCCCATCGCTGACTGTTGTCCCATGCAAGAATCCACTTCTCGCTTGGGATATCATCTAACCATTGAGCAGCCTCGGGATTTTCCTCTCTAACTATGTTGTAGTAGTAAAAAAAGTGTGGCTTTGTCATTCCATATGCTGTAATTATTTGTTCCAAATTGAGTTAGTTAATAAAATTGACAAAAACAAATAGAAAAAATTGAAAGAGTTGTTTGAGTTAACAAATAAGGACACAAACCCATGTTGACAACATTCTTCTTGAGTGTTGTATTTCTAAATCATCTCATGAAGTTTTGTGCTATGTGTCGAATGCAGTAGACATGCATAGAATTATTGTTGTTCCAACCACTACCTTCTCTAGAGTATGCACTCTTTATTGATTCATGTCGATAAAAAATAAGACAGATGCCCTCTTGCGGAGTGACATATCTTCGTAGGTTCCACAAGAAAAAGAACCAAGCCTTAGCTGTTTCACCCTCTACATTGGCAAAGACAATTGGTAATATGTTATTGCGGTCATCTTGCGTAACTGCAACCTATAGTGTCCTCTATATTTCCCATACAAGAAAGTTCCATCAACTTGGACCACTGGCTTGCACAATTTAAAATCGTCAATGCATAGTTTGAATGTCCAGAACACCCTCTTAAAGATGATGTGGTCTACATTCAACTGGTTACCTTCATATGCAGATTGAGTCTTCATTTTCCAAATAAACCCAGGAACATAAAGTTGCATTGTATTTAGAAGTGATGATAATTTTTGGTACGACTCTTCCCAATTGCCATATATCTTTTCTATGGCTAGCTATTTTCCTAGCCATGCCTTCCTATAGGAGACTGTATATCCCAAGATTGACTTCATGTGAGCTATTATGGTAGATATTGGTGTGGAAGGGTCGGCTTGGATGATTTCGTGAATGCTCTGTGCAATCATAGGGGACACATAGGTGTGAACATCTTCGCACACATTCCACTTTCCAATTGGTGAGTGTACCGTCACATTATAAGACATTTAACTTCAACTGGGTCTCAACGTAGATGGTCCACCAATTGTTGGCCCAACAATGTTTGATTGGGAGGAAATGTGTGACACTTATCTGGGTGTTGCACCAATGAAAGGCGAATCACTCATTGGTTCACAAGTCAAACTAAAATGGCTTCGAGAAAATATGCTCCCATTGGGTGAAGAGCCAACAGAAGAACAACCACATGCCCATTGTAGGGCGTACATACTAAGTTTGATTGGAGGAGCTTTAATGTCTGATAGAACTGAAAACAAATTTCATCTTATGTATTTATCATTTTTTACTAACCTACATAGAACAAGGCAATATAGTTGGGGTTTTACTTGTTTGGCTGTGTTGTACAGGGAATTATGCAGGTCAACAGATGCCAAAGCAAAAACAATGGATGGGTGTGCATCACTTCTACAATCATGGGCACGATATCACATGCCATACATTGCACCCCTTTCCAGATAACAAACTTCTTACCCCCTAGTTTGTAGATGGAGTGATGGCAAGGTTCTTAACTTCAGAAAACGTCCCTCACAATAACCTAGTGGGGTATATGTCTATGGTTAATCAAGTAATGGACAAAATACATTCTCTTACATTTTATTTAAAAATTTTAAACTTTAACTCAAATTTTCTAATAACAATGACTTTCTGTAGTTTAAATGGAATCCATACAAGGACTTTGAGGCATTGATCCCACTAGAAGCGTACATGGATGCCGAAATTTAGACAGCATGCACTCCCCTCATTTGCTTTGCAATAGTGGAATGACACCAATCCGATAGAGTTCAATTACAATTTGGTATGTTCCAACAAGTCCCTGCCCCGCCTAACAACTTGGAAAAACTACACAAGATTGATATGCAGGGACGACATGACGAAAACTGGCAGACTAAGCATGCAAGATGGATAAACATGTAGAACAACCGTCGCAAACTAACATTCACTGGTCGTCCAATTCATGGACCTTTGTTCCACAGTAGAGAGTACATGGAATGGTACATGGTGAATTCAATATATTTTTTGTTAGTGTCGCATCTACTAAATGATCCACGAACACAACAAAATCAACCACCAGGACACACATTCCCACCTACAAGTAATTATAATCATTCACAAGAGGATCCTTGTCGACATTCATTTGCAACTGCAACAGATTATTATTCGCCACAACAACAACCTCACCGACATTCGTTTGCATCTGAACAATTTAATACACCTCAACGACAACCTATGATGGACGTAGAATACAATCATTTGCGTTCAGTTCAACTAATTTCTTCTATAACTTGTTTGGGGCAGATCTAAATACACCACCTTCTACTAATGATCACGTGCAATATATGCATCCAACACACTTTGACAATGAAGCAGGAAGTTCTTCTACTACAATGCAAATGAATATAACACCCCCACAATTTGAATCCAATGACGAACCACAACCACTACAACCACAATCACCACGATACAACCCACCACGTAACAGACGTCGTCGCCACTGCGAAACCGGTCATCATTATGGAGACTAACATATTCTCATGTCATTAAAAATATTGTTAGCAAAAATTCAAGTTATTAATAAATAAGTTCACCTACTTTTTCCAACATTATCCATGTATTCTATACTTATTCAAAACCAAATTTTAAATTTTAAAAAATCACCATAATTTTACTAACAACTTATTTTCTTAATTTAATATAACTTTATTAATTGACTTTACTATTTTAAAATCATCCACTACAATAATAACATTAGTATTATTTATTTTTCAATAGTAACATTAATAATATTTAATTTTAATTTTCTTAATTCTCACAAATAAATAACATTTTGAACTAAACATTTTGAACTATTTATTTTATATTTCTTTTCCAAATAGTTATTTCTTTCTTTCATATATATATTTTCTATTTTTTTAAGCACGATAAATAATTTATTTCATTTTTGTTATTACATATTTTTTAATAAACTTAAAATACAAAATTTAATTATAATTACAATATTATAAATTATTATAATTTTTCTTCCAATTTTTTTAATATAAAATACAGTTATAAATTTATTGTAATTTATTATTTTATTTATTATATAAATACAAAAAAATTATTATTTATTTTCTTATTATAATTAATTGCTTAAAATATCTATAAATATTTTTTTTCTCTCTGTATGATTTTTATCTCAATTTTTTTCTCTCTCTGTGATTTTTATCTCAATTTTTTTTCGTATAAATTTAATGAAATAATTAAAATGTTTTTTTCCTTACATACTTTTTTTATTTACCTTCCTCTCTCACATAAATTAAAAATAAACTCCCAAATTTTAATTTTATTTTTAATAAAATTTTTACTTAAAACAAAATTCTTCTACTTTTATCCATTTTTAAATCTATAAATTATACTACCTAGATTTTTATTTAACATTTCCAACTTTATTTTCCAAAATCATTTCAAATTTTTAATTTACCATCATAAATAAACATCCACAAAATTTAATATTTTCTTTTATCTTTAAATCAAATTACATTTAATTTAGATAGTTTAATTATTTTTTCTCTCAAAAATTACATTTAATGAATTTTTTCAAAACATCTATAAATAAACTTTTTCATATAAATTAAAAATAAATAATAAATATTTTTAAATTTTAATTGTATTTTCCTTCTTGTTTTTACTAAAAAAAACTTTTACCTATTTTTAAATCTATAAATTACACTGCCTAATTTTTTTTTAACATTTCCAACTTCATTTCAAATTTTTAATTTATCAATAACAATAACTATTTACAAAATTTTAATATTTTTATTATCTTTAAATCAAATTAAATATTTAGATAGTTTAAATTTTTTTATCTTACAACTAATTTTAAATTTATTCTCACAATTTTTAATTAAATTTTTTAAAACATTATTTATATAGTCAAATTTTGATTTTTGAAATATTAATTTATCATATTCTACAATAAATATTTATAATATTTTAATATATTTTAGATCTTTCAAATAAAAATGTCATACATAAATTAAAAAATTTTATACTTTAAAATAAAAAAAAGTATAAAACTTAAGAAAAAAACTTCCAGAATTCAATTTCTAGTCACTTGAATTCTGATTGAGTGTAAATTTTAAAATTGCAAGAATTGAAAATTCTGCTTTCCGAAAATAGAATTATAGTAAATAATGTTAATTCGGAAAGTAAAGTTGAATAAATGTTATCTGAAAAATAATTTTTTAAAACAGTATTCTTGCCGTAAAAATTTCTTTACAATCCATCTTATTACTTTTATATTTAATATTTAATTTATATTTTAATTAAATAATTCAATTTTATATATTATTATTTTTTATGGTTGTTATAAGAATGTCAAATAGGAACATCAGTATCAAAACCTCATTATCGTAGGCTAGAAGTTTTGTCTCTGAAGGAGAGATCCTGGAGTCCTAGTGCCTTGAAGTGTCCTCCGACAAGTCTTTTAAGGTGGCACGCATATCATCATTCAAAGACAAATTTCATTTGTAGGATTTCAAATAAAATAATAATATTTTCCTAGAATCGATCATATAAAATAATTGTTTTTTATTGTAGGATTCCAAATAAAATAATAATATTTTCGTATAATCGATCATATAAAATAATTGATTTTTTAATGGATAGATGGTTTTAAGTGAATTTGTGACTGTGTATTTAAAGTGAAAATGTAGTAAAAGTTTGATTATTTAAATTAAAGGATAGATAATGAGATTTGGAGAAAAATTTTATAAAAAATTATGAATAATGTGATAGGTATAATTAATATTTTATTTTTTAATTAATGAAAATGTAAGATTACAATTTTTTCTCTTAGTTAAAAATAATTGAAAATAAAATATTATTAATTTGTTTAGTATGATTAATAAGTTATTTGCTTTTAAGAAGTTACAAAGTCGTGGAATTACATAATTGCCTTTGTAGTTAAATTTCATTTATAACAAAATTTGGTAAATTTGTTTTGTTTAGAGTTAATTAATTTTTTTATATGAATGAAATTGTAAAATTAGAAATTTGAAATGAGTAGGGTTAAAATTATTTTGAAATAGATTGTTATTAATTAGACGTATATACTTGGGTTTTATCACAAAATTAGTCTAGTGTATGGTCGGCAATTTGGAATTTTTAGTTATTGATTTAACAAGAAAATTTATGGAAATTTGTAATAATCGAATTTTATAATTTGTCCGAACAGAAAAATTTTAAAATATGTAAAGGAAATTGAAGATTTCATCTAGTTAGAAAAGAAACACAGATATATTAAATAGAAAAGTTAGGAAAGAGATGGTGTTGAGGTTCCCTTTTCTTACAACCTTAAGTTTTATATAATCGGTCATGACATTCGAATTACAATAATTATCGAAAAGCATTTAATGCTTTCAATTGAACTTAAAAAGCATTTTATGAATCTAAATTTATGTTCATGCTATGATAATGTATACTTAAGTACATACAAACGTGATAGTGTGTATTTAATTTCAAAGTGCATTTTGGGTATTTTGGGCATTTTGGGTCTATTAATTTGAAATTCATCAAATAAGGTTAAAATAATATAATATCAAAAAGCAGTAAAATATTGTTCAAAGCATATTAAACTATGACAAAAATATAATGCATGAAGTCCTAGGTGCCTCTTCCATAATGCAGCTCAAGCAGCTGGTCCTCCACAACTTCTAGCGGATAATCATATGGTGTTGGAATCTTACAACACAAAATTCATAGCTCTCTTTATTCACCAGCCATTGTATCAAGTCTTCTAAGCACCAGCGTCTAGGGTCATCACCCGAGCCCTCTTCGGAGATTGTGGAGGGGATGAATGATTTTTTTACCTCTCCTACCTCTTATGCTTCTTCTCGGTCATGGGGGAGGCATGAGGTCAATGATCGAAATTTAAGAAGCAGTTCCAGCCAAGGTCACAGGCTTCTTAATTGTCACGTCCTTATCGATTCGTTGGTTCTTCTTAAGTCGGATCTCCTTTAGCATACAAGCCATTATGCCTCAAAACCAAAGAAATAATTCAGCAAAGTTAAACTGACTAAGAGCAACTGACTAAAAGCGGTACATACCTTTCAAATCAATCAAGCAAGCATTGTAGGGGAAAAATAAAACTTAAGAATTTTTAAGGAGGCATTGATGCGCATTGTCGAATGCGTCCCAAATTAAATTAGGAGACTAGATTTTACAATATAGTTGACCTATGTTATTCTTTTAAGGACTACTTGCACGTTCTCAATTCTCAGTCACTAACCGTAGCATGGGGGGTTGGCAAGTACAATGCTTAAACAAAATAAACAGAAAAAAATGCTTCAAACGAATTAGAGAAATTCACGTAATAAAACTCAACTCGGTCTTACTTTGATTTTCCCAAATCCCTCATTGATTTCTAAACATAATCCCAATTACATCAGTGGGTTAAACAGACCGAAATCCCTACATCTATTTAACATCCCGACTATTCCACAATCGTGAAGTATTTTATCGAACACCTAGTGTGCCAAACCAATGCAATCGCATGGTGAGCAACATCATCAGTTCGACATGACTCCTACTCGGGAACTCCACAACACATTGCAATTGGACTGTATTTGCCCATTTATAGAGTCAACGCAACCATTAAATATAACAATCAAATTAAAACAGCAAACGAACAAGTAATTGCGGGAACAAATACAAAATGCAAACCTAGGATTAATGGAATGGGAGAACCTTTGAGAACCGGATTGAAAAAATCTTTTAGCCACTCATCATCATGGTTGGCATGAACATGATACGAAGCGAATGAACACGAAAATAAAAGTGCAGAAACGAAGAAAAAGCAAAGAGAGTGAACGAAAATTGTATTCCCAAAAACGACAATTGTCTCGTGTGGTTGTCGTACACACTCACTACAATATTCAAAGTTTTTCTTGACCTAAGGTGGTCCAGGCCCACCTCTACGTTGCCCTAATAAACTCAAATAAACACATAGTTTTTTATTTCAACTCATTTGGAGGTGAAATGACTAAGTTGTCCTTGTCAACACCCAATTTCGTTCGGACAAATAAAAATTATTTTTTACAAATAAAAAAAAGAAAAAAAGATAAAATAAAAGAATAAAAATAAGAAAATAAAACTTTTTAACATGTATTATTTAGTTTCTTTGTCATTTAGAATAAATAATAAAAAGAACTTTGACTTTATAAATAAAGTTTGATTAAATATTAATAAAAAATAAGATAAAATAAAATTTGTAAAAAAGAACTATAAAACAACAAAAAAAGGTATTAGGTCTGTCTTAAAATAAATTGAATAGAAAAATTAAGTGAGTCTAATTAAACAGGGAGGTTCATTTATAAAAAATAGTTTTGATCTAGTTTGACAAAAGTAAAAAAAGAGATTTTTTGAAGTCCAATTCTAGTTCTCAAAAATATAGTTGTTATTATCTCACTTCTCTATTAATTGTGCTTGCCTAATGTTCCCAACTCTTCAGCTCTTCACTGCCCATTCACATTCTGTAGCTTTAGTGCCCTTTCAATTTTTTTAGTTAATGCTTGACAAATTTTATCTCTCTTGATTAAGGGCTGTAAATGCACCTTTTTCAACTCTTTGTCTTCTCTCATGTTAATTGCATTCAGCCCTCATACTTATCCCATTCAACCCTCATAGATTCCCTGACTCTTCGTTTTTTTTAACTTTAATGGTTTGTTTCTCTTATTTGTTGCACTCAGATTTATTTCATAATAAAATATAACCATATAGTCTTAAAACAAATGAGTTAAAATAGGGGCTGGGGCATTGATTTTTAATTAAGAACAATTATGCTAAGTTTTATTGTGGGAGATGGATGGATTATCATAAAAAAGGATAAAGACACAATAGGGGAGGATACTACACACAATTTTTACTAAACAGTAGCATTATACAGAAAGAACACATAAATTAAGAAAGAAAAATACTGAAAAAATATCCTACACAACAAACGATCTTGCAAGAATTAGGAGATCAAATTGCTGACACAAAAAACGATCTTGCAAGAATTAAGAGTTTAAATTGCTGAAAGAAAGTTTCTGTTAGCATATTACAGAAGGAAAATAAAAAGCTAGATCTTCAACGGGTATGTTTTACAGTATTCTTTGAGTGGTTGTGTAATCCTTGTTGTTGCTATGCGTGCATTTGTTCCATGATTATATATTTTGTTTAACTCTGCACCAAATATATGTGTTAGTTTCTTGTATGTACCTTATTGTTAAAAGTGGAATTAAAAATTATGATTAAAAAATTATCTAGAAAGCCGCTGCAATGTCACGGTTTCCATTAAATTTATCATGTTAATGGGTGCTGTTGTAAGCACATCTTTATACTCATGGAGAAATCGCTACTGTTGACACGGTCTCATCCTCATCAACGAAATAATCTTTTAGAAACCAAAATCAAAACCGAATTTGATCAATCCTTGAATTCAGTATTAGGAAAATACTTTAGGAATGCCAAACCAACATTTCGAATACATCAATACCCTCAATGAAAAAAATAGAAATTCATACATAAAAAAAAAATATAACCTGCAAATTTCAAATCATCCGAATTAGAAACCAACACAGAGTCAAAACCCAAGATTAACTACAACACAATCACCCCGAACAACACTGGAACCAGAAATCAAAATCCAAATCCAGATATTTCCCACCAAATACCAATCCATATATTATTCCTAGAAAATCCAATCCACCAAGAATTCCCAATTCAAAAAAAAATATAAATATTTCTAAAAATTAATAAAATAAGACATTTTATAAAAAAATAAAAAAATAGTTTAACAAAACATCTTTAAAAAATATAAAATAACTCATAAAAAACTAAAAAATTTATATAAAAATTTCAAAGATATATATCAAACATAATCAAACAAATTTCTTAAATTAGACCTACGTGAACCGTGATTTTCTATCACGGATATGAATACGTAGGAACAAGGTCAATCCTTGTCGGGTCCCCAAATAAAAAATATAAATATTTAAATTAGAACTATGCGATCCTTGATTTTCCTTTGGAAATACGTAAGACCAAGGTCAATCCTTGTCGGGTTAAAAAAAATAAAAAAATGAAAATTTGTCTTTATTTTTATTTTGTTTGCTTATTGTTCATCTTAGTCTGCATTTTTTGTAAATATATATTTATTCTTATTTACTGTAATTATTATTTTTATGGAAAAATAACATTTTGTAAAACCACACTTATTTCTATTCATTTAATTAAAGGTACCGTCTTAGAACGGGCGTTATAGGATGCTAATACCTTCCCCACACGTAATCGACTCCCGAATCTTGAATATGATTCGTAGGCATTTTTATTTTTTTTGGTTTTTCTATAATTTCCCAATAATAAGCTATAGTGGCGACTCCATTATCAATTTAAATATTTTGAAAAATAAATTTAAGATCGCCCCGTCGGGATCCCATTGCGACAGTCCTCAATTGAATATTTCTGCTCAAAGTGTTGTTCAGATCTTGTATGTCAACTTCAAGACTGATTTTATCCACTTTACAGTCCAAATTTGGTCTTTAACCCTCTCACAACGTTTGTAGATCTTTGAGTTATCTACAAAACTACTTAAAGATAAAGTTAATCTGAGGTCTGTAGCAAAATTTATAGACAAAATACAAAACATGCTCAAGTTTGAAAAATTTTCGGAAATTTCATCAAATTGACTCAACTTTCAAATAAAGACTAATTAGCCCAAATACATAAAAATTGGTCCAAAACTAATTATTATTTTTATCACTATGCAATAGAAAAGTGGTTAAAATAAATAAGTATTAGACAATTTCCTCAGAAATTGGTCAAATTTTTAAAAAAATTTCTTATCCTCTTAGGTGATGAAAGACCTTGATCGAGAGTGATATCGGATAAGATTCCGGGCCCAATAAAAGGGGAATCTTAGGCTCGTCCTTGTTGAAAAAATAATGTCAGTCGGCGAACTAGTCCCACACTTTGACAAACCAATTTCAAATTTTTTTGTATGAAGTAGTGTAAGGGGAAACAAGACACAACCTTGGATGATTTATTAACAACAACCAACGACTGAAGCAGCTGATCGGAAGCTAAATAATGAAGGAATGCCTACAAAGCAAGGTGAAGATTCAACATCTCGTATATCTGGAAAAAGGCCTGATGTGTAGAACATGAGTTCGAATGTAGTTGTGTTGGTGCCACATTAAGAATGTGTAAGACACCTATAGTGAACTCATTGAAAGGAAATTAGACATCTAAGTCCGTAAACAGAAAGGCATACATGTAGAAAAAAATGGAATCATGACCTTCTTAGCCATGACACGCATTGTTAATGGCAAGACACGTCATGATGCCTTCCTTAGCACCTAGGCTAAGCATACCCACACTCGCAATGAAAGACTCTAATGAAGACATCCACCTATATCTAGAGAAAAATTCAGTCACCCTTGGTTCAACCCGTTCATACCCGGACCTAAGCGGGATATTGCCCTTGACAATCTCATTCGATATGGTCTCAACTTTATTAACCTCGTCAACCTTCCCAAACTTGAGAACGAGGTCTCACCTACACTGCTAATCGACCTCTAAAACTCCCCTAAAGAGACACTACCCTTAGACTCAAAGAAACTAAACAAAGAAGCCATGATTACCTTGGTAGGGGATAAACTCTTTGCCTCTAGCCACTACTTTAGATCTCAAATGTCAGATATTGGACAATGCTCTAAACGCAAGTGATGAGCGAGCCCCATCATATTTATAGGTCGTAGAAGGGTAACATTTGAAACTTCTTGAATCTTCGCATCCCGACCATTAGATCTGTTTGACTTAAATCCCAATAAGGGCTTACTTAGCAACACATCCTATTCAAACCCCTTCGACCTTCAATCTTGGGCTTGGGGGCTAGTAGTTAGGGAAGAATGAGAACTTTTTGGATGACCATGAATGACTAGCATGTAGATGACTAACCAGAGAAATAACAATTTTTTCTTTAAAATCATGGCCTTTTTCAGAACAAAACTTACCTAATGCAGAAGGCGATGTTGACCACCATACTTTCACACTAAAACTCTCCCCGCCAAGGCATGTTGAGCTTGGGAGACTAGTGTATTGTGCATGGGCTGAGGTGTCATCAGTGGAATACCCACCGAGCACTAGTCGGCCACATAGTTAAATATAATACTATTTTCTCCTCTGACCATATAGCCACCTAGCCATCATGACAATAATAGTATGAAAAGTTGCAAAATACTAGTCGATCCCATCAAGACCGTACTATTTGACTTCTATAAATAACATGAAGAGACTCACATGAAAAATAATTTTTTTAACTCATATTTTTAAAACTCCGACAATCGAGTATTGACTTAAACATTAAAGTGTTTATTTTTGATAACTTTGTCTTCTTTCATTGAAGACTCATATCTCAAAACCGAAAACTTAAAGGTTAAGGATTCGATCGAGATAAGACCTTCTAAACTAAAACTAGAACAATGCCATTAAAAAATTGTACAAACAAGATAAAGAGAAAAAAAAAACAAAATAATATAATTATGGAATAAAATAAGTTAGAAAAACAAAGATAAGGATAATGTATAAGATTTTAAATTATTTTTCTAATGTCTTTTTTCTCAATCCTAAAAAAAAGTCATAAAAGGCAGAAATAGAAATTTCTTTATAAAATATATGTTACACATTTATTTATTGAATTGGAAATGATTTTATTTTAGAAAGGTAGATAACGATTCTCTTATTTTGCTTCCAAACTCCCGTGTTACACATTTCGCATCCAAACTCGCATGTGACACACTTTGCACAATGGGAATATGCGTCTCTTATTTATTTATTTATTTTATCAGCAACCAGAAACCTCGCTAGTTATTACATTCAACTACGTTTCTTGGCAACAACGAAGAGATGATTCTTCTTGTGTCGGGCAAGTCCTGCAAGCCCCTCAGTGTCTATCTGTTCAGGTTTCATCCCTGCGGGCAGTTCCCAGTCGAATGAATTAAGAAGATTTGCAGTTATGAGCTCCACTGATGCCGTTCCCAGTGACATGCCAGGGCAAATTCTACGCCCTGCACCGAACGGAATAAACTCAAAATCTTGTCCCTTAAAATCTATCTCATTGTCCAAAAACCTCTCTGGCCAATATTCTTCTGGGTCTTTCCAAGCTTCAGGGTCCCTCTGAATGGCCCAACCGTTCACATACACTATTGTGTTGGGTTCTATTTCATACCCATCTACTGTGAAGCTTCTAATGGCTTCTCTTGGTAACAATGGTGTTGGTGCATAAAACCTCAGCGTCTCTTTCATCACAGCCTGCAGATATACAAGCTTTCCAACATCCTCTTCCTCTATGAACTCCTTGTTGCCACACACATTTCTAATTTCTTCTTGGACTTTGGCCATTGCTCTTGGGTTCTTCATCAGTCCAGTCATCACCCACACGGATGTGCCTGCAGTTGTGTCAGTACCTGCTACAAGTATGTCCTGCGACAATCAAAAAGTATGAATTCATATCTTAGACTTTTTCTCTAATATTAGTAGAGATCCCGTACTAGAGATTATAACGCTAAACAATTTCCCAAAAAGTCAATTTCGTAAGAATGAATCTCTCACCTAATAATTACATTTTCTGTAATTTAACTTAGAATAATTTCCGTTGTGTTTACTTTAAAACATATCACTGTGTCACAAGCAGCAGCACTCTAAACACCGTAAGGATCTGATTATTATTTTTTATCTCGTCTTTTTGGGTCCATACTTTCCGTAATATGTTCGTGCGATCAATTGAAAAGGCTTGAATTAGTGAAAAAGCGTGCAAGAAAAAGCGTGCAAGACAGAAAGAATTAATTTTCAAGATGATTTAAGTGATTTAATCTTTATAAAAATGTATGGAGCTATCGCTGAATTCACCCTTAACTGTAATTGTTTAATGGAATTCATCTATATACCCTAAAAGTTTCAGCTCGAGTGATTTCTTAGTTTGTACTTTTTAAGTGTCCAAATAGTACATGGATTTGAGTACCATTGAGCTTAGTTAAAAACCAACTACTTCCTATTTAGCAAATAAAAGTGGAAAAGCATGAGCACATACCAAGATGATAGCTTTGATTTGATCATGGGTGAGGTCTATTGACAAGCGACCCTCCTTCTTGAGCTCAAGCAACACATCAACGATATCATCTTCTTCATTTTGTTTGACCCTATTTGGATCTAGATGGTCGTCAACAACTTCTTGGAAGAACGCATCCAAGGCCTTGAAAGTGTTTTCAAGACGGCCAAACGAGCCGGTGAGTTTATCAATCCAGCCCAAGAACGGAATGTAATCCGAGACAAAAAAAGAAAGCAACATAGCCTGTGAGTCATTGAGCAGCCCATGGAACCTGCTTCTCTCAGCTCCTTCTTCATCGTACTTTCTCCCAAATGCAACCCTACAAATAATACCACTTGAGACCGACATTATGAGCTCACTCAAGTTGGTTACTTTGGAAGAACGATGATGTCCAGATACAATCTCCATCATTTGTTTGACTTCAGATTTTCTGACACTGGAAAAACTGGAGATCCGTTTGGAGCTGAAGAAATGAACCGCACAGATTTTTCTAATTTCTCTCCAGTAGTCGTTGTAGGGAGAGAAAATCAGCTCTTGGGCATTGTATGTGAGTTTCAGAGGGCCAAGTGAGGAAGGCCTGGTGCAGACATCAAGATCATGGTCTTTGAGGATCTCCTTGGCTAGTTTTGGAGAGGAAACAACAATAGCTTGCTTGAAGCCCATTTGGAGGGAGAAAAGGGGTCCATAGAGCTTTGAGAGCTGCCCCAGTTGGACATTCAGTTTTGAACTGTCAAGTTGGTGAAGATTGCCAATGATGGGAAGGCCTTTTGGTCCTGGTGGACGAGGCCTCGATGGCTTGCTTTTGGCTCTCTGGTTGTTCAAGAGGATCACTGCCATAACCGGAAGAGAAAAGAGAATGAACAAAAGTGACAGCATTTTCGATGAGGCAAAGCTACTTGGTGATATTTTTTACGGGAGATGATTATTTGACGCTCTTCAAAATTTATACTCTCATTTTAAGAACAGCTTGGCTAAGGATGCTCCTAGTTTATAATGTGTCGGTACCTAATTTTACCTGAGTTTATGTATTTTTTTTTTTTTTGTTTAATCTGTTCGGTGGATGATAGGTCATGTTTTGAGAACATTGATGGGATCACGAGGTGACTGGTGTTCGACTATAAGTTGACAAAACTTTCTGGATTTAGGGTATTTCTGATTTTTTTCCTTTTCTGTTTGTTTTCTATTTTTTTTGTAAAGGTTAAAACATCTCCTTAAATATCCTATATAATTTCATTTATATTTTATTTTTGAAAATATAAACTTTAACAACTGTCTTTATTATCTTTTTATAATAATTTACTTTATATTTTACTAAATAGTTTAATTTAATATTTCATTATTGTACGTAGTTGTTAAAAAGATGTATGAAATGTGAAATATATTAAAATATTTTTTCTACCTTTTACTCTTACTAATACTTTTCAATTCAAAATATTATTATTATATTACTAAAATGTTGTAAAATTGATGATCTTTTCTTAAAGGTTTAAAGCATTATACAGTTTTACAGTAAGGGATCCAATAAAGGATTCTGATTTGTTTACAATTTACAAAGTTTCCACTCCCATTTTACAATCTATTTTATTACTTTTATATTTAATATTTAATATTTAATTTATATTTTAATTAAATAACTTAATTTCATGTTTCCAGAAGTTTGGTGGGATCACGAGGTGACTGGCGTTGGACCATATGGAGTTGTCAAATTTTACTAAATTTAGACTATCCCGGACCTTTTTGTTTTTTTTTTTTTTTTTTTTTTTTTTCTGTTTCTTTTTGAAAGGTTAGAGCATCTCCTTTTCAATGTCCTATCTAGTTTCGTTTATCTTAAATAATTTAATTTAATATTTTATTATTATACGTAGATGTTAAATAGATGAATGAGAAAATGTTGAATGTCAAAATATTTTTTCTACTTTTATCCCTATTAATACTTTTTAATTCAAAATATTATTATATTACTGAAACATTATAAAATTGATGTTCTTTTCTTAAAGGTATCAAGCATTATATCCAATAAAGGATTCTGATTTCTTCACACTACACAAAATTTCCACTCCCATTTTACAATCTATTTTCTTACTTTTATATTTAATATTTAATTTTTATTTTAGTTAAATAACTTAATTTCATATATTATTATTATTATTATTATTATTATTATTATTATTTAAGATTGTTATAAGAATGCCAAAGAGTCAAATATCATTATCCTAGGAGAGGAAGTTATCTTTGGAGGATTCACGGAAGTTCAGTGCCTTGAATTTTCCACGAACAAGTCTTTCAGGATGGCACGGATATTATCATAATTCAAAGAAAGACAATTTCATTTGTTGAACTACAAATAAAATAACAATATCTTCTTTATAATCAATCTTTTAGTAACAAAGCCATCTAACACTAAAAATAATTACGTAATTATATTCTTTGAAGTCATTAAAATAAGATAATTAATTATTAACAAATAACATCTAGTATTAAAAATAGTTTTATAATTATATTATTTCAAATAAATCAAATAACGTAAAAGTAATTATAAATTGGTTGTAAATTAAATATAATTTTTATAGAAGTTAAAATATCAGTACTTAAATGAAAAATAAAAATTTTCTTAATTTTTTTACTTTTTCTAATTGCACTCCAAAGAATTTGTTTGTTTTTATGCATTTTAGATATGTAATACCTGCTTAGTGAATTTAAGAATTTCTTTCTACTAATCCCTTATTTAGAGTAATATGTTTTTCGATATTTTTATTCATATGATTTATTCCTCCTCTAATTTGATGGTGCACTAAATTATATTTATACCTCTAAATTTAAATATGTCTCTAAAACATTTTATAAAACAACAATCTCATCTTTAGTTTTTAAAAGACGTTCAACTTTCTCAACTTTTCTGATAAAACGATCTTTATTTCCCATTTTTTATGTAATAAAGTTATATTTATCTTATTTTATTTACAATTAACATATTGACAACAACATTAAAAAATTATAAAGAATTAAAATTAAAGTTTTCAAAATATAAAAATAAAAAATTAAGAAATTAAACAATTTAGTTATTATATATTAACAATATATAAACAATTATAATGTTACTCCATCGCAAATTATGTTTAAAACATATAAAAAATATATATTTTTGAGAATACATTGCTTTAACATAAAATAAATAAATAGTTACAAAGTATACGATTAAATTTATTAACTTTATTATTACATATAAATGTGATTTTAATATAAGTACAAATATAATATAATAAATATAAATATAAATAAAATAAGGAACATGAGTATTATTTTAATAATAATATAGCAGATGTGAATATCTATTTTGAAACTAAACAAATTATTATTTTGAAAAACCCCAATGATTCTGGATGCAATTTTCCATAATTAAATCTTTCAGTTTTTATCAATGTATTAGTTTTAGATAAAATAACGAAAAATATGTGATAATTTATTTAAAGGATAATTGAAATTAATGTTATTTTATTAACAACATAAAGGTGACCTACCAAATTTTTTATATTTGGTTAGATTTTTTTCTTTCAATTAAATGTAATTAAATATTGATCTTGTTACATGGCTGGTTAATATAACATCACTAATTTATAATTAAAATTAAGAAAATATGAAGAGTCTTTTTTGCTCACTTCTCCTCTCAACATTTAAAAATTATAAATAATTAAAATTAAAGTTTTGAAAATATAAAAATTAAAAAAATTAAGAAATTAAACAATTTAGTTATTATATATTAACAATATAGAAAGAATTATAATGTTACTCTATGGCAAACTATGTTTAAAACATATAAAAAATATATATTTTTGAGAATACATTGTTTTAACATAAAATAAATAAATAGTTATAAAGTATAGGATTAAATTTATTAACTTTATTATTACATATAAATATGATTTGAATATAAGTACAAATATAATATAATAAATATAAATATAAATAAAATAAGGAACATGAGTATTATTTTAATAATAATATAGCAGATGTGAATATCTATTTTAAAACTAAAAAAATTATTATTTTGAAAAACCCCAATGCTTCTGGATGCAATTTTCCGCGGTTAAATCTTTTAGTTCTTGTCAATGTATTAGTTTTAGATAAAATAAGGAAAAATATGTGATATTTTGTTTAAAGGATAATAGAAATTAATGTTATTTTATTAACAACATAAAGTGACTACCAAAATTCTTTTATATTTTGTTAGATTTTTTTCTGTCAATTAAATGAAATTAAATATTGATCTTGTTACATGGGTTGTCAATGTAACACCAACAATTTATTTATTAAAATTAATATAATTAAAATTAAGAAAAAGTGTAGAGTCTTTTTTACTCATTTTTTTTTCAACTCTCTTCCAATCCTATTTTAAATAAAAGGTCTCTTCTACTCATTTATCCTATTTCAAATAGAAAGTCTCTTCTACTCATTTTTGTTACTCTACACCCATTTTAAATGAAGAATCTCTTATGTTGCTATGCACGTTTAGTCATCTCTTTCTCTTTCTCTTTTTATCAAATTCTAAAACTCATTAACATACCCAATTAACATACCATAGAGCATTCGTACAATACTTTATTTTATTTCTCTTATTTATTTATGTTTTTGACAAAAATATTATAACATGGAAATATAACGTATTCATATCATCATAAGTAACTAATATATATATATATATATATGTATGTATATATATATGTATATATATTACATTGCATTTTAACAAATTAAGTATAATTTAACATGTTATATCTTATATCCACTCATATTTTATACTTCAACTATCATTTATTTATATTTTATTATTCAACTATCATTCATTTATATTTTATGATTTAACTATCATTCAATTAAATTTCAAAAGTTATGCTCAAATATTTCTTTTTTATTTATTTCATCAAACTATCAATAAATAATCATAATAACTTTTCATCGCTTATTTATTTACTACATTACTTTGATCTTATCGTAATTTTTTTAATATTTTGATATTTTTCTTTTGTATTAGTTATACTTCAAAGAGAAATGAAGGAAAAATTCTTTATTAAATGAAGAGGAAGAGAGAGATAAGGGAGAGAAAAATATGAGAGAGGAGAGAGAATAAAAGTAAATAACACGTAGGTACCTCATAATAAAATATTATCTTTTACACACAGGAGTGTCAAATGAATGTATTGACACGTAGGAATGTCAAAATATCATTACTCTACTACAAAATACTAAATAAAATTTAATACATATCATTAAATTCATAGTTTTTTCTAATTATTTAAAAATAAATTTTATAATTACTTTTAAACTTATTCTTTTATTTACAAACTTACATCTATCTTATTTTTCTATTAATTTTATATTTTACTAATGTAATAATAATACTCTTATTTCATATTATATTTCCTAAAATTTACTTTTTCTAAATTCAATTAAATTTAAACTATATTTTTTTATATTGTTTTGTTGTATTGACTACACACAAACACAAGGAAATAAAAAAAAATCCTTTTTAAAATAATGTGGACCAAACCGACACAAAAGTTAGCATGGACCAAGCCGTCGCAACATACTTTTTTTATTTTATTTTTGCCAACATAAGTTTTTCTTTAAAAAAATAAATTATAATGACTTTTGCGTGGGTCAAACCGACGTTTTAAATTTGATTCCAAAAAGTCGTCGCTTTGTCCGACGTAAAATTTTTTATGCTATTTCAGCTTTTCTTGTAATGTTTGTTCAATTTTAAAATTTTAAGAAAAAAAATGGTAAGAACTTGTTTCTTACGAATTTTTATAAATTTGTTAAAAAAAACTCACAAAATATGATAAATTATAGTGATGAGATAGATGTCTTCTAAATACGAAATGTGATTATTATTATTATTATTACATTGAAATGTGAGAGAAATAAGTGTTATTTTCAAACTAAAAGAGTGCAAATGCAATTTTATATCACTTTTTCAATTCCCATCATTACGGACAAGTGATTTCATACATATTATTTATAAAAACTAGATATTTAAATTGTATATAATAGTAAATTAAGTTATAAATTCATGTAAAAATAAAGGGGTGGTTGATAAAAAGGAAATTCATAGAGTTATGCCTAGTTAATTCTTCTTCTCACTGATGTTTTGATTTGATTATCTTCAATGGAGTAGAGTGTAGGTTGTGCAAGCATGCATGAGGTCTCAATTTTGGAGATGGAACAAAACAAAGTGTTTAGAGTGAGGTTAGGTTAATACTGTTAGGAAGAGTCTAGAAGCAAGTCTATGAAGAGGACTATTCTAAAGAAAACTTAAGAATAAGTTTGAAGAGTTATTTAGACAATATTTTATTATTGATTCCAAGTTGAAAATTACATGAGTATCCTATTTATAGACTCATGGAAATTCAAAGCTTGTTGGAGAAGAAACCCTAAATTTAACTGTAACTTGTGGCATAAGTTTTTCCTTACCCATCTTAGAATCCAAGCTACAAAATCCTCTCAGATGTGAGGTTTCCATGTAGCACTTGGAACCAAGCATACCCTAACCCTAACTTAGCACCTAAGCTAAGTTATTTACCCTAACTTTACGCCCACACTTCCAGGCCCAAGTCCAAGTTGAAACTCCAATTGAAGAATAAGCTAGAGCTCAAGAGAAAGACTTAGAGGCCATCATAATTCAAAAATGTCCTAATAATTAAAGGTCAATAGGTAAAAAAAAAATAAATAATAATAGTGATCATAAAATTTCTAGGATTGATTTTGAGACCAAGACCTTTCACTTCTTTAGGTCTCTATTTACCACAGAGGCATTTTATCTAGGTCTGTAATGTTAATAATTTATTTATCTTTTATATGTTTTTAGTACTTGAGAACAAATTGTATAAATCATTTGGATCTGAATGAAAGAGGAGCTTTTGGTTGTTTTTCTTTACAGAAGCGTGAGATATTCTCTGCTAGGATTCTACCTTGAACCATCTGATCTTATCAAGAATTCCCCAATTCTTGTGGCGTCCATCCTTTTCTTTACTCGAATCTTATCCTTGTTCTTTATTTCTTCCGTAATGTTATTTTTTTTTTAGATTTTGTCCAATCTTTGTTAACTTCATATCTCGTATCATGTTAATCTTACGTCACATAATTAATCTTACGTTTCTGTGCAAATTTGCGCGAGGAATCACATCAACACATGACCCAAATACAAGGCCCAAAATTCTATTATACTTCTTTACAATTTTTTACAAATACAAGAAGAAAAGAAAAGGGAAGTTTCTAATAATCCACCCTCTACAGGAGAAAAGTCTTCTGAGGTTCTCCTTCCTCTTCCACTCTTCGAATTATAGTCCTGGTTAAGGGTCCAGCATATGGTCTTCCAGATGGTTCTCCATAAGAAATTAATTTAAAATATAAGTCTTAATTACATTCTCAATATAAAAAGTAATGATTAAATATACTTTCTACACAGTTATAAGGTTTAGGTCTAATATTAAACAAAGTAAGAGCATACCAGTTTGTGGAGAAGTACTAAATAAGGTTGAAAAGTACCACGCAAGGCTCAGAAGTACTAAATGCTAGTTTTGTTAAGAAATAAGATCAAGAAGTACTAGTCTTCCAGAAGTACTAGGCAAAGTCATCAGTAAGTCATCATCTTGTTGAGAAGTACTAGGTAAGGTCGGGAAGCACTAATCTTTCTAATAGGCTAGGTCGAGAAGTATCAGTCTTGTCAAGAAGTACCAAGGCTTAGAAGTATAAAGCAAAGCCAAAAAGTATTAATCTTGTCGAGAAGTACAAGACAAGGTCGAGAAGTACTAGGCAAAGTCAAGAACACCTTAATACAACCAAATACCATGTTTACATAGCCAACCAAATGATAACAAGCATTTAAAAATAATCATAAAGACTAAACAATGACTAAACCAAGATTAAGAATGACATTGGTCCATCCCTAAGGCTCATTTAGGTAAAACCCCATACATGATAATATAAATAGACATCTAATCCAAGGTATTTACTACAAATACTAATGCTTATCCTATGATTGCATTAATTGTTATCCATACACATTAACTTGTGTGTTGAGTATCTTTACAGGTTTTACGAGGCTGAGACCCTAAGATCGAGATTGAAACACTCGAGACTAAGTAGATTTCCATATATATAGATTAATCAATAGGGAATACGTGGTCTTGATAAAGTCATCTCGATCTTGTAAGAACATTTTAAATTTCTATATAATTTTCCTTCTTATCATGTCAAATGCTTTAGGTTAAATATTTATTATTATTTTTACACAAATATATGAAATAACTTATTAATTCTAGAAAAGGGAGTTTGAATAGAATTTTAAAAACACTTCCAAGAAAAAATCAGAAGGTTTATCATGTTATACAAAGATTGTTCATTGTTTTGATAAAACACATCCTCGAATATTTGTAAAGTTTTTCAAAAAGATATTTAAAAGGTAATGAAACATGTATTAAAAGAAAATAATAATCATAGAGTTTTATAATAGTGAATGCAAATTAAGTTACCTCCCTTTTTTCTTTTTTAAACTGTAAAGGGTTCTACTAATCAAATCGATAACAAATATTACTACTGTCATTTTTTACTATTCAAGTACATAAAGTCATTTGTACCTATCTAAGTTGATGTGAACCCGGTTAGGAATAATCCCCAGAACCCACAACAAAGAGTATTTGAATGTCCCAAGATCCCTAAGTATTCAAATTTATGATGATCTACTCAGAACCCTTGTCTTGCGGAAAAGAAATGCAGCAAAGACCCTAAAGTATGAAAATGCCACAAGGATGATCGGCCCTTGATAAGTTGCAAGTTCAATGAAGAACTCAAGAGAGAAACTCTCACTTCTGAAATTTTCAGAATCAAATTCGTATTTCCAATTCAAAGTGGTTGTTTACATGTGTTTTCTGACTTAAGTAGACTTTTGGTAGCTTCTAAAAGCTAACCTAACTCTTCATTAGCCTCTAAATTTGATGCAGCAACAACTTTTTGGCACACTTATAGATGACTAATTAATTACATAAAATAGGAAAACGAAAAACACAATTTACTAAGCATGACTACTCTAAGCCCTATGGAAAATTAATCAAAATACATCAAAACAAAAATTTAAAATTCGTCCAAAATAATGGGCAACTCTTCAAAATTTAACCGTAGCCCAAAATAGCCCATTTAAACTTAAATTAAATCTGGTGATGCATTATCTATGGGCCCTTCATTTCAATTGACTTGTTTTTGGCTCAAATCTCCTTCATTTAATTCCTTCACCAGTCCATATCAAATTCAGAACGTGACCAGGCTTAAATTCAATCTTAGACTTTGTTTATGTATTCAAAATGTCTTGAATCAGTCCAATCAATGCCTCTTTCAGATTTTGGGCCCTTGACCTGGTGATTGGTCCACTTGGAATTTGCAAAGCATCCTTTGGATTGTTTATTTGTGCAGGTGCTTGAGGTTGGTTAAACTTCAGCTCTTGATTCTTATCATCCCCTCTCTCCTCAAAAGGATTCGACCTCGAATCTTCACCTGCCACATAAGGAGATAAATCAGTAACATTAAAAGTATCACTAACACTATACTTACCTAGGAGGTCAATTTTATAGTCATTATCATTTATTCTTTGAATCACTTGAAATGGTCCATCTCCCCTAGGAGCCAATTTGGATTTTCTTTCGGTTGGAAATCTTTCTTTTCTCATGTGCCCCCATACCCAATCTCCTAGTTCAAATGTGACTTGTCTCCTCCCTTCATTGGCATGAGTTGCATATTGTTGATTTTTATATTTAACTCGCTCATGGATTTCCTTCACCATCTCAGCTTTCTTCTTACCATCAAGGCTGTCTTGATCTTTGATAGGTAATGCTATCAAATCCATAGGATTTAATGAATTAAAACCATAAACTACTTCAAAAGGAGAACAGTTAGTAGATGAGTGCACAGTCATGTTATAAGCAAATTCATATGACAAGCAATCTTCCCAATTTTTCAAATTCTTCTGAACAATGGTCCTAAGCAATTGCGACAATGTTCTATTGACAACTTCTGTTTGAGCATCGGTTTGTGGGCGATGTGAAGTAGAAAAAAGCAATTTTGTTTCAAGTTTTCCCCACAAAACCTTCCAAAAATGGTTAAGAAATATTGTTTCCCAATTAGATACAATACTTCTTGGCATTCCATGAAGTCTCACAATTTTTTTGAAAAACAATTCTACAACATGAACAACATCATCAATTTTGTGACAAGGAATAAAATGTGCCATATTTGAAAATCTATCCAATACCACAAAAATTGAATCTCTAGCTTTTTTTGACCTTGGTAACCCCGAAACAAAATCCATAGACATTTCTACCCAAGGTTCATTAGGTACTGGTAAGGGTGTATACAATCCATGTGGCAACACTTTTGATTTATCTTTCTTACATGTAATGCATCTATTACAAATTTTCTCAACATCATGTTTCATCTTAGGCCAAAAGAAATGTTTATCCAGAATGTCTAAAGTTCTTTTCACCCCGAAATGTCCCATTAATCCTCCTCCATGGGCCTCCCTCACAAGAAACTCTCGCACAGAAGATTGTGGTACACATAATTTTTTTTTTTGAATAAGTAACCATCAACTCTATGAAAATCAAACAAACCAGTGAATAAGGTATTAAAGAAAGAATAAATACAAAAGCATATTCTATCAAACTATTTCATTCATTCCTGTCTTCTAGAACATCGTTTGGTTGCCTTTTGGTTTGGTTTGGTCTTCTAAGGAAAACCACCGCCACTGTTCAATCCTCGAAATAACAACTTTTGTTTTAATATTCCATCATCGTTACCAACTTTTGTTATCTCATAGACATTTGTCATCTCATAGACTCTCAATCTAATAATTGCTATCTAATGGACAATTAGAGGCAAATAAAAGAATATGATCATCCCAGAAAAAAAGTTTCTGCACAAATTCATTCACAAACGGTAATCCTCACTTTTTTGGTTTTCTTAAGGTTTTGTTGCGGTTCAAACATGCCTTCTAGTCACTTGCTTCTGGAGGAACGCATTAGGATGGTCTCTATCCTTGAGCCATCCAAGCCTAGTTTACATTTATGAAGAAATAACACACTGTCATTCACCTCTGTGTCAAACCAGATTGTAAGGTTCCTTTCTTTTCTATATCAGCTAATTACAGCGGACCAATATAGTGTAATTATTTTAATATACCATCATCGTTACCAACTTTTGCTATCTCAAAGACTCTCAATCTCATAATTGCTATCTTGTGGACGATTAAAGGCAAATAAAATAAAATGATCATCACAGGAAAAATGTTTACGTACAAATTCATTCACAAACTTTTAAAGTTGAAAGATACTCTTAGTTACCTCCCTGTTTTAATAATTTAATAAAGATATTTAAAAATTGGTCAATACTTGTTCACAGGAAGTGAAACTACTTTTGTCTGCCTAGAGATGTCTGGAGTCAAAGGGCAAGATGTTGTTTTCATTGTAAAGAATTCAGCTACATTGGTTGGGCCAATGTTCACTTTGTATGGCTCTCAAATTCATATTGATCTACCTACTCTTACTGAGACAGACAAACAGGTTATAAGCATATGGTAACTCAACGTGGATTGAAACCTATTGAGACTATTTCTTCTGTTGGCAGAATTTGTGCAAAGGCTAAGAAAGTTTTCAATTAAGACCTTTATTTTAAGAAGACTGACAAGTATGTTGGAGAACCCACGTTTCGTTATTTCAGATAACTATTGTTTATGATCATATTTTTATTATCTAGTCTTTATGGTCATATGAACAAGAAGTACGTATTGAATGACCAAAGTTGAATCAAACTGATTTTCGTGAAAAAAAAATTTCATCTATATATATAAAGTATATATAAAGGATATTCAGAGTTCTCAACTGTGTATCAAATTGTTAGAAACCAATTACTATCAAATTGCCATAAACAATTTCCAATAAATAAAAAAAAAACACTTTTTCTTTGGGTTTGAAAAAATAAAAAAAATCCTTTTTTCACTTCCTATACGCTCTCTCTCTCTGCAAAATACATTACGGGATTCAATATCTCCAACAAGGAGAAGAATCCAAAATCCTTGAAGCTTGACAAGTTTCCCTACTTCTCATAAACATTCAGCATAGAACTTGATAAGTTTATATCAAAGATAAATGCATACAAAATTGCACAGCTCAGACGCTCAAACACAGTAGCAATTGCGACTTTGGTTTGTAAGGAAATACGAAAACAGAGAACCCTAAATCTCAGAATTTTCAAATATAACCTAGATATACACAATCATACCTAACCTAACCAAAAGAAAAGCCCCAAATTACATGAAAGAATGAGAAAGATAAGAGATAGAACAAAGGACGTGCGAATGTAAAAGACGACACACCATGATGAAAAACAACGATGGTGGTTTGACGAATTCGACGATAGACAGACCACACATTGATGACGTAATGCCGACGAACGCAAGAGACGTTAGTGCAAGCGAAGACGCGGAGACCTGGAGACGTGAAGATGCGAAGACGTAGAGACCAGCAGACACAGAGACGAGGAGCGAGAGTCAGTGGGGAATTTGTGTTATTTTTGTTTGGCACCATTCAAAAGAGGGAAAACTTAGTTTCTCCTTTTCACAAGGGAAAAAGAAAATATTCTTTTCCTAAAAAAAAAACTAGTTTTATTTGAGGCCACGTGGTTTTCTTTCTTTAGAACACACATTTTAATAGCAACACATAGATAAATGTTGCCTAAAGCATCAACGGTTAAAACACCGTTGCTTTTTTAATCCACATTTTCAAAACCGTTGCTTTTAGTGGCTTTTAGCAATAGTTTTCTACCTGTGGTCTAATTTAGCGTTGTCTAAAGTAATATTTGTTGTAGTGAAAATTGAAGTTTTATTGGTCATAGTAACTTGTAATGCAAAATTTTTATAATACAAATAGTTCATGTAAAGTTGTCCTTTACACTTGGCAGCCATTTTATAAGTAGTTACAATAACATATCTACCACGAAGATGTTTTTCCTTTTCATATATAAGAAAGATGAGTATATTTTAATGATTGAACGTAAATATTCTATTTTGTAACTATGCTGACTTTTAATATAAACTTATGCTAAAATAAAACCTTAATTAAAATCTCAAAACATTAAATTTTCATCATGCAGATGATGTCTTTGTGTGGGTTTAATTGGTTAGTTACAATCATACTATCATACATATGCCCAATTACTCTATTGAAGGTGACTTGCATGGATTAATTAACTAACAAATCAAGCACCTTAACCAAAAAAAGATGTTTGTTTAAGCCATGGTTAAGCTTATAAAACTTGACCTGAGAGGGAAAATTTTTAATTAACACATAATAGAAAGGGAAAATGGTCTTTGATGAATCCACTGTTTGATGATCACCACAACCAATATAAAGATATATAAGTTGTAATTAAGTATAGATTTACAGGTAGTGTTTTTAGTATTTTGATTCATTAAAACTTAACTTTTGCCTCAATAATTTAGATTTGTCTAATAAATAACTATATGTATTGTAAACGATGTTAGTAGAGAAACAGAGATCTGCCATGCTAAGCAATGCTAATTTATAAATGAAATTTCAGATATTGGATAAAAAAGGGTGTTTGTTCAAGTAGAAATTCAAATGTCGAAGACATCGATGAAAGGTTCAGATTATTGAGATTACATGGCCACCAATTTTCAATCACTAAGTAAAATGGATAATTATTATAAATAAATCTGTTTAATTTTAATTTTATTTAATTTTTAGTAATAATTGATTGCGAGATTCAGAAAAAGGATTTGATTGTTAATTTTTGGTATTCTGATTGAATTTGAGCAGAAACACATTGGATTAAAAGAAAGAGGATTGAAGCCTTGAAGGAATGAGAGAAAGGAGTAAAAATTGAGCAAAAGAAGCCAAGGCTCAGGAAACTAGAGCTCAGCGCAAGAGAACCTAAAAGCAAGTTTATAGATATGTGTTCAGCGAATGGGACCAACATAAGTTGTGCTTTAGGGCTTGCAACAATAACATAATCCAGTTGAGTTTGGTGCAACTGACCTGAGCTGGACGTGAGCATCCAAATTTAGAGTTTATTTAGTAAACCTTTTGGATTAGAGTTGGTATCTTAGGCTATTAGACATCGAAATTCATTCTTTGAAGGCAGACATAGGATTTCTTGTGGAGTCTTCTTCATATTCCACTACTCTTTTGTAAAGTTTAGTATTCTCATGTGTATGAAGAATTAAATTCTCTGTTGTTGTGGTTAGGATAAACCTTTATGATATCTCATGTAATCGTTCATGCTTTAATATGTATGTCGTTTGATTCATTATATCACTGTTTTAATTCTATACATAGTGTTTGTTGTGTTGATTTATAACTCGATTATTGATTCTTGAGAGTATTTGAAAATATCTCATGCATATAGATCTGAATTAAATTACTGAATGAAAGTTCGTGTTTAGAAATAGAGTATGATTCAATCTCTTTCTTAAGGCTCTTGTGTGAACACAAGATTCATTTATATAATTGATCAAGAAATTGATAGTTAATTGATAATCTTAGGTTCATCTACTGAGGAATTGAGGGTGAGTACTTATGTGGGTTGACATTGATTAAAGATAGGAAAAAAATGTAAACCTTTTAGTATGTGAGAGTGAAGATTGGTGAGATTTAACCCTAACAAGTTCATCATATTATTGTTAATCCTTTTTCTGCATTCAATTATTGATAAAAATATAAAATATTCTTTAAATTGTTTTTAAATTTCTTTACATAACATCAAATTATGAAACTGTTCTTAAATATGAATTTATTATAATTTTATTTATTGTCCTATATTGCATAAATTGTTTGGGATCGATTATTTTATTACTTGCTACATGTGACTGGTGCACTTGCCATCATTAGCAAATATAGACTAACAACAATAGTACAACTATAAAGGTTTTTGTTGTGAACAAACAATAGCAATATTCCATCTGCAATGGTGCATCTTTGAGCACTAGATGGAGAAAAGTTTATATCATCAACAAAAGGTATGGGTGAAAGGGTGTTGACACATTGGAGAGGTTTCTCTTCTGATTTAAGACCACTCATATAGTTTAGATCAAACTTGTATATGTCAAACAAAAGAAAGTCATAAGACATCCAAAGGTTTGGATCTTTCCCCATGAGCAACGCTAGCATGTTGGGCGTTGGCCAGCTTGAAGACTCCTTGATCACACAATTATAAAGAGTTTTATGTTGAGTTCAAGAGGGGAGTGAATTGAACTTTAAAAATTTTAACAAAATATTATTAGAAATAATGAGTACTTTTAATTGAATCAATTTACTGCGGTTTTAGTTGTCATAGAAGAGAAAAATAAGCAATTGAAATATGAAAATAATTAGATAAAATTCTAGTATAAACACCCAAATAGAAAATACAATTAATTTAATTGGAAAAATAATTGGTTTACTTTCTTGCTTTGAAAACTGATAAAAAAAATCAATCAATGTAATTCGTAGAACAATGAATTCAAATTTTACAACATAACAGAACCAAAAATTAAATTGACTAATATGTGTAATTAACATATTGAATTACCAAAATTATTGAATTATCAGGAGTATCAAATTCTAGCATATAACACTCTTATATGAATGTTTAGTCAAGATTAGATGAAAAGTATATCTCAATTCAATTTAATCGGTGAACAATAGTGAATACAAAACAACAAAAATAATCAGTTGAATCACAATAACAGTTGATTAATTTTTCATGTTGACATAGATTATCCAAAAACATTAACACGAGTGAAAAATAGAGATAAGAGGGAAATAACCAAGTTTTTTATATCGGTTCACTTTGGTCAAGAGTTGCATCCAGTTTTCCTTACCAAATAGCAAAGAATTCCATTAAACCACAACAATTGTACACAACATATAATCAAGAATCAATCTTGCACCCAACAAGATTCACAAAGAAACTATGCAATACCCTATTACACCTCTATGATGAAAACTCTAATCAAAAGTAGAAAAAAACCCAATACAAGCAATGCAAATTGAAATAGAACCAATTGTACAACCAATGTTGAATATAAACAAACTAATAACTAGTTACAGTAGACTTCCCTGAATGAAAATAGATGGAACACACTACAATCTCAAATCAGAGAAAAAGATCCAAGAATTTCTTTCTTGAATTCCTTTTCATAAAAAAAATCATTAAACTCTTGAAAATGCTCTCAGTTATTCATCAGAATCTTTCTCAATTCTCTTCTCTTTATGAAGGTCTTCTTTTCTTTTTAGTTCAGATGTTTTCATGATTAGTTATAAAACTCAATTATACTTTAGTTAAAATAATCAATTGAAAAGTTTATATCGATTTATTTTATTAAAAATATTTTTAGATGATTGATTTTTGAAAAACAATCCTTTAAAGAAGTTAGTAAACCATTTGCAAATGTTAATCAAATAAGTTCCATTTTAATTTTAAAACCTTTTAGATCACAATCTATTGATTTGTGATGCATGCACGTGAATAATCAATGCGTAGTAACATACTGATTCTAAATAAACAAATCTTTAAGCTTTCCTTGCACTTGACTTCATTAAATAATCAACTGCATCAATGCCAATAATCTCCCTCTATTTGGTGAAGGTAATTTGGTGGATGTTCAGTTAGCCTACATGAACTGGCCTAAACAATGTGATAACATTTGCTTGGATTGATATAAAAAATAATTGATCTATAAACTCACTAAGAATAGGATTCACAGTAATAATCAATTGATATGTAAAATTACCCGATTTATTCTTCTAACCAAATAAGAGAACAACAATATATGATTATACTTATCTTCTCCATAGTTGTTTACTCCCCCTGAATGGTAGATTGATTACTTAAAGACTATAAATCAGTTTAATTCCAATTCCAGAAACAAGATTTCATTAGAAAAAGAGTTCATTTAACCAAGATAGTTCAAATGCATTACAAAGCAGATAATAACTAACTTCAGCTCTAAAATATTACAAACCATGACATATTACAAACAAAACTAGATAACAACTTAAACAAACCAGATAACAACTTAAACAAACCAGATAACAACTTAAACAAACCAGATAACAACTTAAACTAAGTCCTACACAATATATAACAATATCCAAAAGCCAAAAAGATACACATTAATTATGCCCCATTGAATATATCAAATAGGGTGAAATAAGTATGATGTCAAACAAAATAGCGAGAATATTGTTCAAAAACACAATTAACTATGTCGGATAAAATGATGCATATGATCCTAGGTACCTTTTCCATAAGTCAACTCATCCAACTGGTCTTGGACAACATCAATTTATCATCAAGGTGTTGAAACCTTGTTGTACAAAATTCACAGTGGTCGCTTTGGTCACTTGCCATTATATCCAACCTTCTAAGGACCATCTACTCAAACTTGGACAGTGGTTCTCCTTGTCCAAAGGTGGAACTTATGAAATCATAGCTAGATTTTCTCCAGTAGTTCCACTAGTTCATGCATTATCTCCAGTTTGTCCAACAACATTAGCTTCTCCTCCACCTTGCTCTTCTTTAGCCATGCAAATTCAGTATTCATCATTAATCTTTTTCAATCCAAACTTGTGTCTTGTTGCACAAGTGATCTCATTGTGTGCTTTTACAGCTTCTGTTAACTTTCCATCCAAGTTCACTCCAAAGTGCTCAATCATTTTTTTGAAACCTATACAACATAAGACACCATGTAATCAGTCAACCTTTTTAACTTGTTCATGTGGTTTTTCATGACGTGAATCCCAATTACCTTCACCCTATTCATAATGTATTGCATCAAGATTAAATCCTCCTCAGTCAGCATAACATGATTGTGCCCCCTTGGGGTCAACTACCATACCACCAAGAAGGCTCGGATTCTTGGGTTTTTTGCTAGACCTCCCACATGAAAACCTCTCATTGTTAAATGTGGATTCCTCAAACAAGACTTGAAAAAGCATATTTTGTTATAGTCTTCTAATGATCTAGTATTTCCTTTGCCAACCTTTGTTCTAGAGTTCTTCAATCCAATGAATGTGGTTCACCCCTTTTACATGTGTCCACATTGAGTCACCTTAATGGTCAAGTTTGTGAAGAATACCCGAACTAAGTGTGGGTAAATATTTCCAATCAAGTTGAGAAATTTTTCTAGCTTGTGATGTTTGAGCATCCTCCTTACATAAAGCAACTTCTCTTACTTTAGCCAATCATACCTCAAAAATTTGGGGTTGTTGATTATTTTCCTGTGAAACTTATGTAGATAGACCCCTATATGGTCATGATTTCAAGGGAACCATCTCTTAAGATGTTCATTCTTAGCAGATGCTTCTTCGATTTTATGTCTACCAATGGTTCTAGGAGACTAATGATATGAGTTCATGCATGCAGTTTAATGTGGACATGAAATCTTCACACTAAATCAATAATTTATTATTCATTTAATAAAAAGCTAAAAACCAGTGAGCTTTAGGTGAGGTATTGCACCATTTCAATAAATTTGGAAATGACAAAACCTGATTTGGCAATTTGTGTAGTCAGATTCTCAGTTTGTTCTTTTTGACCACCAATTTATTGCTGCCATGTGGCATGTACAGAGTATATGATGCAGCCCATGTAATCTTCATGTTTCCAAACTTAGAATCAATTTATTTTGATGTTTAAAACACAAATTAATAATGCCTTAATCTCAACTGCATATAAATTGTAAAATTACATAGATAATCATGCATTAAATGGGTAATTGACCTGATTAATTACATGCAATACTAAATTTTAATAGCTGGTTGAATTTTGCAATCAATTAATTAAATTTTCACTATAAAATGCAATCACAATAAAATTAATGCACTTAAAAGTTAGGAAATATTTGTCAAATCAATAATTCCCAATTCAGTTCTCAAAAAAATTAAATTTCTCCTTAGCTAGTGGTTTAACGAAAAAATCAGCCAATTGATTTTTTGTTTCAACAAATTGAATTTCACAGTCACCATTGTTTACATGATCTATGATAAAGTGATGCCTAATTTCAATATGTTTAGTTCTAAAATGTTGCACTGGATTTTTAGTCAACTTAATTGCACTAGTATTATCACACATAAGAGGTACCTTTGTGAGTTTTATACAAAAGTCACTTAACTGCTATTTTAACCATATGATGTGCGCAACAACTTCCAACAACAATGTGTTTTGCCTTTGCAGTTGACAGTGCCACATATGTTTGCTTCTTATTGTTCCATGAGATTAGACTTTATCAAAGCGAATGACATGTTCCACTAGTGCTTTTCTTATCTAATTTGCAACCTACAAAATTGGAATCATAATAACCAACTAAATTCAGTGAAACACCACCACTTGGGTAGCACAGTCAACCATTGACAGTCCCCTTCAAGTATTTTAGGAATCTTTTGACTGCATTGTAGTGTGATTCCTTTGGGTTGCCTTGATATCTTGCTCATAAACATACATTAAACATTATGTCTGGTCTGGTGGCTGTCAAGTAAAAGAGTGACCCAATTGATTCTTTGTATTTTGTTTAGTATGTAGCTTCTCCTTTCTCTCAGCATCTAGATAACAACTTGTTGTTGTGGCCTCCTTGCACTTTTCCATTTCAAATTTCTTTAAAATATCCTTGCAGTACTTTGATTGGTTTAAAATTGTTCCTTGTTTAAGTTGTTTGACCTGCAAGCCTAGGAAGTAATTAAGCTCTGGCATCATTGATATTTCAAACTCACCCTGCATAGTTGCAACGAACTCTTGGCAAAGTTTCTCATTAGTTGAACCAAAGATGACATCATCAACATACACTTGTACAAATATAATATCATTATATCATTATTAGCTCTTCTAATAAAGAGTTTTTCTTCTTCTTTTCCTCTTTCAGAATTTTGTGACAGTAGAAAATTACTCAATCTATCATATGCCTTGGAGTTTACTTCATTCCATACAATACTTTCTTGAGTATGTATACATGTCTAGGAAACTTGTGATCGTCAAAACTTGGGAGTTGCGTTACATATACTTCCCCATTGATATATTCATTCAAGAATGCAATTTTCACATCCATTTGAAACCACTTAAACAAGCATATGCAAGTAATAACCTAATAGCTTCTAGTTTAGCAACAAAATCATTTGTTTCATAATAGTCAATTTCTTATTTTTGGTTACACCTTCTACTATTAGTCTAGATTTTTTCCTAACAATGATACCTTGTTCATCCGTTTTATTTTTGAATACCCATTTAGTACTAATGACATTCATTTCTTTAGTTCTAGGGACTAACAACCACTCATCTTTCCTATGATTCAATTCATCTTGCATTGCAATTATCAAATTATCATCTCTCGAAGCATGAAAAACAACATTGGGTTCAACCTTGAAACAAATGACATATCCTCACATAATAGATTTGAGGATTTTCTAGTGGATACTCCCTTATGAATCTATCTATGATGTTATCCACCGATAAGTCTCTTGGCACTCCATTCTTTAGGCAAATCTAAATTTCTAGTAGATGTAGTAGGCATATCAGTGCTTATAGCTCTTTCATCTCTGCTGCATCTTCTTCTTCACTGCACTGGTCTGCATCAAGTCTCAACCTTTGAAACTCAGTGATTTCATTTTCACTTGTATTGTTCTTAGGTTTTTCCTACACTCTTGGTTAGTTTTATAAAACATAATATGTATATATTCCTCAATTGACATAATCCTCTTATCATACACTCTATATGCATGACTATGGGAAGAGTAGCCTAGGAAGATGCCTTCATCAGCCTTGACATCAAACTTGTCCAGATTTTCCTTTCTATTGTTTAACATAAAATACTTGCAGCCAAAAATTTTAAAACGAGATATTTGGTTTTCTTCCTTTGAAAAACTCATAGACAGTTTTCTTCAAAAAAGGTCTTATCAAAACTCTATTTAACACATAGCAGAAAATGTTTACTGCATTTGTCCAAAAGTACTTAGGAAGATTAGTTTCACTGAGTAAAGTTCTTGCTAATTCTTCCAACGACCTATTTTTTCCCTCTACTACTCCATTTTGTTGTGGAGTTCTAGGAGCTGAAAAATAGTGTTTTATTCCAAATTATTCAAAAAACTTTTCAAATCTTTCATTTTAAAATCCCACCCCATGGTCAATTTTGATAGCAATAATTACAATTTTTCTCATTTTGTAAAACTCTAATAAGTCTTTTGAAGGTTGTAATGCATCATCCTTGGTTACAATGAAGAGAGACCATGAATATATAGAGTAATGATCTACAATGACCAAGCCATAATAGTTGCGACCTAAGCTCATGGTTCGAGAAGGTCCAAACAAATCCATATGGATCAGCTATAGGAGTTTTGAAGTAGAAACAAAGTTTTTCTGTTTAAATAAATTTTTGGGCTATTTACCTTTTTCATGCTTCATAGATTCCGTCCTTTTCAAAGTTGAGTTTAGGCAGTCCATCAACTAATTCCTTATACACAAGTTTATTTAAGTGATTCATATGAATCTATGCAATACGTTTATGTCATAACCATGATTCATCACTCTTGGACAACAAACAATTTAAGCTAGAATTAATGCCAGAAATATTCAACATATAGACATTGTTTACCCTTTTACCAACTAATAAAGTTCTCCTTGAAACTGAATCTGATAAGTTGACTTGAAGTCCCCTATCAAACAATTGGTTGATGCTAAGTAAATTATGCTTCAATCCTTCTACAAGTATCACATGTTTGATTATCAAAGAGTCTTTCTGATGGAAAAAGGTCCGGGCAAGGTCCTATTGCCAGAGCCATGACAAGACACATAGAAAATCAAGGGGAGTCAGGAGCACCAGTAAAATTCAAAATGCTAACAAATTTGATTCGTTATGAAGAATTGTAAAATTTGTAAACATAAAATAGTTCATTTGTTGTAAAATAAAAACCCTAGGCGCATTAGGGTTAAGAGTGGCGCCTAGGGTTAGGGTTAGCATTTCCTTTAGAGTGGTGTCTTCCTTTAAGTGTGACACTTGTCCACACGACCTTGGAGGCTTGAAGAACATGTTAGGGTTAGGGTATGAGACATGTGGAGCAAGCTAGGGTTCGAAAAGCTTATGCTAGAAGTTAGGGTTTATCAAGATTCTCCTACAAGCTTCTTCTTCTACTCTTCTTCTATAAATAGATGTGTAGGCAAGGTATAAAATAGCTTGATTTACATTAATGAAATGCTACAAATTTTTCCAGCACTTGTGTTAAGCTCTTCTTTAAGTTCTCTCCTTGAGAAAGACTTAGAGAAACCCTTGGTAGTTTGCCAAACCTCTACCAAGAATCCTACTCGATTTAGTTCACCATTCCATTGCAATCTTCTCCCGCACACTTCCTTCATACGCTCCATTACTCATGCTTAGCTCATGGAACTTGTGTTTTCAACCTTGCTTCTACATCGTTCAAGGAGCTTCCTCTCCATTTCAATCGATGCAAAAGCTTCACCAAGGATTCTACCTTTGTTATTGTCATCATAATCACAAATCCTTCATGTTTCTAAGTCAAATTAATTATCTTTGAAGCATCTTCATTCATATGCTTTGAACAGTCACTATCCAGGTACCATAGTTGGTTCTTGGTTGTCAAAGTGTCCTGCAAAACTAATCAAATTCTAAGCAATCGTCCCCTATTAAACTTGAGTCCAATGTTGTTAATTGTAACTTTGGTGCCCACCTATCCAAGCCTTTTGGAGCATCAAATTTCCTAATCTTACAATTCCTTAGAAAATGACTTGTTGAGGATTCTACCTTTGTTATTGTTGTCATAGTCACAAATCCTTCATGTTTCTAAGTCAAATTAATTATCTTTGAAGCATGTCCATTCATATGCTTTGAATAGTCACTATCCAGGTACCATAGTTGGTTCTTGGTTATCAAAGTGTCCTGCAAAACAAATCAAATTCTAAGCAATCATCCCCTATTAAACTTGAGTCCAATGTTGTTAATTGTAACCTTCAGTGCCCACCTATCCAAGCCTTTTGGAACATCAAATTTTCTAATCTTACAATTCCTCACAAAATGACTTTTTTCTCAAACATTAGAAGCAGGTTACAAATGGTGAAGTTTTCCTTTTGTTGTAATTGAAAAACTTGTTAAACTTTTTCACCTTTTTACCTAAAAACAATTTTGTAACCAATGCCAGCTTTATTAAAAACACAGTTTTGTGAACCTAAAATGGCATTTAAGTTTGCAATTCCCAAAGAAAGTTTTGAAGTTGTTTTCAACAAATATTTTACTTTTTGTTCCAAAGCTTTATAGTTTTTCTAGTTAGTTGGCTTACAAGATGCACTTTCATTGTAAGAAGTAACCTTATAAATCATTTCAAGGTGTTCAAAATCGGATTAAACAAATTGCAATTCTTCTTCCAATAAGTTGATTTTGTTTTCCAACTTATTGTTTAAACCTTTCAATCTTTCGTTTGACAAAGTCAATTTGTTTGCTTCTTCATGGGTCTCTTTGAAAGCTTGAAGCAAGGTACTGCAATTCTCATGATTCATTGAGATATTGGAACTTACACTAGTGACTTCAGATTGATGTCCATCCATAAAACACATATTCGCTTCCTTATCGTCCTTTGATGAATAGTTGGAAGATGGGTCATTGTCTTCCAAAGATATGTTTCGTTGCCTTTTTACTATTTCTTTTCTCTAGGCCTTTCACTTTATGTACCAGGTTTGGATACTCCACTTTGATATGTACCTGCTTACCACAACCAAAACAGGTGGAGTTAGAGGAACCAAAATCAGATTTGTTGTTGTACATTTTTGCTTGCTGGTTCTTCTCCTTTTCTCTCCTCTTCAAGAATTTGTTAAACCTTCTAGTCAACATAATCTCAACATCACTATAGTCTGGATCATTCTTCATTGTTTTCTTCATTTTGAGCAGTAAACTTGAGTGCTAGACCTCTAGCTTTTTTTGTCTCCATTCTCTTTCTCCTGCAATCTATTCATTTCCTGTTCATGCTCTCTCAACTTGCCAAACAATGTTGTAGTGGTTAGAGTTGTTAGATGCGTTGTTTCTGATATGGTAGTAACCTTTAGCTGCCAACTTCTATCTAGTCACTTCAAGATCTTGATGTTTAGTTCGTCCTTGTCAAAGACTTTTCCAAGACCTATCAAGTGATTGACAATGTGAGTGAACCTCTTATGCACGTCTAAAATGGTCTCTCCCTATTGCATTTTGAAATTCTTAGATCAGTACATGCTTCCTTGCATGTTTGACATTAGTTGTTCCTTCATGAGTTACTTAAAGAATGTCCCACATTTCCTTTGTAAATGCACATTGAGATACCTTTGAAAATTCATCAAGATTCAAGGTAGAAGTTATAATGTTCTTGGTCGTACAGCCATACTGAGCTTTCTTGCTCTCAACATCAGTCCATTCAGCCTAAGGCTTTCCTAGGGATTTGCCATCAACAACAGTCACACACAAAAAAGAACCATTCACAATAGCATTTCAAATAACACTAAACATAAGAGGTCTATTAATAAGCCTCCCTTTGCAAATGGCAATTTATACTTTTAGACTAGATTAATTTTCAAGTACCTGCTTTTGATACCAATTGTAAAGACTTTTAGACTGAGTTCAAGAGGGGGGTGAATTGAACTCTTAAAAAATTTAACAAATCATTGTTAGAAAGAATGAGTGCTTTTAATAAAATTCATTTACTGTAGTTTTAGTTGCCACACAATAGAAAAATAACCAGTTAAAATATGAAAACAATTAGAAAAAAGATTTCTAGTATAAGCACCCAGATAGAAAATACAATTAATTTAATTGGAAAAGCAACCAGTTTAATTTCTTACTTTGAAAACCGACAGAAAAATCAATCAATGTAATTCACAAAACAATGGATTCAAATTCTACACCAAAATAGAATCATAATAATTCAATTGATTGATGTGCAATTAACATATTAAATTACCAAAATTACTGAATTATTAAGAATATCATATTTTATCAGAAACCACTATTATATTAAGGTTTGATCATAGTGTGTTTGGATCTAGGTTTCCACTGTTGCAAGAGACGAAAAAACGGGATCATCAGGGGTTTGTTTCAAACGATTTAAGAGGGACTGGGAGCACAGAAATGAGGGAGAAGAGGCGAAGGTGGTCTCTGCTGAAAGAAGAGATTTAGACGGAAAGCCACGTCATGTTTATGAAATTACAGTATTACCCTTGTTTTTTTAACTTCTGTAGTAACTTTAGTTATTTATGCATTAACTGGATTAAACTACTCTTCCACTGTGCCTTCAATGTATTAACTGGTTTTAATTACCTATACTTTGTCTTTAATGCCTTCACCCATGCGTGCCTTGTATTCTGTATTTACTCATTAATGCCCCCCATGTGTATTGTATGCACTCGAGATTGGGAATATAGAGAGACCATATTAACTTTATTTTTATTACTCCTTTTTTACTGTGGATTCAAATGCAGAGAGACGAGTGAGAATCTGGAAAGACTGCGAAGCTATGTTCAGAGATTCCCACGGACATGGTAGTCGTCATTGACGGTCTGAGGGAATTTGAATTTCCTGTTATTATAAAGATGTGTTCTGCGTGTAGTCGAGTGTCATTGTTGAGCGGGTATGTAGATGGTAGTTCCTTGAGTTCTAAGTGGCACTATTCGTGGTCGAACACGGTGGGTGGTGGTGCATCAAGCACCGTTCCTCGACATATGCTGTGGTACTGGTTCAGGAAGGGTCGCTCTGGTGCAGCAAGCGCGGTGGTGGTCCAGGAAGTGCAAGAAAGACTCAGGTTTGGTGCTTAATTAGTTATACATGCATTCATAACCGATTATACTTGTATTTTGTATCTTTAATTGACTAAGAACCATACATAATCGATTATATCACTATTTTATACTGATAATCGAATAGCTTGATTTGATAATCGGTTATATCATATTCTTATACTTATAATCGATTATGTTGTTTTTGATAATCGATTATATGTATTTTTTAATATATTCTATGGTTTTTAACGTTTTATCATTTTTTTTTTTGCTTTTTTTTTCAGTGTTGTTAGTACATTGTTGATTTTTTTTCTCTATTGTTTTTATTGGTGGTTTATTGTTGCTTTTATTTATCTGGGTTTGTTGTTGAGTATGTTTTTATTTCTCTGGTTAAGTATGTTTTTATTTCTGCGGTTCTCAGTGCTTTTGGTTGAGTGAAAGAGGCAATAGTGGTTCTTAGTGCTTTTAGTTGAGTGAAAGAGGCAATGACAGTGTTTTTGATGAAAGAGGCAGTAGAAGTTTGATAACTTGATTCTTCAACTAGGTAAGTTTCTCCTTTCACTACCATGTTCTTTTCTGCATATCTATAATATTTGTTTATATATAGTGTGTTGTAGAAGAAGGTTATTTTATTTTGTAGATTTGTTTATTTAAAGGTTACTGTGTATGTATACTGATTATATTTTGTAAAAGGTATATAAATGATATTAGTTTAAAATTTTAATTAATTTATAAATATTATGTAGAAGGATGTTATTTTATTTTTTTGATTCGTTTATTTAAGGTTATTGTGTTTGTGCTTATGATATTCTATAAAAGGTATACAAATGATATTAATTTATAATTTTAATTAATTTATAAATATTATTATATGTATTTAGATTTAATTGGAGTATTTGATGTATTAACAGGTGAGATTTATTATAATTAGAAATGATGTTTTGATTGTATTTATTTGAATTTAAAAACTTAAATTAGAAAGTTATTTATCTTTATTTATTACAAATAATTGTTTCATTTTACTGTATATTAGAATTAATTAGGATTTAAATTAATTTAATAATTATAAATACATTCTATCATTGTAATTAATTTTGAATTATGAATAAGTCAAAAAAATAGTTGTGTGTATAGTTTAATTGAACTAAAAATATTTAAGAATTTAGAAACAATTTTTACTTAGTTAAATAATTTTTTATATGAATAGATTTAATTTTGTATTAAATTTTATTTAAGTTTGTTATACGTTTAGGTTATTGTATAGGTTTTTTATAATATTTGTGTTTCTGAGTATTTTTTTATAAAGTATTTAGGAGTTATAATAACTTTTTTATGTGAATGAAAATTAATTTTGTATTAAATATTATTTAAGTTTATTATTGGTTTAGGTTATTATATACATTGTTTTACAATATTTATGTGTGTGAATATTTTTTTACAGGATATGTAGTGACTATAAGTATGTAATTAATTTTGAATATGAATAATTTAAGAAATAGTTGTTTGTATAATTTCATTCAATTAAAAAAATTTAAGAACTTAGAAACATGTGAATAATATTTTATATAATAAATTTAGTTTTGTATTAAATATTATTTAAATTTATTATAGGTTTAGGTTCCGATATAGATTTTTTATAATATTTATGTGTGAGTATATTTTGTATTGAATATTTAAGATTTATAAATGCGTTTGATTATTATAATTAATTCTGAATTATAAATATTTAAGAATTTATAGAAAAAACTTATTTAGTTGAATAATTTTTTATTGAAATGAATGTAATTTTGTATTAAATTTTATTTAAGTTTCTTATAAGCTGAGGTTATTATATAGATTTTTTTACAGTATTTACCTGTTACAGTATTTCTTATATAGGATAAATAGTAATTATAAGTATTAATTTTGAATAATTTAAAAAATTAATTTACCTGTTGCACGTATAATTTAATTGAATTAAAAATATTTGAAAATATAAAAAAATCTTAATTTAGTTGAATAATATTTTATACGAATGAATTATTTATAATTCAAAAAATTATTGTATGTCTAATTAAATTAAATTAAAAAATATTTAAGAATTAAGAAACATATTTTATTTTTTTCAATAATTTTGTATTCATATAAATTTAATTTAGTATTAAATTTTTTTAAGTTTTGTATAAGTTTAGGTTATTATATAGATTTTTTTTAATATTGACGTGTGTGAGTATCAGGAGTTATAATAATTTCTTATATGAAGGAATTTAATTTTAAATTTAAAATATTAATTAAGTGTGGTATAAGTTTAAATTATTATATATATAGGTTTATGACAATATTGGTGTACCATTATTTCTTGTATAAGATGATTTGTAATTATAAGTGCCTTTTGTCATTGTAATTAATTTTGAATAATTTAAAAATTTGTTGTTATGTATATAATTTAATTAAATTAAAAATATTAAAAAAATTGGAGGCAATCTTTATTTACTTAAATAATATTTTATATGAATGAATTTAATTTTATATTAAATATTATTTAAGTTTGTTATAGGTTTGGGTTATTATATAGGTTTTTTTTACCATATATACGAGTGTGAATATTTTTTTTATAGTGTATTTATGAGTTATAATTTATATTCATAACTTCTTATATCATGTTGTAATTAATGAAAATGATTTATTATTATTTTTTATGTGAAAAGATATTTTTGACATGGACAACGATAAGGAGTGGTATGTATTTTTGAAAGAGGTGGACATGGGTATTAATAATGGTGTGGACATGAAAATTATTTCACACCTAGAAGAACAATTAAAATTTCAAACCGAAGTCGATGCCATGACGATTCTTACCGTCGTAGCGTGGGCAGTGAATGCATTCAGTCTCTCAAATTGGAGGAAAAACAGTCTGACAGAGTTAGTACCCCAAAAAGAGCGTCGTCGGCAGGAGTTAATGTCATACTTGGTCCATACCGAGCGATGTCGCGACATTATTTGAATGGGTCTGGAAGCATTCATTCATTTGTTTTAGTGATTAAGGGAAACCGGGTGTGTGAAAGACGCATTCATTCATGTACGTGTTAAAGTCCCTCAATCGGATGCTTCTCGTTTTCGTGGAAGAAAAGATTGGACAACACAAAATATATTTGCGACATGTGATTTCGACATGAAATTTACATATGTTCTAGTTGGGTGGGAAGGAATAACATCTGATTCAAGGATTTTGAAGGATGCACTTATACGAGAGGATCCGCTACTCATACCTGAAGGTGAGTTGGAGGTCATTTGGCCAACTGTATGTAAAGTACTAAGTTAGTTGTTGCTTGTAACGAGTACAATTTCAATCATTGTAGGAAAATACTACCTCGGGGATGCTGGTTTTATGTTAAATTCGAGATCATGACCCCATATCGTGGTGTTAGATACCATTTAAAAGAATACTTCAGAAGAGGTTCACAAAATGCACGAGAGTTGTTTAATCATCGTCATTCATCGCTTTGAAATGTAATTGAAAGAACGTTTGGTGTGTTGAAATAACGTTTCCCAGTTATAGGCAGTGGAACAAAACCGCATTACTCGTTGGATACAATGACAAAAATAATTCTAGTATGTTGTATTCTTCACAACTTTCTTCGCAGAGTGGACAATGATCAGGCGATACTTGATGAAGTTGATTAGGAGTTGATGGAACAAGATGTTGAACCATCTGTGTCCCACTCTCGTGAGGATGATTATAGGCTAGGTTCACAAATTATAGATCGTATAAATAATGAAATTTGGATGGATTATCAGAAAAATTAAGATGTTGTAGCAATTTGCAATCGTAATGATAAAATGATAAATTTTATTGCTTTAGGAATTAATCACGACTTCATGATTCCGTAATCTAATATTTATGTGTTGTGTTATCGTTGGATAAATTTCGTTTCAAACAGATATATTATGGATCATGGAAAGGGTATTGCTTCTGAGTCTTCTGCCAGTATCCGTGAGTTTACAAAGTGGACTGCAAAAGTGGATGTTTGCCTTTTATCTGCTGTGATAGATGAGGCACGTCTAGGCAATCGGGTAGACGGAAGTTAGACCACCCAAGCTTATAATAACATTGTCACAGCTCTCCGCCAGTTAGGGTGGGTAGGGATAACAAAAAATAATGTCAAGAATGGACAAAAAGACTTTGAAAGACATTTGGCGCTACATCCACAATCTCTTTAGTGGACTTAGTGGATTTGCCTGGAATGAATCCACAAAAGTATTTGATGCCGAGGATGAAGTTTGGGTTAACCTAATTAAGGTAAACATGACACCTTTAACAATTTACATTGTTAATCCTTAATTGACATTTATGTTGATGTAATTTACATTGAAATGTTTATTCCAGGTGAAGCCTAGGGCAGCTAAGTGGAGGGTTAAACCTATCAAGCACTATGACTATATGGAGGAACTATGGGCAGTTGATCGAGCCACTGGCCAAGGAGTTGGCACTGCTCGTCAAGTTAGGTGACATATTGAGTCACAATCTTTTAACGTGGACTTGAACGAAGACCATGTGGAATACGTGCCATAGCCACCAACATTTCACCAAAAGACTGAGGAAGCTTTTCCACCACTACCACGGGTGGATTCTTATTGTCCAACTCCCACTCATTCCACACCATCTGCACCTTCTACCGGAAACTCATCATCAGGGGCATCGAAAAGAAAGGCCCCCATGGTAGACTTCATAGATGCTCAATTTCAGACATTGACGACTAATCTAAAAGAAGTCATTGAAGCCATCAATGTCGACAATTTAAATATAAAAGAATTGTAGACAATTGCACGTGAACACAATGTATTATAACTAGGGGCTCCTTTTGATTGATGTTGAATGTCCTATTTTAATTGTAATATGAAAACTTTATGTGACATTGTAATTTGTAATCTTCTTTGTGTTGAACATTATCGTTTGTAATGTTATTAACTATTAAATGTTATGTATTTATATTGCATAATGATTTAGTTTGTTACTGACATTGTTTCATATTTACAAAAAGATTACTTAAATGTGTATGATCTAAAAAGTTTTATGTTTTACTTGTATAGTTATGGCTTAATCTTCTGGAATTAAACGAAACAGAGTTGTTAGAACACGTGGAGGGAAATCCCGACTTCGTGATGCTGTTACTCCTGGTTCTGAGATCGGTGGCGTTGAGGACATGCTAAACCAGACACGGTTTTTTAATCAACGAGACCAAATGATTCAATATGCGACTCAGTTCTACGGGACGAAAATTTAGCCACCAAAGGTGATGAATTTCTCTTGGTTTAGAAAAGAAGGGTTTCAATTTCAAAATCATCTCATATTTTAGCAGTTGCAAACATTTGTCACGCTCCAACATCCTTACTATGATGACTTGTTAAAGGTTTTCTATTCAAACCTCAAGATGATAGCAGATGGTAACCTCCAAAGTGAGGTTAGTAACAAAAAAATAATTATTGCACCTTTTGATTGGATGTCTTTGGCACACCTCCATTACGAAGGTCTGGAAGTCTTATATCCAAACATCCCTGAGAACTTTAACTACGATCGTGAATTAGCATTGAATTCAATGCTTAGACCCGAGTTTTATGGTCAGGGTGTTAAGAATGTAGGCAGCTTGACTGTTGATGATAGGCAACTCCATTATGCCTATATCCATATATTAAGACCGCGATCAACAAACTTTGCTCAATTGCTGCAAGAAGACATTTTTATGTTATGGGCCATAAAAAATAATATATTTATTAATTGGCCTCATTACATTATGCAGCACATGCTCAAATGCAAAGATAATAATATGTCTCTTCTGTATGCCATGCTCATTTCATGCATCTTCAATGTCTTCAGCATCGACTTGTCCCGTGAAACATGTGTGCACCTGGGTTGGACAAATTACTTTGGCAAAAAAACATTGCACAAACTAAATATCTTTCATGTTAATGGTATTTTGCAATATGGGACGGTTGATGATGATGACAATGAGGAAGATGGTGAAGAGCCACCACAAGCGGAGGACCATGTTCACGAACCTACACCCCAAAGACCAGTCCCCCCAGTCCCCCACCATGGTCAGATGTTTGGTTTTCAAGAGTTGTAAGAAGGATTAAATAGCTTGAGGATTCACATTGATCAAAGCTTGGATAATTTGAATATGCACATGGATACCAGGTTGGATCATTTACAGACACATGGACACCAGATTGGATCAATTACAAACTCGTATGGACATTACACTTAATCATTTCCAAATACATGTGGACATGCGATTTGAAGGAGTGGAACAAAGAATGCACAAGGTGCAAAACCAAATTGAACGACTTTCACAATAACATGTTATGATATTTTTATGAACGTGTTTGTTTAATATTAGATGTATTGTTATTTTAATGTTATTAACTACTTTTATCTGATTGTGTTATATTTATTTATTTTATGAAATTTAGAACTTAGTTCATATCTTTTAAAATAATGTGTTTTCCTATTTATTTTTACAATCCAATTTCAGAATAAAAAAACAATTGCATATATCAACAATCTATAAGAATTTTAATTTTTATATCAAATTCACTTGACGAACCATATTGAAAATAATTACAATAGAAATTAAAAAAATATTTCATCAATGAAACCAAACAAATTACATAAATATCATTAATTAATTTTAGTTCAAACACCAAATATATAATTACATATTTTCATCAATAAAAAAAATAATTCAATTACATCAAACAAATTAGTTCTATTTTATTTTAAATTATTTTTAAACTCAAGGGTAAATTTGTAATCTTACAATTTTATTTATGTAAAAATATTAAAATATTTATCACACCTATCACATCATTCACAAACTTTCACGAACTTTCACTTAAATCTTACTATCTTTCCCTTAATCCAAAGAACCCAACTTTTTACACACTTTCATCTCAAATCAATTCAAATTCACTCCCTCAAATCCACTTCCCAATCCAAACACACCTTAAATGAAAGGTACATCTCAATTCAATGTAATTAATGAACAATATACAAAACCATAAAAGCAATAGTTGAATGACAAAAACAATTGATTAATTTTCTGTACTGATACAAATTATGCACAAACATTAACAAGAGTTAAAAACAAAGGGCAGAGAGAAAGAACACAAGATTTTTATACTGGTTCATTCTTCCTCAAGAGCTACATCCATATTTCCTTGCCAACTAGCAAAGAATTCCACTAAACTACAACAAATGTGCACACTATACAATCAAGAACGAATCTTGCACCCTGTAAAATTCACAAAGAAATTGTGCAACACCTTGTTGCACTGCTACATATGAAAACTCTATTCAAAAGTAGACAAAAAGCCAATACAATCAATGGAAATTGAAATACAACCAACTCTGCAACCAATACTAAATACAAACAAACTAATAACCAGTTGTAGTAGACTTTTTGAATGAAAATAGATGGAACACAGTGTAGTGCAATCTCAAATTAGAGAAAAAGCTCAAAAAATCTCCTTTTTGAATTCCTTTTGATAAAAATTTTATTAAACTCTTGAAAATGCTCTCAATTATTCGTCAAAAAAATTCTCCATTCTCTTCTCTTTTTGAAAGTCTACTTTTCTTCTGTAATTTAGATGTTTTCACGAAAATTTATAAAAATCAGTTATACTTTAGTGAAAACAATCGATTGAAAATCAGTTTAAATCGATTGATTTTACTAAAAATATTTTTATCTAATTGATTTTGAAAAACAATCCTTTAAAGAAGTTAGTAAATTATTTGCAAACTTTAATCAAATCAGTTTCAATTTATTTTAAAAGGTTTTAGAGCACATTCTACTCATTTGTGATGCATCCACGTGAATCATTAACACACACTAACATACTAATTCTAGGTGAACACATCTTCAAGCTTTCCTTTCACTTGACTTCATCAAATAATCAATTGCATCAATGTCAACAATAATAAGGATCTTCATCTTTGTGTATGATAACCTCCTTACCCTTGTAGAGATGGAAGGGTAATTGAGTTTGAGGGCAATCTACTGCCATCATGTAAGAGGTGGAAGGAGTAATGCATTAATGCACTAAGCCAAAATGCAAAATAGTTACTTTTCAAATGATGTTTATTCTCCTATAGGGTTTTTTTGTCTTCTGAGCCTTTCTTCATATGTTTGGTGTCCCATTGTTTGTATGGTGCACACATCTTTGTATTCTTCGCATTCATCAAAATCATCACTCTCTAATAGATTTTGAGGGTTGATGGGAATGATCCATGGAACATACTTTGGCTTTGCCTACTTGATCCATGGAACGGTGAGCTACATTGAGTGAGACAAGGCATTAATATCAGTCAGGCTTAGAGGGGTACCGAATAAAATATCTATTGAAGGGATAGTTCGTTGTTCTTATAAGTTAGGCCATTCTCGAAACTCAATTCAGTTTGAGGTTAGTGAAACATGATGAGGTTGGTGTTATGCAAACGAGTGTTGGGACGAGGTAAGAATACTTTGAAGTATGGCTTTATGTTGACATACATGTCTAGAGCATGGACTTCTAAGCCACCGTGATATCTTTATCCTTGGGACACCGAGGCGAACAAGCTTCATCAAAGAGCAGTGCCTAAGAATATAGTTTATCTTAGCCTTATATATGGTTGAGAAGGTATTGGTTTTAGACTTTCCAAGCATGGGTTGTGACCCCTTTTTCTGAAACCTCCTTCGTATGAAATAGTTTTATTTTTGGATTTCCATTTATTCTTCTTTAGTTTTGGAATAAGAGAAGAAACACATTTTTTTTAAAGTGCATTGAATCTATGCTTTCGTTTTGTGCGCCTTTTATTTTGGAAGACTGAGTCACCGTCATTTATCTTTTTACTTTTCAGCCAGATCTTTCCTGGGTGAAATCTCGATGATTGTTATAGGAAGACATTTGTCTTTATCTTATAAAAGACATTTGACGATCACTGACACCTTTTCAGAGTCAAGTTAGATGAAAGAGAAAGTGTACTAATCTTGTGCAGTCTCACAAAAAATAGTCAATACCTTATAGATGATACTTTCATTTGACCAATTAATCATTTGTGAATTCTACTAAATTCAAATTAGTTTTAATGAAATTAAATCTTTGAATAGGAAATGCTTGGTTAATATATCAACCTATTAATGATTGGTGTTTACAAATTATAATTCTTAGACATTTTTTTTACATAATCATGAATGAAGGAATATTTCACTTTTACATACTTAGCCTTTGAATGTTGGATAAGGTTTTTGGATAAATTGGTTACACTAGTGTTATCACAATAAACAAGTATATTGTTTTGAAAATAAGAGTAATATTCAAGTTGATACTTAAACTACAGGAGTTGAGAAAATAACAGTCTCCAACTAACATGGATTCTACTTCAATGGTGGATAGAGCAATTGAATTTTGTTTCTTGCTTGACCAATATATAAGACGTGATCTAATAAATTAGCATCCCTCACTAGTGTTTTTCCTCTCAACTCTATCCCCAACATAGTCTACTTTACAAAATCTTTCTAATATAAAACTATCATTTTTCTTGAAACAAGAACACAAATTAGCAAATCCCACAAGGTACTGAAAAGTCCTTTTTACAACTCTCGTTTGAGACTCTTTTGGCTTTAATTGAATCCTTGCACATATACAAATGTATAATATTTGGTCTACTGAAAGTAAGATAAAGTAAAAAACCAATCATACTTTGATAGATCGTCTTATCTACTTTCTTACCATTTTTATCCTTTACAAGAGTTTTAAATCTGACATGTTGAAATTTTTCAACATTTCATTGATGTATTTATGTTGAAGAATTATAATGTCTTTACCTCTCTCTGTTTTCTTTTTTATTTGAAAGCCAAGAAAGAACTTGAACTCCCTTATCATACTCATCTCAAATTCTCCTAGCATTAACTTAGAAAACTTTTTGTAGAAAGATTTATTATTAATTTCAAAGATGATGTCATCAACATAAATTTTAAACAATGATAAAATTTTTAGTATGCTCCATTTTGAATAAGGTTGTGTGAACTTGCTCCTTTTAAAGTAAAGTTATTTTATAAAAGAAAATTTCTTAATCTATCATACCTTAAAAACAAGATTTTGTTTAGAAATGTATTAAAAAAATGCACAGAGGTTGATTTATAAACACTTCCTCTTATATAAATCTATTTAGAAAAACACTTTTAACATTTATTTCATATAATTTTATATTTTTGAAGATGACGGATGTTAAATAAAAAATAATAATTACACAAAACTAATATGATTATTTTTAAAGCCATCGTTGTTAAATTATTTTAATAATTTTAATACAAATGTTATTAAAAAAATGCATTTAACCATGAAATTACTACATCTGTTTTAACAGTTTCTCATAAATCTTAGAAAGATATTCTAAAATGTATATTTTCCATTAATGAAATTCAAAGTAATGGATTTGAAATTTAGAAAGATTAAAAATAAAATAAAAATTTGAAAAGATTGAATTTTACATAATTTATACAAAGAGATTTTTTTTCCCTTAAAAGTATGATATATACATTCGGTGGTCTAAATTATTTTCATCCCTGTCAATAATTAAAGATTTAGTAAATATAATTTTTGATAAATATCGTTACATTTAAATACGTTAAAGCTGTATTAGATATTTTATTGAAATAAAATATTCTTTTATTAATTAATAAATTTGTTCAACGTTCTCCATATATTTTCAACGATTTTGTAGATTTTATATCAGAAAGAGAACGTGTGGCTACAGTTCTCATTTCATTAATAAACAAATACCACATGTATCAATTCAATTATCGTCATATTATTTTAATTTGATAAAATTCCCATTCAGTCCTTAAAAATGACGTGTTTTGATACCTCGTAATCAATGCGTATGCTGTAATTCAATAACTATAGTGAATTAGTCCTTTTGTCTTTAAATAAGTTTCATGTATAGATGTATAATTTACTTTTTGTTGTGACTATTAATATTTAAAAAAATAAAATTAAGTATTTAAAATATTTAAAATTTTATTTTTAATTAAAAATAATTTAAAACAAAAAATTAAAAACCATTTCATATATTAAAAATCAAAATATAAACAAATATTGTTTTTTAAATAACTTAAACTAAAATTTTATAGTTTATTAGATATCTAAATTGGAAAAAAAAAAGATCTGAAAACAAAATATATCAGGTATCTTAAACTTGTTTATGTTTTAGTATCTCAAAGCATTTTTTATTATTTTGAAAGTTATATTTAGAGCAATCAGTGGCTGGTCTATAGGACAAAATATTTTGCAACAATATTCTGCATATAAATGAAAGGTTTTAATTTTAGCCAAGTTTAGGAAGACAAGGTGGTTACGGGGAGAAAATGGTTTGATCTTACTTTTACAAAAATGAAAAGATAAAAATGGAATATTTATATTGAATATTGAAACCATAAATGGAAACCCCGTTCAACAGTATACGGATATTAAACAGGGTTCCATCTCATTACCATGTACCTCAGCTAACTAACAAACAAGTCTTTTTTTTCCCCGACTTTTGGTATATATACGTTAGGAGTGTCCTTGCAAGGTCCCAAAATATTTTGCACCACTTAACAAATCCCAAAAGCCAAACGAGTACGTCTTCCCTCTCGCCTGCAAAACAGACACGACCTTAGTTCCCACGTTGTCCCACGTAGGTTTTGTACGACCATGGCTCAATTTATGGTTCGCCGACGAAACTAAACTGCGTCTGAAAACCATGTCTAACATCCCCACATCGCTCTCTGAGATTTGTCTCACCCAGTTTCGCCTTGCAATGTCGATAGCCGACCCTTGGCCATTCTCATGAACCCCACCGCACCCTAGCAGGTACTCACCTTCATCTTCACTTTCATTACCATACACCGCACCGCACCACATCAAAATTTCTATCCACTCTCTCCTCAACTATGTCCAAGATTCGCGGATTCAACCTCAGGAAGCGCCTGATCCGGGTCTCCAAATGGGTCTTCAGGAAGATTCGGGTCCGGAGCCGACCCGGATACCGTCGCTTGGGCAACTCCTCTCGGTTACCCATCGCGAAACTCCTCTCGTGGGGTCGCAAGCTGACCATGGGCGCCAAGTCCTTCTTGAGAGTGTCGTTCAGGTCGGGTTACGCCCAATTACGATCCGGTTCCGAGCTAGGATCCGACCGGGATCTGAGTGTGCCCAAGGGACATCTGGCCGTGTACGTGGGGCAGAAGGATGGCGAGTTGCACCGTGTGCTGGTGCCGGTAATATACTTCAACCATCCTTTGTTTGGGGAACTGCTGAAGGAGGCAGAGGAGGAGTTCGGGTTCCACCACGACGGGGGAATCACCATCCCCTGCCGGTTCACCGAGTTTGAACGGGTCAAAACCCGAATAGCATCCGGGTCTCGCCGGAGCACCCGTCCAAAAAGGTTGGCGTGACGAGAATTGAAGTGATTTTTTTTTTTTTATAATTATATCATTGGTACAGAGATTTTTTTTCACTGTACTTGCCCACAATTAATCTCCATCAAAAGCCTTATCACTTCTAGTGACTCTCTTCTTCGAACACTATTTTTCATCCCTAATATTTCAACTGAAGACATACGAATGAGGCGATTTTGACCGCCCATCCCTAACTCTAGAAAATATTGCGTTTTAGGATTTCTTTTATACCTCCTTTCAATTTATAAGTTTCTAGTTTAGCTAATGAGTGGTTTGTAAAATAAATGCAGTACGGTTTTTTATTTTTTCAATACTGATGACATTTATTTTACTACACCTTCTTGCCTTAATAAAAATACAATACTTTATTTGAAACAAAAAATTGATAAAATAAGATATTTAATAATTCGATAAAAAAAATGATAAATATGCATAAAATATTAAGTTAAAATAGAAACATGTTGATGCATAATATCTAATCTAGAAAAAATAATTTAAATTATACGCATAGTTAATATAAATTCAGTACTTCAAAAATGTAAATCTCATATTCTAATATTTTTTTCATTGGAATGAGGTGGGTACCGTTAGTTATGGAGATGATGAAAGTCTTGATGATATGCTTAAAATGATCATGATGATAATATACAGATTCATATGCAGTTTGACTTTTGATTTTTTCTTTTATTAGTTATCTGCTTCTTCTTTCCTTTTAAATCATTTCAATTTTTTTAGTATTCTTTTAATTCGTTATGTAAACCTTTGTAATATATAAATTTTATATGTTTCTTTGAAAACATGCAATTAAAATTTTATATATTTAAGAATGCAGACAGAAGTTAAAAGTTAAATATATGTAATATAATTTTTTTAAATAAAATTGGATAATTTTTAGAATGGAGCTTGTTCTCAATTAGATATTTTCAATATCCGTATATGCCAAACATTCCACTCTTACTAATTTAAAATTACATTTCTTTAATCTTTTTTATATATTATATTCGAAACTGTTTATTCCATTTAATTTAAAAAAATGTTATCAATAAACTTCAATTACAAAAAATTGTAATATTATGAACTTTATATATATATATATATATATATATATATTCTTTAAAACATGCATACCGTATGATATTTTAGTTTATACTATATTTTATTAAAAAAAGGTATGATATTAATCAAACTATTCTATACAACAACTATATAATTAATTTAAATTTTAAATCATATTTTTTTATTTGTTAGTTAACCATTTAAATATAATATTGTATTATTGAAGTAAAGTCATCAAATAATTGTTTATAAAAACTTGGCTGTCCAAAAGATATAAATTGCCTGCATAAAGAAAGTCATTTTTTGTTTTATCTTGTTATTATCAACTATTATCGATTCAGTTGTTGAAGGTTGGTGTGCTACCTGATTCTCCAAAGAAATTGTTTAAAATACTAGAATCGAAATCGTAGTATAAAGTTTAACTAGTTTGAATGAAAATTAGCTTTTACAGCTCAATTCTGTGTTTGCCTCTGTGATATGCGGGGATTCAGTACACGTCATAAATAACAATAAGGTAGTTTTATGTTACTTACCACAAAAGGTGGAAGATTTTTATTTTAGTTTTTGATTCCTGAGTTATTTGTTTATTGAGGTTGAATATAATGTGTGCTATTCAATCTTTGGGATTAATAATGTTTGGAGTACACTATATGCTAATCTTCTACGAAGATTTATGTGTTGGTTGGTGACATACAACGACCATTTTCCAATAGGTTCAAACACTATTACAAGTCTAATATGTATACCAACTTCGTAAAATAAAATGTATTTTTTTTCACTTTAGTTATGTTATAATAGATGGAATCTTTGTTTTTTCGATTATAACTTAACTGGTGTAAAAAATTAAAATATCCAAAACAAACAATAAGGAGGAGCTTGTTTTTCCAATCATTCTTGCTCCTAAATGCCATTCAAGTATCCATGAAAAAAAAATCCAACGAGGTAAAAATATTTTTTTTTACCTCATGATATAGATGTCAAGAGGTTTCTAACCAGAATTTTGTGTAGGTTTTATACCTTAATGTTTTTATGATTTGAGCAGAGCCATGAATTAAAAGATAATAATTATATATTGTAGGAACCTACAAACACAAGCATGACCCAAATTGTATTTTGTAATCAAAATTATGAATTTTCCGAGATAACAGTTTTGATCATGAAGGTTTGAAAACTTGTTCTTTATTATTCATTTGTCTACAACCATGTTGTCAAAGATTTGGAGTCTCTTGTTGAATTTAATTATCTAAAAAAATGTATGCTTTCTTTATTTGTAATGAAGTTTCTTGTTATTTTTTATTTCGATTTTCAAGAAAGGTTTTTTTTTTTTTTATAAGAAACTTATGAGAGGTTTCTTCTTTTATGACTTTAGAAAGAGAAAGAGTGATGAAAATCTGTCTCAAAAAATGTAAAAAACAATAAAAAAAGTTATTGAGTTAGAGTGTTGATTACTTATAAGGAGTTTGGACTTAATTGGATTTGTTCGGGCATCTAAACAAACTTTTAGGCTCATGTTCAAAATTGGAGAATATCACTTTAGAGATTTTGGAACTTCAAGATTATAAGAACTCTATGTATAAAAAATTGTATAGAATGATTTAGAATTTATTTTGGACCATGTATTTGGGCCGTATATTTTAGGCCAAGTAGTGTAGAATTTTGGGCGTTCAAGCTCATAAGAAAGTAGACGGTCACCTTTGAAAAAGCCACTAGTAGAAAAAACACATTTAATAGCGATTCTATAAGGCTTACAATCGTGGTTCTGAAATCGCAATAGATCCAACTGCAATAAAAAGTACTAAAGCTACCACCGCGGTTGTATAACCGTGATGGAAAGTATAACATACCACCACGATTCTTAAACAACCGCAGAAAGAAATACTACTCACTTCCTCTCACCTACCCACGGACGTTTCATCTGTAACGCATTTTGATTGAACGCCTTCTGAAATCCCAAAATCACCTTCTTCTTCCTGCTCTTCTTATCGTAGAGCCCGCTGAGCGGCGCGAAGAACGGAACCTCACCGCTGCCACCGCCAATAGCGTTTGCTTTAGTTGGACCGGAGAGGAAGAAGCTGCTGACCTGGAAGGGCTCGCCGCCTCGGGGAATGGGCTGGAGCGAAAGCGCGCTAAACGATGTGGTGCTTTTGAAGCCATTGACGATATTGCCCTTGGTGGTAGCTGGAACGCAATCCAGCTTGTCTTCGTCAAAGTGAATGAGGGTAGTGGGGAGCGAGTTGTTGGGGCTGACGGAGGCTCCGAAAATGGCTTTGAAGTCAGTTTCATGGGATTCGGGTCGGGTGCGGGGCTCATGAGTGGGTGAGAAGCGGAGGGATGTGGAGGGGCTGAGGAAGTGATAGGAGTGGGTAGATGAGAGGAAGCAAGCGGAGGATCTGACGTAGCAGAAAGAGTGTCCTAGGGTTTCGTCCAAAGGTTCAGCAACAGAGGGTTGAAACTCCACTTCCCATCACATTTGTTCTCCTGTAGCCTTTTTCCTTTCTATTTGTTCTCATTTTCATTCTATTCAATTTGATGTTCCCTTCCCCCATTTCCCTCACCAAGGGACTCGATTCTCTTCCTGCAGAATCAAATTATAAAATTTGATTGAAGCTTGAAATAATTTTGAAATCAGTTTGTAGTTGTAATAATATTTCCAGAGTGCTCAAGAAAAGAAAATAGCATCAATTCCTATTTCCATAATATCATGTCAAATTATAAAATCTAATGATACCATTCATCATTGGAGGCTTGTGCTCAAAATCTATTAAATCTATACACGTTACCTTAGGATACTCGCTAGTTTTGTGCTTCATATATAGGAATTGCATCACTAAAGTAAAGCCATAATAAGAGAAATCATATCAAGGACAAACTTACTTCATCCCAAGACTTCACCTGAGCAAGTCCTGAATATATAGGCGCCTTAGGATTGACAAACAATATGGAATTGGAAAATGCCACAAGCTTAGGCTGCATTGTTTAATCAGATGACTTTAGTTAGCCAAAAAATCATATATGAATGAAGATAGGGTGGTTTCGTATTGAGTGCTAAGAATGATGATACTGCTGCAAAACATACCACCGCAATTTTGGCTTCAACCGCGGTGGTATCTCCCTGCAGAAGCAAATTATAAAATTTATATTTGTACCTACCACCTCGGTTCTGGAGACAACCGCGGTGGTATCTCCCTGCACCAAGTTTTTTTAATATTTGTGTGCCTTACCACCGCGGTTTTGGCACCAACCATGGTGGTATCTCCTACAATGTTCAATTTTTAAATATTTGTGTGCCTTGTGGGGAATACAACTGTGGTTGTTGTGGACAACAACGGTGGTATCGTTGCACTTAATTTAAAAAATGTCACCGCATTCTTTTTAATGTGGTTTTCTGTTAACCGCGATGATATCCTGTCATGAAATGTCATTTTTCTACTAGTGAGCCCCCAAAAAAGTGTCACCTAGGAAAATGAGTCCAAGAAGGCACTACGTGTTACTCCAAGTAGGCGTCGCAAGAGAGCTTCTTTTGTCATTGGTCCACCTCTCATTGGAGAGTATTTGAAGCATGGGCTACAAGCTACCTTTGACACATGACACTCTTCCAATGGAGAGGATCCTCTTCTCTCATGGTTTGCGACTTTCAAACTCTTAGTGGAGAGTTTTTTAGAAACTCACAAGACCAGTCATCTTTTAGTCTATAAATAGGAAGCTTATGTAATTCAAAATTTAAATTTTACATAAATAAGAATTGATGTGCTATCAAAATGCATCTTCTTGGTCTAGAAGCTCTCTCTATAGTAGTCTTAATTTTCAAGATTCTCTAGTTTCCTCCTAAGAGTGTTAGCCTATCCCTCACTTTCTTTCACTACCTAATCCATCTCACACATACAAAACTGTTAGCACCAATGCTAAGCACGTGATTTGATGAAGTCAATGAAGACCATAGCTTGCTGAAGTTTTAATGGAATTAATCTGGACTATGTTAGCTCAATGCTAAGCACGAGTTGATGAAGACTGCTTTATGAAGAATCTGTTGGAACCAACCTGGACCAGAATTGTTCAAGTGAATGACTTTGGGTCAACATGAAGGTGTTGGGTGTTTCGGTTCTAGGTCCTTAAGTTGGGTTGGTATGTGTGTGAGAGCTTGGTACTAAACCATTAGTGGCATTGATCATCACTCATGAGAAGCCTAAAGATTTACAATTTTTAAAACTGGTTTTATCAATATTAAATTGGTTTTAAGAAAAATAGCCTAAACTGATTTTTGTTGAAAATCTTTTCAATCAATTGAATACTTGAAACAATTGATTGAATTGTGTCAGTTATTTCTGTTACAAGTGGAATCTTTGACTGAGTCTTCTAACGGACAATTCAATTGATTGAATGGTTTATTCAATTAATTGAAATAGTGACAACTAAGCTGTTTTTAAATCTGATTTGGCTATATAATGGAATTGGCACGACCATTTTAAGAACTTTAAGATTTCTAAAAAACACTTTGTTGAGAATTCCTTGAGAGAAAAAACGCCCTTTTTGTGAAAATGATTAGCTATTTTGATTTTCATACAAGAATACTTGAAGAAAGTGAATCTTGGAGCATTTCTTGAGTGAGGTCTTTGCAACTTTGGTTCTGAATCAGAGCTAAGTCATCTACACCTGTTCTTATACATTTGTATACTATATTGTGTAGAGACTTTGATTTGTAATACATTTTCTTGTAATCTATTTACTGTTTTCAATTATTGGGTTTGTAATTGAGTTGATGCAGTAGGTTTTTGCACTGGTTTCACATCTGCTGAAGGGTTCAGTAGAGTGTGAGTGTTGCGGGGAGCAGTGTTTGCTTACGGGTTGCAAGTGGTGTTTGTGCAGTAGGTTTCTACACTAGTTCACACTTGTTGAAGGGTTCAATAAGGTGTGAGTGTTGCGGGGAACAATGTGTATTGTAGGGAGCAGTGATAACTTGCTGGGAGCATGTGTTGTAAAACTGATCTTGTGATCTTTTTTAGTAGAAATCTTTGCTAGTTGGCAAAGGACTAGACGTAGCCCTTGAGGAAGGGCGAACCAGGATAATTCTTGTGTTCTTGATTCTTTCTTTTCACTTCTTTCATATTTTCTTTAATATGCTGGTGCTTTAACAAATAACTGAACACTGTAATTAATTGAATGCTTTCTAAAACTATATTCTTACTACTCTTTGAACTTGTTGTGTTGCGTCTGATTATATTTTGGATCAATTTCTAACAACTTTCGTTGTGCATAATTGATTGTTTACTAGATAGTCCAGAATTGCGAGTTGATTGGCTTAATCAAGATTTTTCATTCTCCAATTTAAATCACTTTTCCTCTTGCAAATTTTTTTTAAAAGTTCAATTCACCCCCCTCTTGAACTCGGTCTAAACTTGTTTTACAAAAACTCCATGAATTTAGCTACATAATCTCCAAACAACATCATCATGCAATCTTCGAAGAAGCAACGATGAAACATGCAACTGATGCTATAATTGCATAAAAGTGATTTGCTAGAGCAATGAATTCTCACATAATTCAAAAGTGATTACAAAAATTAAGAAAAAACTATTTCTAGAGTTGGATAATTTCTCTTGTACACTTTTACAAGAGACAAAGTGGAAAGGAAAAACACAAGTAGAGGTTCTCATTTCATAGGAGATAATCTGATCATTTGGATGAGTAAAAAGAAGAGCATAATAGTTTTGTCCACTAGAAAAGTTGAATATATATATATATATATATATGTATATGTGTATATATGTATATGTGTATATATGTATAGGTGTATATATGTATAATAAATTTATCAAAAAAATCCTATTTTAGATCTAAACACATTGAAGCTAAGCATTATTTCATAAGAGATCATATATAAAAGGCAATTTATGGTCCATACCTACTTACAATTAGCTTGTTGACATATTTACGTCACCTCTTGTTGAAGAGAGATTTTATCGTCTGAAAAATCTTTTGGGTACGACCTTTGTTGAAGAGTAATTGGTGGATATGTGGAATGCATTAGAAGATAAAAAATTACTGTCCATTTGACGGTCTAGGTGATTGTGTGCAACATAGAAGGACTAGAACTTAGGTTAAAATTATTTTTAAACACAATATGAAATACAACATTAGAGTTTAGGATCAGTTTAAATGATTGACATTTTCATAATAATTGATTTCGTGACTTATGTTGTTTGAATTCTCTTAAAAGTTGGTAAATAAGTTGGTTTTTGATAATTATTGGATTGAATCTTTTGTGATAGAATTATTATTGGAGAGATTTTAAGCCTTATTATTAGATGGATCAATTTATGCCATATCTTCTTTTTCTGATGTGATTCCACTCATGTTTGCCTATGTTCTAAACATAGGTTGATTTTCTATTTTGCAACTTTGTTCACATACATGAATTGAGATTATTGATGCATTTTTTTAAATTGACCCACTAGTCATATATGACCTACCTTAATAATAATTCACTTGTTAGCCCCTTTCAGTCTATAAAGTTATTTATTGTTTTTAAAAACTTATTACAAGCCATAAAATATAAAAATCGAGATTGTCTGCACCTTGGAGGATAATCGAGCTTTGGAATCATTTTTGGAATAAGTTCTTGAATGAATTTAGGGGTGTACTTCATGTTTAAGCTTAGCTCTATGTAAAAAAAAGAAAGAAATGAAAAGAGAAAACAACAAAGGTTAAAAAGTGCCTTAATTCCAGTTTCATATGCTAAAGATTAAAGAATTATCTTTTTATTTGCTAAATCATAAGGAATTCCAATTACACTTTTCGTGAAGTTCCTTAACTTCCTGGAGATTGTATTTTGCCTACTTCTCTGCATTCCTATGATCTAATTTGCAGTGATGTTTTCTTTATGAGATTTGTTTTTGGTTATGTCAACAAAAGGGGGACATCAAGTAATAAACGTAAGGGATTATAAGAGCAAGGGAAATCTAAAGGGGAAATCTAAGCCCGTTTCATTGTTCACAATAAGACTTTTGATGTACTCTTATGCATTGATTTGTTTTGTTACCTCTTTATGTAATCATGAAAAATGGAGAGATTATTGAAATCTTAAACAGTCTATCGAGAATTTGGACTATCTATACCAACTGTACAATGTGATGACCAACAAATCGTATGTGAAGTTCGAGTTTTGATTATAATAACAAGTAATTAAATGTGTTATTTGTGATTTGAATGTTCTAACAATATTTTTATAAAGCTACATGATATAGTAGACCATTTGAGCATTTATATAGTTGGTTTATGAATGATGGTCTAATAAATTAGTTGAATGCTTAACAAATTTGGATAAAATAGTTGATTATGAAAAACAAAATCTTCAAAATGTGTACATGTGGCCAATGTGTGTTCAATCAAAGTGTTATAATATATGAAAAAAAAAAAAAGATTTCAATATGCAAGTTTTGTGGAAACAAAAAGATTTTAAATTGACTTTGTTCTTGCGAATATCTTTGAATCTATCTTTTCTTAAACAAATTTTTCCAGTTATGATATCTTGCAAATACTTTTGTGATATATTGCAAATATTTTTCAATTGTTTTGTAAACAAAAATATTTCAATGTGTATGCTTTATGGAAACAAAAAGATTTTAAATTGACTCTGTTTTTGTGAGTATCTTTAAATCTATCTTTTACTCAGTAGATTTGTTTAGTTATCATATATTGTAAATATCTTTGTGTTACGTTGAGAAAATCTTTGAATTGTTATGTTAATTAGATTATAGGCAAGAAGTTCCTTGAGATATTAAAATTCAAAATTCTATTTTGAACGTTTGTTATTATCTGGAAGATAAAGATTCTTTTTTGGTTGTGTTGTAATTTGTTTTGATGACCCATATTGCAAATATTTTTGAATTGGTTTCTAAAATAGGTTCAAAATAAGAACGTATTCTATTAGGCGATGAAAATCAAAGATGAATTGAATGAATATAAAATGAATCAAAGATAACATTTTAATTTCATAAATAAACCGTAAAACATAAATGAGTTTTGGAATTATAAAACCAAGCATGGACTACTTTTACAAGATCTTCTTAATCTTGATTACAACAATTCAACAAGTGTCTATCGACTATCATCTATGAGACAGTCTAGTTCTCGATTAACAATGAAAGTAAAATTCAATAGAATTGTACAATCATACACAAATAATTCTTAATAAGAAATGTAGTCTTTAAGAAACAAGATTAAAGAAGGAAATTAGAACACTAATCAGTCTATACATGAAAACTAAATTGTATACTACATGATTTACGAAAAAAAAATGGAAGAACACTTAGTTCATGTAGAACCAAGCTCTGATGCCAAATGATTGAAGAACATGCATGTGTAGGTGGTCCAAGTGTTGTTCTTCACTTCTTTGATATGTTCAGCGAATTTGGATAGGATTATGCAGCGAAATTGATGATAAATTGCAGTGGATTGAAGTGTTTGAGATGAAAGTTAAAAGGATTTCTAGTGTGAGGTTAGGTCAACACACTAAGAGAAAGACTAAAGAAGAGTTTTCAGGAGACTAATCGAGAGAGTTCTTGAACAAGTAGAAGACCAAGTAACTTTGGTAGCAATTCTATACTCGTTCATAAATTGATTTTTCATGTTCAAGAACCTCTTATTTATAGGCCAAAATATGACCAATCTTAACTTGTCTTGCACATTTCTAAAAAAAAAAAACCTCTCAAATAGAAGTTTGACAAGTGACAACCATGAATGGAGAAGATCCTCTCCATTAGGAAAGTGTCATGTGTCCAAGGTAGCTTGTAGCCTAAGCTTCAAATTCTCTCAAATGAGAGGACGACAAGTAGCAAAATAAGAATGTAGAGGAACTCCCTGATACTTATTTATTTATACTACTTTTCGATTGCACAATGATAACAATAAAGATAAATCAGTTTATAATTATTAGGGTTTTACACCTTTCTACCGTAATTGGGCCAATTAGGCTCCAGTTAAAAATTTGTTATTATTTTGACACCATTCTCAAAATTTTAACAGATTTGAGTGTGTTTCGTATTTTGTCCACTTTTGTCACAAAACTCGGATTTACTTGACTATTGTTTCGTTTTGTAGATAACTTAAAGATATACAAATGTTAATCAATGTCCAAGAGCAAATACAAACTGGAAAGTGGTTAAAATTGGATTTGAAGTTGGTACACAAAGGCTGGACATCAAGGCGACACCTGGATATTTTGTTGGAGGGTTATTTAGTCATTTTATGTTTTAGGTTAAATTTTTTTAAATACAACTCTCTTGGTAGAGTTGAAAGACATCACAGTAGACAATAATTAAATACAATTTTTCTTTTTTTCCTTTCTTTCTATTTTGTGTGTTCTGTATTTATCTTTCTACCTTGTTGTGCCAATCGTGATTATGAATGACTGATTGTTCTGTTCAATCCGATCTCCAAGTGTTCTCCTGTTTCTTAACCCTGAGGTTCATATTTTGTAATTCTTTCCATAATTACATGCTCAATTGCTATTTTAATTTGATTATTATATTTAAATAAATCAATACCGTTTGGATTGTGTTGTGAAATTTTTAAACCAATGTTCAAGTCAGAATAATATTGTTGTTCATAGTGGGCGATTGCTGCTGTTCAGCATATTGTGTATTTGGCAAGATGCTCCATGATTGTGGGGTGTTCAGAATGTTAAATAGATGCAGAGATCTCGGTCTATTAAATCACACATGTAATTCGGATTTTCTTTAAGAGCCAATGAGAGATTTGGGAGAGCCAAAGAGAGGTCAAATTGGTTTTTGTTACTTGCATTTATCTAATTTGTTTAAAATTCCAAGAATGGTGTCAAAATAATAACAATCTTTTAATTGAAGCCTAATTGGCCATATTACAACAAAATGGCGTAAAATCCTAATAAATATCAACTGATTTATCTTTATTATTATCATTATGCAATCAAAAAGTGGTACAAATAAATAAGTATCAAGCCGAACACGCTCTACTCCCCATGTGGCACCTAGTTGGAAGCTTCATATGTACATCTGGCACCTTCTATTTTCCTAGGTGGCACCTTCTTAGATGCTTTGCAAACCTCAAAAAGTGAACGTCCTATGTAACTTTGATATAAAGCCTAAAGCCTAAAATCCTATTTTACTGGGCCCAAAATACATGACCCAAAACCTATTCTACTTGACCCAAATACAAGGCCTAAAATAAACTTTACACTACTCTATACAATTTTTACAAGTAGAGGTCTTGTAATCTTGATGCTCCAATATCTCTAAAGTAATATTCTTCAATTTTGAACTTGGACCTGAACGCCTTGATTGAGGCCTAATTAAACCCAAATAGGCTCAAACTCATGATAAGTTCCTGAAACAGTCTCTAGCTCTTTGACCACTTTATTTTTTACTGTAGTTTGCTAGATGGATTTCCATCACTCATCCTCTATATTTGGATGTGAAAACGTATTAGGCTGAGTTCAAGAGGGGGGGTGAATTGAACTTTGAAAAGTTTTTTTATCTTTTTGAAACAGTGAAAACAATTTTCGCAAACTGAAAAGATTTAACGAATCTCAATGATGGAAAATATAATGTTCAGCGAAAATAAACTGACTTCAATTTCGAATGAATTGATTTATTTCAATATCAGAGAAGGCAGTCTATACAGGCTTATCA
>Ga0209489_100152_pt1 | contig 105276 bp, 40 predicted proteins | sample SiratrowhiteBW_FD_187527 | JGI IMG/M metagenome (GOLD analysis project Ga0209489, IMG submission 187527) | Root nodule microbial communities of legume samples collected from California, USA - Siratro white BW (SPAdes) (version 2) | ecosystem: Host-associated > Plants > Roots > Nodule | place... | reverse complement strand
TTTTTCTTCAAAAATTAAAAAAAAAAAAAAAAAAACTGAGTATATGTAACATTAATATTTGATTGGGAGCATAGTCTTGGTAGTATTGGACTAATTTCTTCCCAATAGAGAATCCATTGGCTTCTTGTAGGGCCAATAATCTCACAGGATTTCATACCACGATTACAAACGAAGGAACAAAAGAAGTTACCGCACACAATAGCTAGAGTTTCTGGGAGAATGAACAAAGAAATTGAGATTTGAGGATACAAGAAGGATAGCCCGCACACAGAGAGGACTGATATAAACAAAAAGATGTATAACAGACAACAGGATACATATCAGTGAAGAGATCAGTGATTTTTTTAATTGCAACAGGCCAAAGCCACAGAGCCATCCCTGATTAAAGGTGATACAGGGAGCATTTTATTGGGAATTTTACAAAGTGTTCATCTTACCTGAGTGCTAATATTCATTTAGTTTTCACTGAATTGTTAATGAGCCCCAATACATCAAACATCCCCACATACCTCAGAAAACATTATCAAACCCTGCACACACCGCTTGCACTTAAATCCATGAAGTGTTTTGAGAAAAGCATGCTCCACCTATTACATTTTCCAATAAGAATAGACAAACACTTTCAGTCTCTTCCCAACTAAAAAAAAAGGATGAGAAAGGTAGACCAATTGGTGAAGGCATCTAAGAAGAATATAAATAAAAATTTGGCGAAGAATTTGAATTTATACTGAAGCCATGAGACATGACGGGAATTTTTCACAAGATTAAAGTATCTAACGGCCATTTAAAAGAACTTATTCACATGTTATTTAGATTTATCTTATAACACTATCACTTGTACAAATATTTGGAAAAACTCATAACAATAGCTTATGATATATCCATGATCTAGTTTCAACCTATTTTCATAAACTCGACCACAACTTATAACAGATTACAAATTACATTAAATGAAAACAGTTTAATCATGTATTATTTGATTACATAAACAACTTGTAAACAAGTAGTTACATAATAATACTTACACAACTAGCACTTAATTAATTGAACTGTTTACTCAAACACATTCCAACTGTGAGGAAACTATTCATCTTGAAGTTCGGATCAGAAGCAATACGATGTACCATAACTTATGACAACTGCGTGACATGCAACGGATGTAAATTCATTTCAAGTCCACAAAGTTCAACACTTGAATGTTGCAATCTACCTTGCACTTCCTCCATTCCTTATCCTCATTTGGCACAGGAGAATTACTAAAGCAATTAATCGTGCAAAAAGAATTATCAATATCCATTCATACATAAATAACTATATTTATTACAGTCATAAGGATGGGAATCTCTCACTTAGTAGTGTAAAATTCAATTTACAAAGTAACGAAAGGGGATACTGCCACTGGTTAGGGTTGACCACGCCTAACGCGAATGCTTTTACTGAGACGTAGAGAGCGATTCCTTTCCTCCAAGTGTTCGAATTATAGCTTCGAGAAGCCTGATGTCCTCGTCGCGCTTCTCGATTTCTTCTTGCTTCGCGCGAAGCTCTTCCATGTGCAACTCAAACACCTCTGTTAAAAGAAATCAGAAACGATTAGCTTCATCGATCACAGACCAGAACCATTCCAAACTTCAATTGGAAGATGAAATGAGATGACTGCGAAGAGTAAAAACAGAGTATGATGAAGATGACGATACTTGTGGTGTTTTCAAGTTCGGCGGTGAGCTGTTGAGCGCGCGATTCGGCGGCTTTCTGAGCGGCCTCGGCCTGTCGTTTCTCGGAGCGAGCGCGAGCGGCAGCGGTGATGGCGGCGTCGACCTCTCTCTCCAAGGTCTCAACTCGTTGCTGGAGAAGCTTGATGGAGCGGGCTTGGTCGGCGGTGAGGGAGGCTTTGGAGAAGGTGTCGTCGTCGACAAAGACGGCTTTGGTGAGAAGAAGCTTCTGGAGAGATTCGAGATTTGATGACATCTCCGTCAGATTCGTCATCGCTCCGCTCCATCGCTCTCCTTTCTCGTTCTCTCCCGTCGTCATCATCATCTCACTACCAACCACCAGCCCTCGCCTCTCACTTCCTACTGTTCTTCTTTATTCTCCAGGGTTTTATTGGAAAATCTTACTTCTTACTAAAAGGGAAAATAAAGAAAATTCAGAAGTGATTTTATATAAAAGAAAAATAAATTAAGAACTGGCCCATCATTATTAAATACCAGTTTCATTTTTTGCAACTTTAATATTTGTTAGTGGTATTTTATGTGTATGTATGAGAGATGGTATCGTGTGTAACTTTCTATAATTTTTTTTATATAATAAAAACTTTATTTCATAAAAAAATATATAAGAACATATAAATATTCATAGATTCATTTGTATGTTTGAAAATAAATTTTTCTATATATAATTAAAAAAAATATCTTTATAAAATTATAATAAAATAAAATTAATTAAAATTAAGCTTCTCTCTTAGCTAATTGTGGAATCACCTCACTTGTAATATATACAATCATAATAGATCTTAAAACAACACAAAAAAAAGGGTAAACTAGAGTTTTAAAAGTTGTATTTTCATAAATTAAATTTTTATATCAATTCAAAAACAACAAATAAGCTTTTATAATTCATTTCATACATCAGATTATCACTAACACATTACACTCATGAGACACTCATATGATATGGTATCGCTGGTTCTTTTTCACATCATATCTCAGCCATGTGAATCTATTAATCTATATGATCTAGTTCAATCGGTTCTTTTTCACACTATGACATAGTCATATGAACCTCCTTCGACTCCCACCACTTAAACATCTTCATCTATTATTCCAATGACCAGATTGAACCTCCTTCGACTCTCACCACCTAGTCATCTTCATCTATGATTTCAATGACTAGTAGAGTTAGGATACAATAATAATACGGGTAGTCTCAGATCACACACCACATCATTCATAAACATTGATACTACATCATACAATACATAAGCACTCATTCAATTTAAATTCATCCAATTTCTCATATGTTATCAATCTGATAACATATGAGATCACAAATCTTAGAGAGAAAGTAAAAATTTTTAAAGAGAAATTATTCTAAAGAGTTGATAGTTTTTATTATATATCTTCTTAAAGACAGAGAAAGTTGGTAGTTTCTATAAACAAAATATCTTTATAGAGATAATTGATATATAAACAAAATATCTTCATAGAGATAATTGATAATTTTTATTAGAATAAAACAGAATATCTTTCTAGAGAGATAAAATATCTTTGATAGTTTTTATTATAATAAAACAGAATATCTTTCTAGAGAGATAAAATATCTTCTTAGAGATAATATTTTCTTAAAAATAATATTTTATTATAGAAAGAGAGTTAGTAGTTGTTATAAAAATAAAAAATAAATAATAACTTTTATTTACTTAAATAATTTTTTTGTAAAAAAAAATAGGTATTATCTTATTTATTTCTAAAACTAAATTCTAGGTTATTTTTAATCTATAATTATTTTCTAGGGTATTATGATAAATAAAATGGGTCTAATCTTGATAGGCCGAACATGAAAATGTATACTATTTTTTGAGTTATGATAAAATACCTATTAAGCTCATTTTAACGTCCATTTACATGTTTAATTCGTATTGGATTGGATTAAAACCAATTTTAAGAAAAATCAACTTAATTTAAAATTAATTTTGTCAATGTCCTTCTACACACACATTTAATTGAACTTGTTTTTCATATAAGGTAAACTTGATTTTGAGAAAAATTAAGTATGCACGCAAATGATAGTAGATTAAGTTTTACAGTTCCGGAAAATAGAAGATTTTTCCCTTCATCCATCATTTTTTTCACAAACAAGTACTTCATGAAACATTTCTCCTAAAGTGTTTGTAGTTTTCCTTTGACGATCGTACGTTCGATGAAGTTTTTAAAAACACTCGCATATTTTATATTTCGGCCTCGTTTTTACTATTTTTACGAATAAGTCTTCATACAACTTTCTCCTTATTAAATGAAATATCACATGGATAAAAGACCAACAACTTCATCAAGTCTTACTACTTATTTTGATTCTCTCATTAAAGAAACATCATTTTTTACACTACGTGATATGGTAATGTTATCATCCTCGTCAGCATTATTACCTCTTCCAATAGATTTCGTTTATCTTCAATTTGTGTGTGCCTCCATATAAGTTCAGACCCCCCAAAATTGATAAACAATAGCAGCTTGAATATGCCACCATTAAATGTAATCGCGATATCAGATATATGTTACACTTAGGAGGAGAACCAGTACCTGTAAAAATACTTGAGAGGCGTATGTTAAAGTTGATCAAACAATCTACACAGGAATACGATGCATGAGTTAGTGTATTGGACAAAGGGAATGAATCTGACGCAACTTCAAAACTACTGATCTCAATCATCATAATTTGAATGTTAGCATGCTTAATTGTGTGCAAATTACGAACAAAATTTCCCTTTCATTTAGAAAAACTTAAAAGAGAAACAAAGCAAAAATTGACATTGGAGTGTTGCTGCTTCAGAACCAACACGTCTGATGTTCTTATTATTCTACAACCCGAACCTGCTTCATTTTCTAAAGAATTGACCACAGAAAAAAATAAAAACAGATAGGACAAATTCAATCTGTACGATAAACGAATGTAACAAAAACATATTTTCTATTGACAGACATTTTACAACTTTGTGAAACAGGGTATTCCTTCATGGAGTCAAAAATTAATCTCTCGAGGTATTGAGATTCATTTAAGGGGCTGACATCTTCCAATAGAGGGTTTTCATACTAACAGATAAGAGATCAAACCTTTCACCACATGTTCAAGGAATAAAATTATCTATCAACCATGTTGATTTGTATTGACGGGCACAGTTATACCTTGAACATGCTGTGGGTTTCCGAAGCCATATGCAAAAACTGACAATCCAGGCAAGATTTCCATCAGAGTACTCCCAGGATAAAACAGCCGTCTATGACCATTGTAATAGTGTCTGCGTCTGCACTTTAGGCCCCTCCAGGCATCTGTGGATTGGAATTATAAGAAATTATTAGTAGACGAAAATGGAGACATGCTGAAGAAATTTGAGATTTTAAAGAATATATACATGCAATTTAACGTCATATATGATTTTTTTTTTCTGTAACCAAAATTTCAGGGGTAGCTATTCATCCTTCAGGAGTTCGTGTTTTCCAAACTTAAATAATTTTTATTTTTTTTTCGCTTTAACACCATATCCACGACATGACTGTTCGACATGTAATTTCCTATACTTAATTTTATACCCACAGCATAACTCTACTCATCATTTGGTGAAAAATGCAGCAGCCAAGTATGTTCAAATGCAAGTGCAGAAAAAGTTCATCCTCCTTGTGCGAGAGTGGAACATATGTACGACTTTCCATAAAAAAAGGCTTTCTTCCCCTGATTAAAAACATCATAAAAGTGAACAGCAGTTCTACAATACCTTATTTCTGACTACTGTAATTTCATCTTCAACAAGTTGAAATCATTTCTAACACGATGATGCAGGTGAAAATCATTTCAATGCACAAGGTATTATTCTTAAAAACATGACTCACATGATGGTATTGGAACTAGAGAAAAAAATGGTTATGCATCCGAGATAAAGAATGGCTTTCTCTAGTATGCTACATCCTGAGATTTTCCCAGGACACTCATATGCTAAATGATAGTAATATATTTATAGTCTGCTTAACAATGAAAACGTTCTCTTTGCACCGAGTATCTGTCTCTCTCCTCTTACACATGTCACAGATGTCGTTTGCTCAGGTTTTCACAGGACATTCATTAACAATGTGCTACGTAATGTATGTTACTCTGCTAAACAACAATAAAGGTTTTCAACTTTCAGAAAGACACAAGAGCAAGCAATGCAACCAATAAGTTTCTTAACGGTATGAATGTATGATAGAAAAGAAATCATTAAGTTTATGAACACAATTGACAGTCAAATATAACTAAATAAGAACTACAGCCCAACACAGATAGAATAGAGTAAAGGATTTAGGACCTATATTCCAATGTGTAGAGGATTTTTGAGCTTAGGGCATGGGCAATAATGGTAGAGGCAAAGACATGATCCATCAAACACCACGGATAGAAACTTCAAGCTGTTGCACTCTACTAGCCAAATCATGCTTGCCAGAATTCTTCAACCCATCAGTAACCATGTCAAAACAGCGCGAGATAGGGACCAACCCCATCTCAGTCATTTCAAAGAGGTAGTTTGCGGCCTCCACAAACTTGCCGGCACGACCGCACATGGTGATCAACATGGTATAGAGAGGGCGATTAGGGGGATGTGCCTTGGCCTTCATATCCCCAAAGAAACAAAAAGCATCATCAAATTGCCCCCTCCTACACAGAGCCTTAATAACAGGCGCATACAAGCTAGGAAAGGGACGGTTACCATCCTCAACGAAATTATTGAGCAACCTAAATGCCTCGTCAATGAAGCCACTTTTAGAAACCGCGGGAATGAGAACCTTGTAAGTGTTGACATCAGGAACCATCCCTAAAGCACAAACCTCGTGATAAAGATCAATGCAAAACTGAACATCTTCCTTGCATACTGTCTCCACCACGGCATTGAAAGTTCCAACATCGGGAACGATCCCTTCCTTGATCATCTTCCTGACCATTCCCTTGGCGGATTCAACGTAACCGGCGTTGAGCAGGCCTTCGACGAGAAGGTCGCGGCCGCGGAGGGGCGGGTTGAAGCCCTTGTCGCTCATTTCCCGGAGGAAGAGCTTGGCCTCGCGGAGTTTGCCGGAGGAGCACCAGGCGTTGACGAGGACAGCGTAGGTGGTCTTGTCGGGGTGGACGCCTTTGCGGAGCATGCGGCGGAGGAGGGCATAGGCGCCGTGGAATAGGCGGTTGTGGCAGAGGGATTTGAGGAGGGCGTTGTAGAGCGGGAGGGTTTGGGGGCAGTTGAGGACGGCGGCCTTGTTGAAGAGCTCAACGGCCTGGTCGATGCGGCGGTGGTGGCCGTAGGCGTCGATGAGGGTGGCGACGGCGGGAGGGGAGAGGGAGAGACGGTGGTGGAGGGTGACTTGACGGATGAGGGACCACATGGTCTGGTAGTTGTTGGCGCGGGCGAGGGTGGTGACGATTTGTTCGAACTCGAGGGAGGTGGGGGTGTAGGAGGGGTGGGAACGGGCCCAGTTGAAGAAGCGGAGGGAGGGCGTGGGGTCGGTGGAGCAGGCGCGGAGAACGCGGAAGACTAGCTCCGGGGTGACGTGGATGCGGAGCTTGTTGAGGGTACGCTCCAGGTAGAAGTCGCGCCGCACGATGTTCGAGACGTGGTGAATCACCGCGAAGTACTCGTCTCGGCCTGAGGCCGCGGTGGTTAGGGTTTTAGGGATTGAATGGCAATTGAGAAGAAGTGTTTTGGTGGGGGTGAAGATGAGTTTTGCGTAACTCTGCAGCATTGCGTTTGCAGTAGCTAGAAACCGAAATCCACAGTTACCATGGACTTGGAAAGACTGCTCAACATAATCCCTTTCTTCCCTTCAGCTTGTTTCATCTCCCACTTTCATTACACTGGGTGTTTGATTGAATTACCATTATAATTAATTATATACATAAAAATATTAATTAAAATAGAGGATGATCGATTATAGGAAAATGTCTAATCGACTATCATAGTTTTTTTTTTTTTTTTTCCTTTTGACTGTTTTTGCATGTTTCGAATGTATTGATTTTTCAATTTTCTTTTCAATTACATCCGCAGCAACAGTAATTCTATAAATCCTAACACCACCTTAATGATTGATGTTGCATGAATTTACACGTTTGTCCTCGGCGTAGCATATTTTGTGCCAAGGAAACTTAGTTTAAGGGAGTTACGAGTCTGTAATTAGCAACAAAATCTCAAGTGTCTTGCATAATCATGAGATATGGACGGGTAAAAAATTTCCCCCAAAACTCATTAAGACACAAAACACGTATATTGAAAATACTAGGGACAAACGAGTAGAGCAAAATCAAAAACAGACTGAAGTGCTATAGTAGAGATCGATCTAACACTTGATTAGCAGCTTTTCTGGAATAATGTGAAAGTGGATACGGAGGAGGTGTGTATGACAGGATTTACAAGGTTTCTCCCATGGTAGATGACTATTTTTTTTAATAAAAAATTCCGCTATTATTTTTAGATCCTTTGGAGTATAGAGCTCACACTTGTCTATGTACATTCGATAATGATATCCCTTTCCCCAAATCCTTGTTTCCTAGTGGAAAGATTGGGCCTTGGCCATACATTTATGTTTACTGAGAATTTGAGAGAGTATTTCTTTAGCTACCAGAAAAATAACTCACCTGCATTCCATTTTTACATTTCCGAACACTCTTCCTGAAATATAAACACTGGTTGCCGGCTGAATTTTTTAACCACAAAACGTCATAACCCAATTTTTTAACCACTATTCCTTTATTTTTTGCCAAAAATATTGCTTTCCAGATTGAAGCTGACTAGGCAACTGAATAAAATCATAGATCGTTTTCGAGTTGTTTTGTGATTCTTCAGGTAAACGGGTTAATAAAGTAAAAAGCTGAATTTCGCAAATACATTTGCACGAAATAGTTCGTACATGATGAGAAGAACAAAAAATACACGAACTTCATAAATTTAACCTTTGCCAATTAATTTTTAAAGCTTGCATATCAAATAAAAAAATATTGATAAAAATAAGACTAGGCTTTCACTAGCCAAGAAGGTTTTTTCTTTCACCACCCCCATAAAATCTTGAAAGCTCATTCCAGTACAAAATCAAGTGTATAAAGAATTTTATGCGATACAAAAAAAGATTATCAAAGAACTGCACATTAAACTTGGGAAGCTTGGCTAAATTGCGCTTTTCTTCACTGATTAGCGGACTTTTGTTAAGTGTTTGGTGTTCCACTTATGCATTAAAAGGTGAATAAGGACACCAGTTGTCACTGCTTGCTGCGTGGACTCGACATAAACAGGCCCTTCGGCCTAAAATTGTAAAGCTTCCGGCGCTGGTCTGGTAAATTCAGATTCGTGGACTTTTACCATTTAATTGATGATAGTGTAAATCTGAATAATTAGCATTATTTAGCTGGTTTAGATATGAGCAATCACCCTACTTATCTTAAAAAGAACGATGTTTGCTTATAGGTGAAAGATAAATGTCTTTAGATCAATACTAAAGCACTATAGCAGCTTACTCTAAAATGGATGTGGAATATCATCTTCAAAATCCATAAATTTTACCCATCAACCACTCCATTTATCTTTTAAAGCAAAAAACCTCGGATCCAATAATGGCATTGCTTAAGAAACAAGAAGGAAATAAAAGATAACTACCAAACGGACCTACTTATGGGTGGCTCTGAACATCAACCAACATCTGGTGCTTCGCAAACAGCTTGATTAACTTGGACTACCTTTCTGTTCACCAGCATTACCTTGATTTGGTTTCCCACCACAACAGAAAAAGTGTGGAAGCCTAACACGACCACAGCTCCTACAGAAAAAGTGAGGTCAATATCAAAACTGGAAAAACAGAAAAGTTTAATATTTTAATATTTTCGCAAAAAAGTATAGAATGGACCTACACTAAGTAAAACCTACTTATGCACGTCATATATAGACAATAGAAATTCATTTGAATTTTATCAGTGCAAGCCCGTCTTAAATACTGCACAGGCAGTTGATGATGGATTCCGCACATCGCAGATATATGGGAAATAAATTTTAAAGTTTACCCTTCCCTGCCTCTCTTTTCTCCCTTTTGTTCAGAGAAATTCTAAGTTAACTTCTAAGAACATGGATCAGGCTATTCAAGAACAAGGTTGAAAGCGAAGTTCCCAAACTCTATTTTCTAACGTTTCGAAAAAAATTAAAATTAATTGACCAACAACACATGGTGAAAAAGAAAAACCAAGTGCGATAAATATTTTAAATATATGTCCTCTAGCTTAAGGTCTACCAACCCTTGGGCGTGATGATTCTCAACTACTAGTTCTCGTTTAACTTATGTATCAAGAAGAATTCGGAAGAGAGTGATATTGTCAGCAACTTTCTAACTTCAGTGAACAGTTTGAGTAGCAGTAGAAACAAAAGCTAATTTAGTTATTTGATAACTTCATATACAGTTTTTAAGCAAAACTAGAGCATAGAATTTATTGATTAATTGCTGTTGAACTGATAGCACTTTGCACAATAGATCCCAGTTAATGAGATTCGGGGCTAGGAAAGGAAGCAAGCAAGAAACCAGGCACAATGGTTTAGAGGAGTAAACTCTTGTAACTCACTCCTCAGGATCTTACCATAATTTCTGTTTTCTAGACTGTTCATTAGCAAGTTTGACTAATTGTAATAACATGAGAACAAGAAGGGGGATCAAATCTATGGCATGCAATGAAATAAAAAGTTCCATTCCTCTCCAAACATCAGAGTAGTTTCGCTTTAGTTCAAGCATAAAGGATGAAGTGTCTTTTGGACAGCAACGAATAAAGAAATTCCACCCCTCCCTTCGAACCTCTCCCTTTTATCTCCAACATATATATAAGTACAATGGTTGGTTCTTGGTTCATTAAAGAACATGAACACTTCATAATATTAAATTATTGTAAAATTTTAAAAAAATTAGGGGATCTAATATTACCAGCAATTAGTTAGAAAAATGTATTTTCTTTGTTGTGATCCTTAGGCTTTCTTTGGCTTAACAGATTGATTTACCATTCAACTTGTTCAAATACAGAAACTCAAATTATTTCTTTTGCATGATACATCTTTAAAAGGTACAAAGAAGAAAGGACATAGACCACTGGTTGTGGGAAATTCTAAAACTATAATATTATAGACTGAAAGATATGACCAGGCAGGGCTGAACTGTTCACTAGAAATTTACTTCACTCCTGTATTGAACTGTCTTATACGGATATATATTTCATTTAAGTACCCGTCATTCAAAGGCTCTGATATAGCTAATAACAAGAAATTACCCGATATTTCCAAAACATATTAAATAATAGCAAACAATAATGCAAAACAGACTAAGACTTACTTGCATAGGACAATCACCGGAATAGGTTTCAGAGCCTTCGGTCCATTCCTTATTCCTTTTTTATGGGGAGTAACCTGCACGATAGACAGAACCATTAAGAAAATACAAAAACACAAAGCCGAAACAATAACAGTGCACAAATTATAACACTCACACCAATCCTGATTAAAACACTACATCACATCACTATACTCTATCTATTGATATTCCCAAAAGTAAAACTCAAAACCTCTAGAATGCCAAGCAAGAACAGGAAATCCAAAACGGCAGAGAAGTGAACAGGGTACCTTGCGTTTCGGGACAGCCATGAGCTCCATGGAGCCACCAGAAGAGAAACTCGGGGAACTGAACTCGGGCAAAACGGGTTGTGGTGACTGAACCCCAAAATCAATGCTCCCAGATAAAGCAGGAGATTGGGGGACCGATTGAATCGACCTGTGAAATCCTAAAACACTTCCTAATTTCCCTTTCCCTCCTGTGCCCCTCACAATTGCGAGTCTCGCAGCCATTGCTGTGATTGAGCAACAACAACATCAGGAAGACGTTGAAGATAAAGATCCACAAAATTAATGGCAATTCGACCAAAAAATACAGAAGAAGAAATCAATGAAGTTGGGAGTTACCGGAATGAAATTGTGTAGGAACTTCGATGTTTGTAATGGCTAATTGAATAAAGCGAAGTTAATTATTGGTGAAAATAATGGATTGAGTATCGAGAAGCTGCATTAGTTTGAGGTGGTGTTCATGGTTGCTGCAAATTAAGTGCCACTTTCTAAACCCTAACATAACATAGGATGAAGATAATAGGGTAAATGTAAAACCTCGTCTTCAGCATTTTTATTAAGGTATCGTAAAAAAAGTATTTGTGTAAAAAGTGTACATACCACAACGTAAAATACTGCTAAACTGTTAAAAAGAAATAATGTTTTAATATAACTTATATTTTAAAAAATACATATTTTGGACTTATGAAAGAACATTAGAAGACAATAATTTTTAAAAAATTAAATCAAACCAAACGTAAATTATTAATCAAATTCGGTATTTCACAAATTAAGTATACTTGTAATTTATGAAATAAATATATTAATTTATCCAAATATTATTTAAATAAATATAAAATTTTAATATATTATATTGACATTTCTCATTATTAAATATAAGTTTGGATATGAGATGTAAGTTTAGATATTTTACTATAAAATGCAGAATCTAGTGATAATTTATTCAAATATATTTTGAAATATGTGATGATGATAAAAGCATGAAATTCATAATCTATATATGTATGAGATTGTTATTAGAATTTGTAGTTATTTATATTGATAATATGTGTGTTGAGAGTTAAGTTTAAATTAAAAATTATAGATTTGGTTAATTGATAAGTTTATATAATTACTTTATAGTATTAAAATATAGGTTAAACTTAATTATTTGAAAAATATTATGAGTTATGCATCTCTTTGTTACTAAATCTTGTTAAAATCATAATTAATGTATGTTTTATTGGGATAGATGTGAGTCTATACAATAATGTCCCTTTTAGTTTTCTATTTTAGTTTTTAATGTTTTAAAGTAAAGAACTTTAGCCAGGATGAAAGACAATCACGATTAGTTATATAACCTTAATTAATTTTAGATAGATTTTGTTCTAATTGAGTATAAGTTGTGTAAGTTTTCTATGATATGATCAAATCTATGTACTTCTAGTCTACTTCACATATAAATATTGTGTGTCGATAATACCACTTGTATTTAGAAATAAGTTTATTGGTACATGTGAGTTAAATGCTTAAATTTGTGTGTGTTTAGATCTATTTATCCTTTTTTTAATTGCTTTTAACATGTGTAAAATATTTTTCTTATTTATTTATTTATGTTATTTATTTAAAATGAACACAAGTTCTAGTGTAAATGAGTTTAAGGAGTAGAATGATGATGAATGCATGAAGAAAAAAAAAAGCAAGAGTGCTCAAGGACAATTCCAATAAGAATAACAAGTAACAATGTTAAAGGCAACATTCTTGCTCATAAAATATTTCTTTATTTTGTATTTGTTAGGCTTATAATAATATATTTTATTTTCTTTGTAATTTGGGTTTAATATATAAAGGTAGTTTGGGTTGAAATTGGACTTCTGCATAAAGCTCAATTTAAGCCTAATTCAAGATGCTTGGTTTTACCTAGTTAAAAAGAGAGAGAGGAGAAGTGTGATCCAAACAATGAAAAATGTGATACAAACATTGAAAGTGCTACACAAACACGAGAAAACTTGAAGATTTCAACTATACAAACATTGAAAGTGCTACACAAACATGAGAAAACTTGAAGATTTCAACCACATGGTGAATATTTTTCTATATCCATATTTGAATTTCCCTATTGTAATTACATTGGAATTTTTGGCCAAAGTGGCTATGACTAATTATCACCTCTTTTACTAAATCACTTTTGAAATATATGAGAAATTAGAGAATTGTTAAGAGCATTTTTTTTTTGTGAGATTCTTTTTTGGGTCTGGTATTTATATGGATATCTTAGGATTCAAGTGAAAATTCTTCAAGGCACTAATCTTAGAGGATGGATTCTCAACTTCAACTAGTGTGTATGAATAGAATTAAAATAACAAATTAAAGCTTGTGTTTAGCAATAAAGTAGAATTGGTTTGCTGTCTTAAAATTCTTGTGGTGATTACAAGTTTTATTTATATAATTGATTAAGAAATTGATGATTAATAGATTAACTTAGGCCCATACACCTAAGAAAATAAAGTTTGAGTATTTTTGTGAATTGACATTGACATTTGTTTGAAAAGAAAATAATTATTTTATATATGGGAGTGATGATTGGTGAAATCTAACCCTGCCAATTTCATTTCATTCATCTTTAATCCTTTTTCTACATTCCAATTGTTGATAAAAATAATAAAAAATATTTTAAATTTAATTTTCTGCAAAACAATCTAAATTGTTAAAATCGTTCTCAAGTCTAATCTTATAATAATTGTAATTATTGTCTTGTATTACACACTTTTTTTTATGAAAAATGATATATTTATTACTTGTTATATTTGTGACTGATATACTTGTCATTATTAGTAAAAATATGCTAACATAATAATCGACTTATCATTGTACATTCTCTAAATAATCTTGCTTCAAAAGATTTTATAGTCTTTACCTAGGCTCATCGTGTGTTCTTCAAGCATAAGGATTTCTCTTTTCTAATAACATCTAGAGAGATTTTGATTAATTTATCAAAACTATGGGTTTTCTTTGTAAGACTACGTTATGATTGTTATATTTGATATTGTTTTATAAGGTAACACACTTTTAAATGAGTTTTCCTTCTTTTGAAAACCAAAACCATAGTCAATTCCAACCTTACCCATGACATGTCTTTTAAAACATAAGAAGGCATCAATGTTAAATTTTCTCATCATAAACTTTAGTCAGAGTTTTTATTAAATACTAGATTGATGAACAAACTTGTAGAATTAAAATCATAAATACAATAAGATTTTTTATAAATCAATTATAATTTTGAAAGTATAGTTTTTCATTGTCTAATTCTTATTATAGACCATTACCTTTCCTTTCTAACCAATTCACCTTTTAGTATATTACTCAAATAAGAAAAATTCTTAGCCTATATCTTTCCTCCGTACATCATCTATTTCAGAATTTGATCACATCCTAAAATAAGTGAGGAGTCACGGATCATTCCTACCCGAGCAGATTTTCAAACAAAGTAAGTTTTTATCTACTTTAAAGATCCCTAATTCTTTGTTTTTTCTTAGGTTTTGGTCACCAATCTTTGAAGGGTCAGTTAAGTGTTCCTGTCAAGTTATTCTACTATATACTGAATTTTGGTTATGTTTGGATAACTTGCTATATATCTCTAGATTTTGGAGTTATAACATTGCTTGACTTTGGAATTGCTTGATGTAAGGGAAGTCAGTTTTAAACTTTTCAATAACATCCTAAATTAGAAGATTTAGATGTGATGAAGATATGATCCTAAGTTTCAATTTTTTTTACAGGGATGTTTACAATAAAATTGAATTTTGATTGATGAAATGTTTGATTATATTGTGATGTGAACATGGTGAAATATTGATTTTGTTAATTTAATAGTAAAATATTTTTGTTATGTTGGAAAGATTCTTGAATGGTATCTATTGATGAGAATGATGAAATGTGAATGAAATTGATGTCATACATTTGGAATAATGTATGAGTTATGTGTTTATACATTAAGTATGAAGATTCTATGTTTTAACAAATATTCTCTAGCTTCACTAATGATTTAAGTTACATAAACTAAGATATCAGGTGGTGAGAAGCTGATGAGGAAGTTTATACACATTAAGACTATTAGTGACACTCGATATTAAATGTTTGAACTTACCCTAATCTTTGATATGTGGATTAGATGTTAGTCTTTAGTAGGGGCAATTCATATGATTGAAATAAAATCAGATTATTAGGAATTGAAAGAAAATCAAGGTATTGAAACTTTATATGTCAGTTTTTAAAAATATTCTTTTTATTCTGGCTAAAAAAAGATGAGTAGTAGTTGTTCTTTAACCAGAGCCTCAGATGATTTTGCTTTAATTAGTTTGAATGTCCCAACGAAATTATAGAGATATAGATTATACATGATTGATTGTACCAATATAATATGAGACTTTTTGGACCATTCTTAGATTATTTTGTAGTGGTTTTTCATAAATGATATTCTTATATATTTATGTGCCTACCTATTTACCTACTTGCCTACCTCTCCACCTGCCTACCTACCTATTTGTCTATTTACCTACCTGTCTACTTATTTATCTGCCTACCTCCCACCCTACCTATCCTCCATCAACTTGCCTACCTACCTCCCTCCCTCCTTACCTACCTAGCTCCTTGTGGACCTACCTACCTACCATTCTACTTATGTGCCTACCTACCTGGGGTTCAGATGTTTAATATATTGCAAGTGAATCAATAAAGTAAGATTGATTGCACCTCTCAAATATTGTGCATCCATACAATAAAGATCAAGTATATGTATATGACCAGTTTGATGGTCACATTTTTTGCACAACATTAGGTCAAAAAATTTCAAATGATTTTAACTTTTGATATGGAGCTCAGATTGTTAAAAATAAGTTGTTAGAGGTGAGATAAGGAATATGATGGCATGTGGGATGTGATTCTACTCAAAATCATTATCTCTGGTGTCCAGATGTTTAACATATTGCAAGAGAATCAATGAAGTAAGATTGATTGCACTAATTGTGCGTCTAGACAACAAATATCAAGTGGATGTACATGACCAGTTTTGTAGTTGCATCTTTTGCACAACATTGCACATCATGGGGACATTGAATATATTGCAAGTGAATCAGTGAAGTGAGATTCATTGCACTAATTGTGCATCTAGACTACAAAGATCAAGTGGATGTACATGATCAGTTTCATAATTGCATCTTTTGCACAACATTACACACCATTAGGGTAAAAAAAACTTTAAATGGTCACAATTTTTCAATATTTCACTGTTTATTAATTTTTTTTACCTTTTTAGGAGTTTTGAGGTCTTTTATAAATGTTTGACACTTATTTCACATATCTATATGTATCAAAAAATTATAAAGTTTTTGTGAGGTTTCCTTGCATTAATTATAGATTTATCAAGTAATATGAGACTTTTATTGATTATCAAGTTATGGATTTTTGAGTGACTAATGCACATGCAGTTTCTATGAATTACATGAATAAGATGTTTTGACCATTCTTAGATTATTTTGTAGTGGTTTTTATAGACAATATTCTTATATATTCCAAGACAAACAAATAACATGTAGAACACCAACTATGATGATTTTACTAGGTACATGAACAGATATGCAAGTGCTGAAACATTTAAAAGATCATATACTTTTATATTGGTTTTATTTTATAAACAATTATATTTGTATAATTCTTAATTGTATATAAAAATATTTTGAAATATCATGTATCTTATACAAATCTTTTATTGAGTTCACTACATAATAAACTATATATATTTTGAGATGTTATAATTAAATTATTTAGTGTCCAAAGATCATCCATTAAACACAAATTTACATTAAACACAAATTTACGTCTACCTTATCCTTTGAATGAACATTAAAGAAATAATAAAATAAGTTATAAAAGATCTCTTAGATTTTATTGTTTTTCACTATTTTTCTTACCATACTTATACTTTTTAAAAGTTTGAATTTAGACATTCTCATCCTACTTACACTTTTCAAAGTTTGAATTTAGACATTCAACTCTTATATATCTTTTTCTCTACAATCAAAACTAACAACCGAAGTTAAGTAAAAGAAAATCAAACTTTTTATTTGAATAATTCCCTTTGACTAAGTTTTTATTTTTATTTTCTTTCACAAAAAATTAGAAAACTTATTAACCATCAAGACAAATTTTCATAATTATTTGATCCTCTTCCATAATCTTCTCATGTTGCATAATTTATTACAAATTATCTTTCTTTATACTTTTAAGACAGATAAAAAAATATTATAATAAAAAATTATTATATTAAGATAAATAAAATAAATTATATGAACTAATATGAAAATAGATCAACCAGTATTTTGTGAGTATGAAGACTACTAGTCATGCATGTCTTGTCTTTTCAATTACATATATCAAATAATAATTCTTTCATCAACCAAAGATTTCAGCTTCTTAAAACTTTTAATTATTAATAACCTTTAACTTTAAATAGTAATTAGTATTATTCTCATAATTTTAGACTATTAGTTTAATTATTTTTTAGACTATTATTTACTAATAAATTTTTCAAATAAGACATCAAAATCACTTTGTATCCAAAACTAACATAAAGAAAGAAATTTGTTCTTTTAATCTTTTTGTCTTAGTTAATAATTCAAAGTGAGATAAACAAGCGTGAAGACTTACTTTCATAAAATTACTCTGGACTGTTCTCATTTTCTTAATGCAATTAAGCTTCACAAAAGTGATTGACACAAATTACTAAGATCTATTATTTTAATTACAAAACAATCCAAAAATGAATAAAATTTGGTTTAAAGATATCTGAATATTGATATCATCTTCATACATAAAGAGACACTTACATTAATCAAGAAACAGTATTGACTCTGACTACTACATAAAAAGTTATATGCAAAGAAGATCTATATGATTAGACCTCGGAAAAATAAATCCCCACAACCTATGCAGAAAGTTTGTCGCTTTTGGTCAGTGCCTTGGTTATTCTCACAGTTGATAATAGTGTTAGAAGAATATCTCACCTCAGTGGACCAATTCTCTATCAAAAATGTCTAATCTCTTTTAACATGAACTCTCTCTATATATATATAATTTAAATTTTTAAATTACTTGTTTAACCTTAATTTTTTTGAAACTCTTTACTAATTATCATCATTATTGGTAATTATTCTATTCTAGAATAATATAAATATATAGGTAAGGAACCATCTAGAAAAAGATGGAAAAATAAGTGAAAAGTAAGAATTATTTAAAAAAAGAAAGAAAGTGGAAGAATAATAGAAATAAAAGTTATTTGATTGAAAATCAATGCATAAATTATACAGTAAAAAAATATTCAATTTATTATTATTATTATTATTATTATTATTATTTTATTTACTTTTAGTATAGTAAAAATACAACTGAAGTGAAAAAGTCAAAAGTGATATAATTTCTATTTGATACACCGTTCATAACTCTGCCTTCAAGGTTTTTCCTCCTTCATTAGAACACCATTGTATTTTAAGTTTTTTTTTATCACATCTTAATAAATAAAATATTTACATTTAAAATAATAACAAATTAAAATAAATTAATTTATATAATATAAAATTTAAGCTTTTATTATTATGATATTTTATTTTTATTATATTATAAAAGAATATAAATACTTTGTAGGTATAACTGATTATATTTTTACCTAACTATTTATATATTTAAATATTAATAAAATATTTTCAATATAACTTATTAGGATAAAAATACTATAATAGATTATTAGTTCATATTTTGTTCTCATAAATGAAGTCAATTATTTGTCAAATCCCTTAAGTTCACATCTTGTACCAATCATGATATAGAAATGGAACATTTTCTAACCACTTACCATAGTTCTTTGAATTTTGTTTCATGTGATAATCGTGTTTCAATTTAAAATTGCAAACATAAAATGTGCTATGTGGGCCAGTGCAATTTCTAGCTTCCCTTGTAAGGGAACTTATAAAGGAACCAATAAAACTACTTTTGAAACCTTCTTTCATTATTAAAAAAAAAAAATCACCAATCTACTTGGATGTTGAATCTCTCCTTAATTTTTTTTCCTTTTCTTTTTCCTTTACAAATAATTGTTACAACGATAACCTTGGTTTCAAGTAATAAATTATATCTGACTACTGTATATTAAAAAAAATTAAGAAACAAAAGTTGTGATTGTTTTCAAAATTTAAACTAATGACAATTGTGTTTGAAGAGGAATGTTGGAGAATATGTTTCTATATTTCATCCATGATATTTATTTAAGTTTTAGAAAGTATCTTCTAGAATTTTAGAAATTAACTGTTATAGCAGAATATTAATTCTTCTACTTTGTCTAAAAAATAACTTGCATAATTGTTATGTTTTTCCAAACTAAATATTTTGATTAAAAATATTTGTTTAAAATAAAATAAAAGAAACTTAACCTTATCACTTTTCTATTTTTGGTAGCCTCTCACTTTAGTTTTCATCATAGTTAGTTGGCAGAAATTCTACAATAAGGTGTTTCCTCTTTAAATATATCTAACATTATAATTGTTAAAATTGATCCTTTCTTTTTATAGATGTGGCTAGTGTGATTCCTAACTCATAGAAATGTGTTAAAACCATGTTTTAGTAATAGTGTAATATTTGCCAACAATAACTATGTAGTAGTGTATTTTTATTTTTTTTGTTAATTGACATGTATGCATGTGGAATTGCAATTTTCTAATGTTAATTTATTTTTTATCAATTAATTATCCACATCAAATGAAATCCTATTAAGTATCTTTGCATATAATTTGCTTATGAATTGATTAGGCTAGTAGGGTCTTAAAGAGGTTTAAAACATATTGGCAATTTGTATGAACCTGGATAGTAGTTAATGTCACGTGGTCAATTATTACTATGTACACAAGAGAAAAATAAAAAAATATTTTTTATATTTTATAATTAGTTTTATATAAATTAATTTAAAAGATTATTTTATATAATTTGCATAAATTTTTAATCTTAAGATGTATATGAATTAATTTTAGTTCGTACAAAATTTCATTTAATCTTTTAAAAAAGTTTAAGAAAAAACTTGTGTAAATATCTCATTTTCATCCAAAAAAAATGGACTATCTAATAATAGTAAAATACTAATTAAAGAATTAATTTTCTTACTAAAAATGATAAGGAAACACAATTTTACACTAATAAAAACTATTTAAATGTTTTTAAGATAAAATTGAATTAAATTGGTTTTTTTAAAGTATTCATAAAAAGACTTTATCATTGATTTCTTCCTCCAAAAAGTTAAGACTAACTAGTGATAAAAGAATATTGATTAAAGAATTATTTTTTAAGAAAAATTTAAATTTGCATGAATAAAATAATATTTAAAATTTTTAAAATAAATTTTGATTACGTTGTGTTCTAGTATACACAATTTTTTTTATGAGAATAATGTCACTTTATTATCACTTCCATCATTATTCATAAAATATTAGATGGACAGTCATTATATTTTCTGTTATAAATATATATCTATATTGGCATAATCAAATGTATAATATTATGTGTATTATTTTATTACTTATATATATATATATATATATATATATATATATATATATATTGTATAGACAATATTTTTTTCAAACTAATAAAATTTTCTTAAATGAAAAAGTTTTTGTTTAAGTGAAACTATTCAAAATATGATTATTCACTATCTAATTTAGCTTAAAATAAATTATCGCTTAACTGAAAATCAATTTAAAAGAAAGAGAATTTTGTTATCCTCTCTTTATTTAAAGGAAAATACCTTGTTTGAGTGAAAAAAAAGTTTAAAATCGCAGTAAAAGAGAAATATATTCAACAATTCATTTTTTAAAATTGAAATCTTTTCCTTTATTATGTTTCATGTTTTTAAAAATTTTCACATAGGCTATTTGTTAGATTTACAATTAAGTAAATAGTTTTCTGAAGTGTTATAAACAATAAAGATTCTTTAACCTTAATGATAGTTTAAGTCTAATAGACTAATATGTTTAGTGGTGGTGAAAAGTTAAATATAGATTTATTGTACCTAATATTGAAGTTTGAAGTTTGAAAGAGTAAATAAGAAGGTATATTGAAGTATGAGTAATGATATATTTTAAGCTCTAACTTCCTATAAATCTATTAGATTTATAATGAGAGAAAGATGATAACTCTAGAAATATATACGGAGATGTTTATAAAAGGGCATAAGAGAGTAGGACTGTAATGTTAACATTTTTATTTTCTTTTGTCATACCAATTATATTACATTAAGCATTAAGTTATTTTTGTTCTATATATTTTTTTTTTATGAAAAATGTGTTTTTTTAGGATTGCATTTATATCTTTTAAAAATAAAATTTACAAAAGTATTAATGTATGCAAGGACACAAGTGTTTTTTAAATTTGTGACATTTAATATATCTTTTAATTCATTTTTATAATTGACATTTTATTTATTATAATTAAAGTAACATCTTGTGTATAATAACAGTCAAGTAGTTTAAGTCTTAAAATGAAGTAAGTGAAAATTTATATTTATAAGCTATTTATACTGAACTAAACATATTAATAACACTAGATTTTTTTCTGAATTGTTTTTTTTTTCAGTCTAATATTAAGTAAAAATAATATGATATTTGGTTTCATGTTGGTTAAGATTATTGAAAAAGAAAATATTACGAAACATTTTCACTTTTTAGAAAAATCTATGTATTGTATTGATATAGTTTTCCAATGTTTAAAGGACCATACACTGCATTCATAACAATGTGAAAAGTTATTTTTTTAACTTCTTATAACTTTTTAGTTTTATTTTAAAATTTTAAGAAATTATAAAAATGTAAAAAGTTAACAACATACCTTCTAAACATGTGTAAGAGTATCGTATATTTCGGTTACAACATCCCTTGCTGTTGTAATTCCCGAGAACAACGTGTATGACAAATTCTCCCTTTATTTTTGGGAGAGCAACACTCACAACCAATTTATTTTTTCTATTTATATAACCCATTTTTATAAGTTAGTTTGATCATTAAAAAATCTCTTCATTTTAAAAATATTTTTAGAATTTATTTTTATTAGAAAATATCTTTACCAGTTGTTTCTAAATAAATATCTTTAGAAATTATTCTCATTCTAATTAAGTTATATATTTTCTTAATTCTATTTATTAATTTCTTTTTTTAAAATTTGTTTATTTCAAAATGTTTAAGAAGAATACTCGTTGCAACATTATTATTGTGGATTTATATATTTATTCGTGTCCTCGTATCAACAATTGTTTGTTTATTGATCTGCTTTCAGTTCTTTATATTTAATTTTGTCAAACATTTCTTTCTTTCTATTTTTATTTAATCATATTAAACTCAATTTTCTGTTTATTCAATTTATTTTTAAAAATTTCTTCTTAAATTTAGAAATCTTATTTCCGTATGGAGGTGTTATTTACATAAAAAGGTTAAAAATATAATTGTCTAATTTTCTATAACTAGTTCATTTAATCCAAATTTTAGTTCAAATATTCCTTTAAAAATGACACAAGCTTTACTTTCATATGTTTAATATTAAAAATCAATTTTTCTAAAAATAAACATAAAATTATTATATTTTAAAGTTATTACCGGAGTTTAATTGTTTTGTATAAATTATCTTTTTAATTATTACAATTTTGTAAATTTAAATTAAAATCGAAGATATTATTAATCTAAATAAAAATAATTTACAATTACTATTTGATTTTAAAACTTAAATAGTTACAGTATTTTATATGTCCAAAACAACTTTATGAAAGATCATAAAATGTTTTTAACTAACTCTTATACTATTATATATATATAATGTAAAACAAGTTAATATAATATAAATAATAAATATAATATAATTTAGTATATATAACAAATATAATATAACTTAGTATAACATAATATAATATGGGGTTGATTTGTTTACTATGTTTTTATTGTACAATGTATATAATTAAGTAATAAAATTATCTGCGTTGTAGGAATGAGAAGTTATATATATTAACTAACTCTTTTCAAAATATAAGGAATGAAAATTATACATTAAGATTGTCCAGCATATGTCAGCGGTATAAAGAAAATGTAAAATGGGGATATGTTATATTTATCTTTTATTTCATTCCAATTATATTTATAATTTCAACCTTTTCTTTTTTTGGATTAGTTGAATTTAAATACCCTTAATATTCATACTTCTCATAATTTCATATTTTGAAATGAAAACTAAACCAAATCACTCAACTCACAAAATAGATAAAAGATTCGAAAGGAAATTGATTAATTTATTATTATTATTACTTTAAATTAGTTTGTGTTAAAAATATAAGAACCTTCTATAAATGACCGTTACTTATCCTGCACTAAGCCTTCTAGAAAAAAATTAAGTTATTAAACCTATTTTAATTAGTTAAGCATGATGAGTTATTTTTATATTCAGAAAAATAATGAATTATTTTTAGATGAGAACCCATATCCAGAATTTTTGTTGAAATTGAAGGATAAAAAATGAAGATGACTTTGCTTAAGCTTGATAAAAAATATCTGAAGTAATTTTTTTTTTCAAAAATAAACTAATCCAAGACTTCTTATATAAATTTATTTGGTTATAAATGTTGAATATCAACTTACTAAAAAAAAATTATTTTATGCATAACAATATGGATTATTTAAATAAATATAACGATTATTTTTTACTTTTATTATTATTATTATTATTATTATTATATGACTTTTACAATATATTGAACGTAACAGTTATTAATTTAAAATAATTAGCCTTTGACTAAATTTTGAGAGATATCCCTAATAAAAAAAATTATCTATTTAAATAATATTTGTGCTAATATAAATAAAGTTTCAAATTTATAAGCTTTGTTAAATGATAAAATTATGTGCTATTATATAATATAAAGAAGTTAAACTCCACTATTATAAAGTTCTAACTTAAATATTTTTACTCTTGTTATATACCGTAACTAGTAATGATTTTGATTTTCATAATTTTTTTTTCTACATTTGTTTTATTGTCTTATTAGTTTATTAACGGAATACAATCAATATACTTGTTTAAAATATTTAATGCAAAAATAGGATTTTGGGTACAATGCTATATATACACTTTGTTTGGACTAATATTAAGGTTTTTTAACATCTGATTTTTGGTGAATGATTGTAGGAAAATTTAATAATCATATACTATTTTAATTTAAAATACTTTGATATTCACATAAATGTTAAATCTTTTTCATATGTGTATAGCTTTTCGTTAACATTACCACAACTTGTAGATTAAAATAAAAATTATAAACATTTTCTATGTTGAAAGTATAATTATCTTTAGTTTAATAATGCATAAAAATTATTTTACCTTTTTAAGGGAGTTTTTCTCTTAGAGAATATTAACATGGAGAATACTATATTATGCCTATCATGTATTTTAAAAATAATAAGACGACAACATATAGTTTAGTTGAAATACACTGATAATAATATGTAAGAAAAAAAACTCTATTAAAACGATTTAATTGTTGCTTAGTGCAAAAATAATTTATAGGAATAATAAATATGGTAAAAATGATGGAGAATATGTGATTTTTATACTATAAATAAATATATTCCAATTAAATATTCCCACTATATAAATATAGAAAGCCCGTAGCGTCTGTTCTTGCTTCAGCTTTAATGGCCTGTGAGACTACGCTGAGTGTGTACGCCTACGGTTCCCAGTGACCGCATGTAAATCTTCAATATTTGCATGCTTCACCAACTCCCCTCAGACAATACCCATTACCCAAATAATATGATTTTCTCAAAATGCAAATGCAAATGCAATCCCAATTCTCTTCATACTAATAAAGGACCCAACTTTTTCTGTTTTTCCAACCACTGAGCCCAACCCAGATGACCCAAGACTCGTAATTTCTTAAGGGATTGTGGTTTTCACTATCTTTTAATCGGTATCTGAAATGGGTTTTCTGATTCATGGACTCTTGTGATTGTTGTGCGTGAGTTTTGTTTGTTGTTGTTTTTTGTTCTGTTTTTTTGTTTTCTTTCCTGTCACTGGTTGTTGGTGTGTGAAAGCATTGAGATGGGGAAAGAGATGTTGGAGAACGTGAAGGACGACGGGGGGCTTGAGGAGCTTGAGATGTTGCTGAATGAGATCCCTCAGGCAACATCAAACAATCTTTACCACGGGAAATCACATGATGTTCATCGTGGTGATGATCATCATAATCATGGTTCTTTGGTGTCCAATGGAATGTGTGGTGTGTGTGATGATGACCCATTTAGTCAGATTCAGTATCCTTGTGTCTCGTCTCCTGTGAGTGGTTTTTCTCTGCAATCTGATGGCTCTTCCTCAAGCTTGTTCTCTTCTGGCCATGCTTTGTCTGACACTGGATCACCAACCCCTCCTCCTTTGGAGGATCTTAAATCCAGCATGCCTTCTGGAGGTTCTTCTTCTTACCCTAATAACCGTTTCATCACACCTGATTCAACTGTTTTCAATAATGCCAATGGAGGTTTGCTTGATGAATTTGGCCTCTGTGCCAATTTCAGTCAAATGTACATCAGCAACCAACAAGAGAGACCTTGTGATTTCAAGCATCCTTCACTGCCCATCAATAGGCCACTATTTCCTGAATGTTCCTTCACTGGAAATGCTCCAAGCAATGTTCACACACAAGGGGCACATTGCAGGTTCAGGAAAGGTTCTTTGGATTGTGTTGGGGTTCAATCCCCTCTTCCTTGGAGTCCTCTAAATCATGATGCTGAAATGAATATGGCCATGTCCGGTTTCACCCGGGACTATAGAATGCCTAATTTATTTGGATCAAGACACTGTGCTCAACGGACTGACACAATGCTTTCTCAATTAAATAACTTCAGTGGTTCATTGGAGTCTCCGTGCCACCACCATACACAGCAGCTGATGAATAACTACTATTCTGGTGGAAGTCGAAGCCAGCCACCAGAGTACACTTCTCCTTTGAGCAGAAATCCAGTGGTTGATGCGTTACTTTATGCTCAGAATAATGGCATGCATCTAACTGAGGAAGCAGGCATGTCAAGATGGCCTAGCTCTCCCCAGTGTGTTAATTTAAGACCTTATTTGGGTGTTGAAGATTTACTGCAGTATAACCGTTCTGTGCCTAATCATGCAAGAGCTTTGCCTCTATCAAATGCTAGAATCCCACAAGGAAATATAGATGCAATTGCAAGTGAGGGGAGCTTCATCATACAAGGTGAAGGTGTAAATTATGTTGCTGGCAGAGGTTCGGATTCTTCCATGTATCATAGTAAGTCTGCACTACGAGGCACTGGTTTTGATAAGCATTATAGAAGATCAGAGCTAGGCATGCCATACCAGGTTGTAGGAAATTTTGAGAATCCTAGGGGTGCCAGGATAGGTAGCTCCTTTCCTTTGGTGCCCAGATACACTTCTCTAGCTGAAGCTCAGGGTTATATATATTTAATGGCTAAAGATCAGCACGGCTGTAGGTTCTTGCAGAAAATGTTTGATGAGGGTACACCGGAAGATGTTCAAGTGATATTTAACGAGATCATTGAGCATGTAGTGGAACTTATGGTGAATCCTTTTGGAAATTACCTTATGCAGAAGTTATTAGATGTGTGCAATGAAGAACAGAGGATGCAAATCCTACTAATCCTTACTGAAGAACCTGGCCAGCTTGTCAGAATCTCTTTAAACACTCATGGGTAATGGCACAACTTGTGCAACTACTTAAATATTGTATGGTTGTGTTATATTGAATTTGACTGACTTCTTTACCTTTTCTTTTATCAGCACTCGTGTGGTACAGAAGCTAATTGAGTCTCTCAGAACTAGGCAGCAAATTTCATTAGCTGTATCAGCTCTTGAACCAGGATTCTTGGCTCTCATCAAAGATCTAAATGGAAACCATGTGGTTCAGCGCTGTTTGCTTTGTTTGAGCAATGAAGATAACAGGGCACGATTTCTATCTTTCTCATTAAAGTATTATATATTGGATAATAATATTGTATTGTTATCTGTGAACAGAAATGTGTATACTTATCTCACTCTTTGTTTCTGTTTCATAAACATTTTAGTCGGTGATAATTGATCATATTCATTTCATTCTGAAAGTTTTTCTTCCTTAACATGCAACCCTTTTTAATATGATAACAATAATGGTACTTTAAAAAATGGCACATATAAATGTTTGAACTTCTTGTACCGTGGACTAGACTTGTTAAATGTGCTAAAAGTTTCATCTCCAAGACGAATAACGAATATAAATTTATATAAATGTAATGTGTTGCTCTAAGATTCCAATTCTGTTTCAAAGAAAAAATTTGTATTGATCAATGATGTATAACCACTCTAAGGACTAATGCTTAGATCAGAAGAAACATTGCTTGTGAAGGGTTTTGAATTTAATAAATTACAAACCTAGAGTTCTAAGGACATTTACTTCCATTGTGAAATTAATATCTACAGGGTTGTTAAAGTACTATTAGAATAGGATCAAAAGAAACAAGCTTGTAATCTGGATTCTGGGATAAAGGGCTTGTGAACTATAATTGAAATGCTGTCGAGTTTGGTGTTGAATAAATTTGCAAACTGATATCTGGTTGCTTGAGTTAATCATTTTCCCTGTTTTTTTGCATTCTGCAGTTTATATTTGTTGCTGCTGCAAAGTATTGTGTTGACATTGCAACTCACCAACATGGATGTTGTGTTCTGCAAAGATGCATTGGCCATTCAAGCGGGGAGTACCGAGAAAAACTGATTGAAGAAATATGTGCTAATGCACTCGTGCTAGCTGAAGATCAATACGGGTAACTATTGGAAGCATTATAGTTTATAAAGCACGAAATTCCTTTGAATGGTTCATCTTCTTCTCGTTAGAATATTCACTTTCCATCCCTCAAACATGCTTTTTTTCTTCCCGAAGTGAGACCTTAGTTGTAGCCAAGCGTCATTGACAATTTGTATAAAAAAATGTAACCCATTTTCATGAGGCTAAGACTAGTGTTGTTCTACATTATCTTCTTTTACATATGACCATTCCTTGCGCTAGGCTGGTGAAGATATATGTATAACTTTGAAAAAGTGAATCATATAATTGGAAACAAGATTGTTAATAACTACTGAATCAATTTTACATTTTTTTGATAAAAGTTAAACTGATTCATATGTTGTTATCAGTTTTAACATCTCAGGAATTTGTTAAATCAGATGGTAGTACAAAGCACTCAAACAACTGTGAGCCTTTTTCTTTATTGATTCTGAATTCATTTTTCTACCCTTTCATGACTCTGTTCTTTATGCCTGCTGCAGAAATTATGTTGTTCAATTTATCTTGGACCTAAAGATTCCATCTGCCACCGCATTTATAATGTCACAATTTGAAGGCAACTATGTGCACCTGTCAAAGCAGAAGTTTGGTAGTCACGTGGTTGAAAAATGTCTTGCTGTATTCAATGATGAAAATCGATCAAGAGTCATTGTGGAGCTGTTGTCCACTCCTCACTTTGAACACTTGCTTCAAGATCCACATGCAAACTATGTTGTTCAATCAGCTCTTCGACATTCTGAGGTTTGTAACATCATCTTATCTTCTTTTAACCCTCTTTGAAAAGCCAACTACAGAAACATAATCAGTGCAAAATCCTTTATGACTTGCCAAAATCTATATCATATGCAAATATGTTGCAATACTACTACTTTAGTTCATATAACTTTTATACTCATTATAGCAGTTTAAGAGTTTCATTTCATCACTGAGTTTTGATCCTGATCTAGTGGAAAATTTTGTTTCTTCTTCTCTCTTTGCCTTTTCCTTGTAAACTAGGGCCGTGTGCACAATATTCTGGTTGAAGCAATTGAGTCCCACAAAGCCATTTCTCGAAACAGCCCTTATTCCAAGAAGATATTCTCGCAGAAGTTTTTGAAGAAATGATGTACATTCTCCCCTTGTGCATGAAGTGTTCTTGTTGTTTAGGTCTGCCACAACAGTTTATGTATGTTTTGGATGGTTATTTAACTGTAAGTTGAAATGCTGATAACCATACAAAGGAGTTAAGGTATGTTTATAAGTGCTTGTTCATCTGCTCAGCTAATTATGGAAAAAGGGGAAGAGAAAATCAGAAGAGCAGAAATTTTGCTCACGTTTTAGATCTTTTGCATGTACTATTTTCTTGTATTTCAACTTATTGGGTAATATTATCATGTTAATTATGCTACTCTCACTCTGTGGGAAAGTATGGTGTATATAACTAGATTTCTGCTTTTGTTGTGTAATGAAAAAATGCTATCAAACCACTCTTCAAGATACTGTTTTGAACGCAACTTTTTACTATTAGCTGAAATTGTTATGAAATTATAAACTTTGGTGGATTAGAAAAAGCATATAGAAAAGCATAGTTTTCAATAAATACCAACTAATAATGGTGTGTATTAAAAAGAGTATGATAAAAATGTCTTAGTAAGGCTGAATTTGGCGTTTTGGCCCCTCTGAAAGGCATTCAGCACCTTAAAAAAGCAAAGTAGGATAAAACAAACAATATAAGGTTATTACTAAATAAACGATTAAAATTGTTATTATATACATAATCACTTAAGAATTTATTAAATTCTCAACCGTTTTCTAAAACAATCTTTTTTAAAGGACAGAGTAGGGTGGCTTTTCGGCTAAAATTTAAGGAACGTACCTAAACCTTTTAATGAAACAACATTAAGAGGAATGTAAAAGTTTTAATTTATTATTAAAGTTAATGGAGTAATAGTTCTACCATAACCTGATGGGACAAGGAAATACATATAGTATGAAAACAATTATGCATACGATATTTCTTTAGTAAGACTTTCTAAATTTTAATGCTTCCTTGATTCTCACATATGACCCACAAAAATATACTGAACATAACTACTTGGGGATATTGAAGGTCGGTTTACTCGTTAACCCAACAACATTAAAAACTTATATTTCAAAAAAGAAAATTATTCATTTATTAGCAAAATTTGCTTCTCTCACTTTTCATCAGTAATGAATATTTTTATAGTTGTTCACTTAGAGGGTGGAAAATAGTTCAACAAGTTGTGCAAGGAGTAACATCTTTTAGAGAGAATACTTTTAGGATAAACTCTCATTTATTTGTATATTTAGATTCATAACAAACAAAAAATTTTAATATATACTGATTAATATTCATAAAAATAAATATGTTTCAGTATATTAATTATATATTTGAATGAAATTAGACTGTAAAAAAATATTATACTGTCCAGTCATTAAAATATAGGAATAAAATTCGAAAGTAAAATAAAATAAACAACACTAGAACAATGTTACTATTTAATAATGTCAATTTCTTTAATATCAAAATAGAAATATTTTTAGCTCCTAGTCTAATAAGGTGAACAGTAAATTAATATTTGTGTGAATGTCTGATGTTATTTTTCTAGTCACGAACTAATATATTATATATTAAGAATATCTTAAATTATTTTTCAGAAGGTATATATTAAGTAAATATCTTAATAAATAAAATATCAATATGAACAATTAAAGCAACTTGCCTCACACTATAATCAACTATATCCTAAATATAAAGCATAATCAAAACCTATTTTTCCATATTAACAAAGAATGTGCTTTTAGATTCACACAATTTATAAAAATCAAATATTCACTATTTTTTATAAATCCTAGATTAAGGTTGACGTAAAAAAATATGGAAAAAGTTTAAATAATATTTGAAATTTGATTAATGATCTTGGTCATAGTGAGAAGACTATAATATTATTTTTTCATATTGAGATTCACTAAAAAATATTCACACTAATACCGATTTCTATCAAATAAAATACTATTAATAATAAATAGGTAATTGTTTGAAAAATGACTCGTCATATATTGTATTTTAAAATATAATAGAAAAGTAAATTGATTGGGTTTAGGTTACATAGGTCATATAGGTGATAGAGACAGTACATTTCCATCACACAAGTCATAACACCTTCAACAAATTGCTACCAAATATTCAAAACATCAGAAAATTATATTCCTTTTCAGATATTTATTATTAGCTCTGGAATTAAATGAAACAAAAGTTTAAGATAAATATTCAAATAGATAATAAAAACATTTAAAACTTTAGTTAAAATATTCAAATAGATAATAAAAACATTTAAAACTTTAGTTTGTTTTTGAACTACTTACACACCATAGTCACATGGATCAGAGTGCCTGAGATAGATTTTAAGAAAGGCATGTGAATGTTGTTCCATCCTATTGGAGAAATGCAAATTATTAATGCTGCTATAGCATGATGGCATGCTGCAATTTTGGGTGATTTTTAACAAATGGATAATTTTTTTTTTAAAATTACACAATTAAATAAATTATGTATAAAAACATGCTTTCATTATTGTTCTTCCAAATCTACTTTTTCTCTACTGAAATTGTACTTAAAAGTATATTTTTATTCTTTTATTAAAATCATAAGCAGAATTTTACTCTAATAATTTTCTTTTAAAATTATATTTTAAAAGACTATTTATTTTTTTAAATACTACTAGAAAGCGTTTTTTTTTTAGAATTATCCTTTTTTTAGAACTATTATTATTAAATGATCAGTGAAACTTATATTTTAGAATATGATTCTTTCATTTGTTACATTTCAGAACCTATTTATTAATGTGTATTATTTGAGTACTTGAAATTTCTATTTCAACATGTCGATACTTTGGAAACATTTTGGACGAATACTTAGAAAATCAATATTAAAATTTAATTACATGATTAACATACATAATATAGTAAACAACCTATAAATCAGATTAAGAATATATTAGGGGTTACTTGAACCGACTTTAATCGCGTAGGGATCCAATATGATTAATATAAATAAGTAAACATTTTAAGATGAATAGTAATTGATCATGATTATTACTATATACTCTCTAATTAGTTCGAGAATTCACTTGAACGTCGAAATATAATTACATGCAACATGTGGAGAATAAGAATGGAAGACTGAAACCAATAACTAAAAATCGAAACCAAGAGTCAAAGATGGAAACCTTGATATTAACACCCAACTGAAGATATCATAGGAGTTCTACATGTGAATTCATATAAGAACATAATACATTTGAATTCTCTTGTTTTTTCATAAATATGGGAAATATATTTCATAAATTCTAATACTATGTTATGGTTATTATTAGATCTAATTAAAAAAATAAAATATAATATATATATATATATATATATATATATAATTTAGTGGGATACCTAATTGGTTGGCTTTTATTTCAACAAGTTATATTAAATAAATAAAAAACTATAAATAAGTAAAATTTATTTAGCAATAAACATATAGTATATCGTTAGGATTTATTAAGCTAAGTTTGGTGTGAATAGAGGATCTAAACCCGTTATTATTGATCACAACATATTTCTTTTATTTTTATTAAATAAAAAAAACATTCCATGTTTTTATATTTAAAAATAAATAAATAATTATAATAAAAATAAATAATAAGTATTTATAGGATAAATGATTTTGAGAATGTAGAAAAGAAATATTAATTAATTGTATTATTTATAAGTGTAAAATAAGATACAAAATATGCATACCTAAATAACATATTATTTCTATTTTGTAATTATAAATAACAAAAAACACATTTCGTGAGAAAAGAAAATTAAAAATTAAATTAAATTAAATTATATTTAAGAAAAAGTATCATACGTTCGCATTATTATTTATCTTAAACATTCCTTTGACACTAATATATATTATTATTTTATTTAATACTTGTATATATTATTATTTTATTATTTATATAATATTTTTTTATACAAATTAGTTGTTAAATAAGTGGAAATATATATTATTATTTTATTTGATATATATATATATATATATATATATTATTTTATTATTTATATAATACTTTTTTATATAAAACAGTTGTTAAATAATGGAAAGAAAGTAGCGTTAAAATGTGATTTCTGTTAAGAAAATAAATGAAAAAATTATATAAAAACCAATAATATTTTAAATAAAATAAATATGATAGGTTAAATCAAAACTTTAATCTCTCTTTAATTCTCATTGGATTTTGGTCATCGAAAGTAGCAATAATTATTTTTATATCACAAGTATTTTTTAATATACTGTAATAAATAATTAAGAAAATATAAAAACATCTTAAATAATTTTATCTTTAATGATAAAATCATTTTGTGATACATGCAAAATAAATTATGTTACAATCAATCAAAATTGTAATTATAATTTCAATATTAATATATTAACGTTAAGTTAAAATTGTATTCGTAAACTATAAATTTTAAAAAAATAATAGTAAATGTAAACTAATGATTGAAAAAGTGAGAATAATATTTAAAACAATAAAATTAATACCATAATAGATTAAAAGTTAAAATAAATTACATAATTACCTTATTTATATAAAATAATAAATACGTTGCTTAATTGAATTATGCATATAAATATATTCCAATTATAATAAATTTAAATATTTGTATTAAATAATTGTGTTTATATTTTTATTTTTTTGGATAAAATAATTATAATTAATGTCAAGGACTCAAAGAATACTACAAAAATGTCACAGATATAAAAACAAAAAAGAAATGTATGAACTGAAATCAAATAAGACATATTTAATAAGTTATTTCTAAATGGTACCTTAGATTATATACGTCTATGGTTCAAGTGGTCTAAAACAAAAGGAATAAACTTATGCTAATTTGAAAATTGGATCAAAATAACAATTTTTTTTTTAATATGAAAGCTAAAATGGCAAAAAGAAAAAAAGTGTCTCGTTTAACTTTTTTTTTCCCGTAAAAATCACGACAGACTGCATACCATTTATTTTTCATTGTTCACAATCAAGAAAAAGATTACATTACAAATGTTTTAATTTTTGTTCTCTTCTTAATCAAACCTTTCTCTTACAAACATAGAAACTCTAATGCTATGTTTAGTAGGAGTGAATGAAGAAGAAAGAGGAGAAAAAGGGATAAAATAGGTGACAAATAAAAGAATAGAGTTGTTAAGTTATAATGAAATACGGGAAAAAGAAGATGAAATAGGATATGGTCCACACCTTGTAAAATCTGGACATAAAAAATTAACAAAATGAACAGTTCCATAATGCTGAAACTAATACTTTGCAGTGGTTTTAAAACGGCAAAAAACCACTTGAAATAGTCTAATTTTGTTGCTTTTGGTAATTTTTTTATCTGCTTTGCAGTGGTTTAACAAAAAACGAATTTGGGTGTTACTCAATAGCTATTAAACGAATACATATGCATATACGACTATGATACGGATATAACATTTCATTTAATCTAACATACTAATTAGTTAGTTGATAACATACATATATATTAGTAGTTCTATATAAATATAGTATACAACATTGAAGCAATAAGTTTTAAGAAGAATATTCACAGAAAAATTAAGAAATTAAAATTATTCATCTATCACTAAATAAATTCATTGTTACTATTGCTTGTAGTATCGTGATGATAGCAGTTTAAACAAGAACATTATAAACAAACTTATATTATAAAAAAATATATATATATATATATATATATATATATATATATATATATATTACTCACAATATATTATTTACAAAAATTACATACAGACCAAAAATTGTATATAAAATCAATATTATATATAAATTTTTATATATAGATTTACATTCAGAATATTACATACAAATTTAATTCGTATGTAATACGGCATACGAATTTAATTTATATATAATACAATCTATATATAAAATTAATATTACATACGAAATTACATACAAATTCACATTTATATATAAAATCAACATTAACATATAAATTTACATAATTTAAGATATTACATATAAATTTAATCTATATATAATACAAATATTTACTTTATTATTGTTATTAATATTGTTAGTATTATTATTATAATATTATTATTAATATTAATAATATTATTATTGTTATCGTTATTACTAATATCATTAATATTATTATAAATATTATTATTAATATTATTGATATTATTATTAATACTATTATTATTATTAATATATATTATCATGAATATTATTAATATTATTAATAATATTAATTATTATTATCATGATTATTATTATTATTAACATTATTATTATTATTATAAATATTAATATTATTCTTATTAATATTATCAATATTATTAATAATAATATAAATATTGTATGCTTGTATATAGAAAATAAATTACATATAACTTTTTTTCAAAATTTAAACAGCATAATACTTAAAATATGGATTTTTGAAAAATAAAACAATAGAATCTGTTAAGTGGGTACACTTCCAAACCCTATATCAACGTATTTGACAAAATAAACAATTATAATACAATTAAAATATATTTGAAAACTATACAGACTACATATCTTACAATGTAAAGTAAATTTTAAAAATTATAGAAAAGAAGATTATAAAAAGCACAAAAGAATCTATTTATACGAAAATATTATAAGGGCACTGGTGGCAGTGACATATCCAATGGGACATGTAGGCCTGAGTGCATCTTTAAGAGCAGTGACCCCAAAGTTTCCTGCAACTACACTTCATACAATATAACTATCATATAACAACACTTACTTTTGAATTTTGAATTATCGTTGTATATATACAATCATAATCCACCAAAGCTTTAGTCACATATACTTTATTTGAGCCTGTGAAACCATTGTTAAAATTGCTAAACAAACACATTACTAAATAGGAAGACATCTTTTTTCTATGGTCCTGTTTTTCTAAACCAAATGAGGATTATGTCTGATTGTAAAACTACCATTTTTCCCTTTGAACATACTCTAATGATGTAAAAAGTATTGAGGTTGATGGTTCTCAATACTACATTTTGGTGGTTAAGGTCATAAACCACACATTACTCAACCATATTTAACACTATTTTTAGTAACCAATATTTTTAGTATTACTTATAGGAAACTAATACTTATGTTTAGCCTATACAATCTTAATGCCTTAATCTAGACATCATTGAAAATATATTACAAAAATATTGAAAAAACATTTTATTGGTACACTGGACAGTGAATATTTCTTAATAGAAAGGAGAGGAAGAGCACATGTAATTTGGTTCCATCTTTCTGTGAGCTTTCTTCCTTCTTTAATATCTGCAGAAAATTAATGTTTATTTCTTAATCTTTTTATAAGCATAAAATCCAGTATGATTTTTTTGTATAACATCTAATTTTTTATATTTCGTCTATAGATTTTTATTCTTAAATCAAATTAGTGTGAATCAAATCAAACTAAACTTACCCCTTAAATGAAAATCTCTTCCTCGTATCGTATGGCATGCCCAAGCATGCAAGGATAACACACCAAACATGCTCCAAAATTTTATTCTATTCTAACAAAGTAACAATCTGAATATTTGATGAAGAATAACAGACCATTGGTCTGTTTTTGAATATATATTTTTTTCATGTAATAATTAATTTTAAGAAAATAATTTTAATATCTCTTAACTGTTAAAAAATTATCACAAAATATGTTTTAACGGCTTTTTCTTTAAACTATTCGAACATGCCCTTAAATTAATATTTCCGAAGAAAAATTGTTTGTTGCAATGCATAAAAACTATAGTGACATTTGGAACTCTTGGTTCTATTCAACAGAGCCAGAAGAGATTTCTCTCTTACAGAACAAAAATCTGACTTAAGGTACAAACATTGGCGTTGTTAACATCGAAATTTATCAATTTCAAAATCATAGTCCTAAACACATAAAATCATATATACCAGGTAACTGGTAACCTAACTTACAAGGAAACAAAGATAATGCTAATCAAACTGTTGCCTAAGTTGCATCTCTGTTTCACTTTTCCAGGTTGCATGGGATGATTGGCCCTTCATTCTTTTAGATTTTTCTTTATCTTTCACAGTTGATCCTTTCTTCTTGGATTCTGTGCTGGTATCATTTGGAGGGCGATCACCACATACAGGGCACACCATTCCACGAGCACTGGAGAAGGTCTTGGGAATCCCACACTGCAAGCACATTCTACAGAGAATATTCCCTAGTCATTACTATTATCTATTTGAAAGCTCATATTATCAACATTTTTTTCCAAGATAATACACATGCACCAGTTGAATTTAGAGGAAGATAAAACTGAATATTTTAGAGAAAAATTAGGAAACGATAATGCTTTATTATTCAAGGAAGTTCCCCACTTTAGGTTCTGCAAATCATCCATATATATATTTGAGTCTTGATACGCTTAGTGGAGACTATTTCCTAGGACAGAGACTAATATTAAACTGGTGGAACTAAACTCACTAGTGTATTTTATCAAGTGATACATGAACACTATATCCAAAGTGCATTCACTGTTATTATTTCCAACGAGTAACTGAACTTGCAAAGGGGCTTTATGAACAGACTACGGACAGGACTACTTACTAAGGAATAATGCAAAATGCATACCTTAAAAGCTCTGCAGCATCTTCAGCAGTAGGATTTGTTGCAGTTGGCACTCGCTTGCCTCCTTCTGATGTGCCAGAGGTAGCTGATGTTGGTGGTTGGGTACCATCCATGTCACTTCTTACTCGCTCATGAATCCCGGTTAGTTGAGGTTTTGCCTCTAATACCGCACCTATATGAAATATATCATAAATATTATACTTAACAAGTTTGAAAATGAACGGAATGTAAGCTCACAAAAGGCAAAGAATTAAGAGAGGATTATTAACTTTATTTTAACATAGTACCAGCTGAGTTAACACATCACAGCACCGTAACAATCACTAACAAAAATTATTTGAACTGCCCATTAGATGTTTTTCCTGGTAAAAGTGCATTCAAGATTTGGCAACTGAAGCAGCAAATCCAGAAGCACTTTGAAAGGGATAGAACCTTTTAAACTTGATTGGCAGTCAAGCAATTTATTTATTTAGCTTTCTTTTAAAATAAAGCCGAATCAGAAGCATTTCTATCTTCGTGAGTGCATGTCAAAGAACAATTTATCCATGAAAAACCTGTACAAGATATTTTCTTAAAAAACAAACCATGAAGGAACAGAGGGGAACAAACTTGGTGAATCAATTTCCTAAGCAGTTGGCACTTGTTTTAATTTTTAGTCTCAACTCAAGCAACTAATGGCAGAAGGCTCAACACTCAATTTTTGGCATGGGGATCGTACATTATAAGAAGTTGAAATACAAAGTTTTTATTGCAAAAGAAAGTACATATTACTATATAAAAAAAAACATTACAGTCATTCAATGCTTGATTTTTAAACAGCATAAAGCATTTAGCAGGGTATACATATTGCTTTCACACAATGTCCTTGAGCACAAAACAGAAAGCCCTTTTACATCAGTTAAGTTTGATGTTCTGATAATTATTACGTATCTTTTTCAATAAATCAAAGGCTATCAAAAAGGATTTTATTCATTTTGATTCCAATACCATTCATGACGAAAATCTCACAAGAGGACACCAATCAATTATGTTAAAAGTCAACAGCTTTTACATTGCTGACTGGTATTGTTGTGACTTCCGGGGTGACCAATTGTTGTGCCAATCAACAAAGTTAAATCCACATGATAAACAATGGTAAGCAACCATTGAGATACATGACCATAAATAGGACACCCCTACTTATTGTTAATCTACCCCCAAAACACGACAAAGCAGGAAAAATGTCTGCTATCAAATCTAAACAGCCACATCAATTTCACTGAATACTCTTTCTAAGTGTACACTATAAATGACAAGTCTAAATTATATGCAGAACAACCCAAAAAATCAGTGTTGGCACCCCCATGAATACCATTTTATAACATTTACAAAGGAAAGATACACCTTTACAATTCAAACGGAATCCTCGGTTTGCTCAACCACAACACAACGTCCACCCTCCAAACCAAACATGCCCTTTTACACAATGGGAGGCAACCAGCTTAGCTTAAATATCTTCTCTTTGTCAAAAAATTATAAATTACAGCAGGAAGCATTTATTTGCATTTTATTTCTTATTTTCATTTTCTGGTTTCAGTTTTTCAATCTGTCTTCAGTTTTCAAACTGTTTTCTGTATAAAAGTTCGATAACAGAACAGATCAAGGTAGCATTTTGATAATCAAAAACAAGAAATAATAGTGCAAGTAAAAACCCCTTATTTTCTCCATTTAAAATATTTTCAATACTAGAGGAAAAATAATAAAAGGACAAGGGTTCTACTTCTAGCCTCTTGAATTTCCCCTACTCCTCCATTAACCAAACAAAATAAAACAAACAATTAAACAAAAATCCCAAGAAAAAGAAAAGAAATGATGAAAAAAAACCTGTGGGTAAATCTTTCTTGTCCTTGCGGCGCCTCCTATTGCCTTGCCTCCCTTGTTGCTCATCACCGTCTCTCGAAGGGTTGCTGCTATACTCTTCCACGCTGTTGTTCAGAAATTGGGGCGGTCCTGCAATCTCCGTTACGGAAACAACAACAGATTCAACAAGGGAGGGGCAAAATTGAGAATTGAAAAGGGGATGAGAGCCAACGAGAGTTAGTTACTTCGGAGAAAGCGTCGAACGCAGAAGGAAGACCGGAGGCAGAAGGAGGGTTGGGAAGGTGGTCGAAGATGGATCTGTCTCCGAGAGAAGGGTGGCCGGCGGCTGCGGCGGCGGCGGGGGCATCGTCGTCGGAATGTTCGAGGTCGGAATTTTGTGTTTGGTCTTGGTCTTGTTCGTCTTCGGCAGAAGAATAACCTTGAATAAGGGACAAGCTCATTGTGTATGAATGTTTGTGTGTTTGACTTAACCCTACTCTGTTATTTCTTAGTTTGTTCTCACTCAGTCATGGACATGGCTATATTCTGAGTCTCAGATTTGGCACTTTCTGATTTATTTGTTTTCTTAGCATGATTGCAGGTGGTAATCATAGTCCAAGCTAACAATAAAATTTTTAAATATTAAAAAAGTTAATTAAAAATACTTAAATTTATCTTAAATTTAAAATTTAATTAAATGTTTTTAATGGAAAATGTTATCTTCGATAAAAAAAAATGATACGAACGAACAAATATTAAATTGAAATGAGAATTAATTTTATGTCAGATACACTTGCTTCATTCTTTTGTTAGTTACAAGTATTTGTTTAATGAGTTTTGCATTTTTTTTTTTTTAAAAAAACTAGGTATTATAATAGATAAATATGTTAATTATTACAACGGAAAAATGTTTTATATATTACTAAAAGTCATTATATTTAACATATAAAATTACCTACAAGAATGCAAATTAACGGAATAACTGATAAATATATCGGTTACTTTTATTATATATGAACTATTGTTAAGATTATTATTCATCTTTTAATTACATTATTATTTTTTAAAGGTTATATAATCACATTTGTATTTGTAATAAAGAAAATATTAGTTTTTAACTTAATATTTTTTTTTAGTTTTATTGAAAGTTTACTTTTTCTTATTAAATTTACAACTCATTTTATAAAACAAAATTTATCCATTAAATGCATATTTTACTTTTCAGGAAGAATATTTGATGTTTAATATATAATATTGGTAAAAGTTTTGAAATCGATTTAAATTTACAGTGTTATAAAAAAATTAAATATTAGTCACATTATTTAATCATTATTAAGTAAATATATTTTTATAACAATTTCTTAGTTCATATAGAAGAAATGTAATAAAAGAATAGCAAAATGTCTAAAATATATAATACAAGAATGATGAGAACTTAAAAGTTCACATTGTATAGTTGTAAAAGAAATTATTCAATAACTTCGAGTGCATTAGAATGTATTACTAACTCAAAACGATTGAAGTAATAATAAATAATTATTAATATAATTTATTTGTTATTATTTTTAATACTATAAATTGAATTATTTGTAATATATGTGATTGACGTGTTATATTATTTGACTTTTTCTCAAATTCAACATAGTTATTGATTAGATCTTCACATTATTTTTCGTACTTACAAGGCTAGTCTATAACTTTTATTTCTTTTACTTTGGTTAAAGTTGGAAAATTTTACAATTTGGTCGTATGTTATTTAATGTTGAATCAAAAAGTGAGATCATTTTCACTTTGCACATGGTATTAAAATCTTTACTAACAAAACCATTGCTATCAAAACCAACCTTAAGGAGGCAAGAGATTGTTATATTAAGAGCTTATAAGTTTTTTCACATATTTAAACAATTAAGAGACAAAAGTATATTAGTATTATCTAGTGTTAACTCCATTAAAAAAAAGTAATTAAGTTAACATAAAATCAACCGAAAGATAAAAACACAACCTCTTGAGCATATTAATAATGTTGAGTTCAATTCTCTCAATTATAAAGTTGATTTATATACTCAAACTAAATTTGAAGATAATTAGTCTTTATTTAGTGAGTAGATGACTACAATTTAACTTAGGTCACAACTAAGTCAATGTACTCTATTAACTGAATAACTAGTTGATACATCCAAAGATAATTATGAGAGATTCTCACCCGTAACTTTTGACCGTTATACATGTAGTACAATCGACCATCCTGATAATCAATCTTGACTTCATATGTCACAAGTTAGCAACTTTATTTGAAGTCAAACTTATAGCTAAAGAAATAAAAGCTCGATGAAAATAGTTAAGCAAGAGATAAGAAAACTGTTGAAAGTAAACTTTATCACATAAGTTACTAATATCATATGACTCGTCAATGTCATTATGGTTAAAAAATCAAATGAAAAGTGGTGTACGTGTACAAATTATACCAATTCTAACAAAACATGTCCAAAATGTTAGACCAAGATGATATGATCATTAAATTATCTAATCTAAACATCCTATCTCAATAGTGTAATTAATGATAGTTTGTTCTCAAAGAAACAACAATCAAGATAATGATTTTGATTATAAGAAATAATGTCAAGTTTTGATGAAATAATATTTTTGTTTTTTTTTAAGTATCTTAATCAAAGAACTACACATGTAACTTCTCAAGGAAATTAATTAAAAGTTCATTTAACAGAAGACTTAAATTTAGTTTGAATATGTTTAATCATCTTAAGAAGGCATTAACACGTTGATTGGTACAATCCAATAAAGTCTCTAACACAACAAATCAACTTTATGTAGTTGTATATTAAGGTTGACACTAGTAGTATGGGCAAATGATGTTTAGTATGAAAGATACTTTAAAGCATAACAAGTTGAGTGCAACAAATATCTTAAGAATTTGTATTTTATGTAATAAGAAATAACAGTGAACCTTTTGGTTTATACTGGTTCACCCCAACCTATATTATATCTAGCTATTTTTTATCAATTGCAAAGAGTTTCACTAGTGAAATATGATTATAAGTATTATATTTTCATTTTTCACTTACAAGCAATTACACAAAGACACTCTTAAATATCCTTTTATCTTCTATTGAGACAAAGCATGATACACTATGTCATTCTTGAATGAGTACACAATCACTTGGAAATACAACAAAAAATATTTAAGTGCTTACAAGAATTTTTTTTGAAAAAAAGATATATGAAACAAGCACTCATTAACTAGAGTCTAAGTTTACAAAAGTGAAGGATTTATAAAAAAAACTTTATCTCTAAAGTCATATAGTAGATAAACTTTTACCACAAGCTCTTAAAAACTTTTAGAATATTCTCACATACAAGTCTCATGTGGATGACATATATTTCACCATATTCTTTTAGGTAGTTTCAATTCTATTTATAAATGTTGTGTTTTTCTTTGTCCATTTTAATATTTTTTTTAATATGTTTGACTTTTCACTAACAAATTTTACTATTACGCTTAACATGCATAAGGAAGGATAATTTTTACTCTATATCTTTTTGCATGCTTCTAATATCATCATATTAAGCATCAATTCTCAAAGGATTGGTGTATTTTTGTCATAATTATTTTTAAGAAGTGTGATTCAACTTCTTTCAAAGATAAATATGTATTGTGATTTTTATGTATAAGTTTTACTTACTTATATGTTGTATCTAACACTTTTTTAAACACGTGTCTAATATTTAAGTATATGTATTTAGTGATTCATGCGTCTGGTAGACTTGTGTATAATATTCTTTTAAATTTTATTTTGTCTTCTCAATACATGTGTCTAATGCTTATTTGAATTTCATTTGATTTTCTCATACTTATATCTAATGCTTCTTTAGATTTCATTTATTTATTTTTTATATTTGTAATTTTGTCTAAGCTCCATTTTATCATACTAAGAGCCTAGGTTAAACTTATAAACGTTAAATACCGTCAATGTGACATTTAGAAAATTAATTATCTTTAATTATTGTACTTTGTTAACCAAACTAATCAACTACCTATAAATATTAGAGAAAATAATATATCATGCATTAACTTCATTAGATAGAATTTATATAGCATTTAATATGTATAATATATCTTATTTCAAAAATGTTTTGCATTAAATACGAGTATATATATATATATTGTTTATATTATTTATGGAGGATTTTATTTTGATACCGACAGCCAGCGCTCTTATATTACTATCTAAGATGAAAAGTATTCAATAGTGTTTTTTCAACTTGATTTGAAGTTAGTTTGTAAATTATTATAAAAAGAGATAAATTTTAAAACATAAATACTTATGAGTATTTAATGTTATAGACAAATAAAAATATTATATTACTGATTAGAGGGTGAAGTCCATTCTCCTGATAATATTTTAATATTAGAAGTAATATATATATATATATATATATATATATATATATATATATATATATATATATATATATATATAAATTCTCCTAAAATTTATAAAAGTCAGATTTTGATTATTATTTGAATTAAGTGGTACATATTTTTAATGATTTTCTTTTTTATTTTATTTTTCTGTTATACTATGTTATTTCACTTTTTACAATTTTTTCCTTAAAGCATATGTAAAATTTATCGATGGAAGTTCTAAATATTTGTAATCTTTTACAGAATAGATGGGTAACGAGTCTTGTTGAGAGTTATATTACTTTACACAAGTTATTCCAATTTCATATTTATAAAATACTTAGAAATACTGTTAATGTTGACCCAGTAGTGATTTTTCATTTTATCTTTTGCCTCAAATCTATATGAATGTAACCCATAAAGTTTGAATATATATATATATAAAATAAAAGTTTATATGGACATAATATAACTTGCGTATAAGCCATAAGTCTAAATCGTCCGATTGTTGAATTAAAATATGAACAAATTTAAACTACTATAGACTATCATATATGAATTATTAGTTGTCTAATTATATTATAAAAAAGAAATTATAAATCAATTAGATGATAGAATTAAATGAGTAATTGAATTTTAATATGCTAGACAAAATATTTTGGTATAAGTATTTGATTGGACGAAAGGTTTCCACTTAAAGTATATAATTCACCTATATTAGAGGAAGCACATCCTACATATACTATATTATATCAAACATATCCTGCCTATACCGTATCAGATGCAACATTTATATTAAATTAAATGTTTATGACATACCTATTAAAATGATTATACATATAAAAATGTCATCTTAAAATCATTGCTGCATTACAGATATGAACTATTATATATATATATATATAGCATTTATATATATATAATAAATTATAACTAAGTAGAAGAGTAGTAATAATATGGGTCTATATGAGACTCTTTGAATATCTAAATAAATTAGAAACTTTAATGTTTTTAGAAAAAATTATATTTCCCTACATATAGTAAGTAAAAAAATTATCGGTATTAATTTTTTTGAAAAAGTAAATATAATCCAATGAAGAAATATTAAAAAAATTTATCTTATACAAATCATAATATATTTTATTTTGGAAAATAAAATAAAATGATATTAAATATATATTGATAAGACATCACATTTATTAGACATTAAAATATTATATTATTTGTTACCGTTTAAATCTTGAATCCCCTTGCTAAAACTCTCAAATTTAAATTTAGGTCTAATTATATCAATTTTCATTTTTATATATAGAGACACTGTATTTATAAAACCTTTACTTTTAATCTATCTTTAAACAAGTTTATACTTATACCTAACATTAAATCATGTTTCTACCAACATGAATATCACAATATTCATGTCTCCTTCATTAACAAATAAATATTCAAAATATTTATATTAAATAATAGTAGATATTATTAAAAATATCCATCATTTATATTATTAATAGATTTTACATTCAAATGTCCAACCTCCAAACCGTTTGTATTTCATAATTAGTTATACTCACCTTCTAATAACCACTAAAGGATCTTATTATAGGGTATGATTTTAAATATATTTTTGTTAAACTAACCTTTTAAACCTAAAATTAAGATTTTAAAATGTTTATATACAATAAGTAGACTCAAATTTTATTTTAAAACGTTTATTAAAGCAAACTTTTAAAACAGAATCACACTTCTCTACTATAATTAACAAAACTACTATAAAACAAGTGGTGCTTCAAAAGGAAAAACAAATTAAATACCTGACCATAGTTTAGAAATTTATCTCAGTAATTATGTGTATATAAAAGTAGAAAGTTTGGTGAAATTTGTAACTGAAACAACAACCAATCTTCAAAGATTCGTTTTTCACCAATGAAGCAAACATATTTTAAGAAACAAGAAAAATCAGTTAATAAGATATCTGTGGTTGTTAGACGTAAATTCAATCCACTTTGAGATACGGTAATCCCTTAAATATAGTTTTGAGAATTAGTTTCCAAATTTAAAAGGTTCAATTTTTACCAATCATTCCAAAATGTTTTTGAAAAATAAAAGGGGTTTTAGACGGCATGTTTGACTAAATTGACCTTGAATAAGAGGTCATATGATCCCTTGTTTGTTTCAGTCTTTCTTCATTCCTCAACAACCCATTCCTTCCCCACGCGCCATTCTCCGGCCACCGTCGCTGCCGGAGCTCCGTTCATCGTATTATAATCTCGGAAAGGTGGGTGCTTGTGAGGTTTAGGCGACCATCCATGGATAAAGTTTTCAACAAGCTCCGCAATTTGGACGCTTACCCAAAAGTCAATGAAGATTTTTACAACAGGACGCTCGCCGGCGGCGTCGTCACCGTCGTTTCCGCCGCTGTCATGCTCTTCCTCTTCTTTTCCGAGCTAAGTATGGCCTGCATCTCCTGTTTTTATATTTCTTTTCCTTTAAATTTTTGTTGATTGCTGGAATTTGATTTTTTTTTGTTGGTTGGTTGGGAAAGGTGGGAAATTTAAAGTGGGGATTTGATTTTGTGGTGTTGAGAAAATTGTGTTAATTTGTGGGTCCTGTGCTTGGCAATTTTTTTGTATTGAGCTGAATTTTGAAATGTATTTTCAGTGAGTGGTGAGGGAACTTAGGAATTAGGGAAGGGTAGATTTCTTTTTGGGTGGAACTGAGAGTTTTTTTTTTTTTTTTCATCCTCTTTCTCTTCCGAGCATTTTCCATGTTTATAATAAATTGATGGTTGATAGCTGAGAGTTCCATGGCAATAAGGACCTAGATCCATTGATTCAATAATGTAATTGATGACATGTTAAGGATTTCCGTAAAGGAGGGTCTGTTTAGGCTTTGATTTGGGTGCACTGATTCATGTCACAAAATATTGTGATACTATAATCCTGATGATATGTATGACAAGAGTAATGTTCTAAGTTATTGGCGCAAAGGAGATATGTATCACACTTTTAAGTTTCATCCAGTTAAGCTTATATTCTGCAATTATTTTATGATGGATATTCTACTCTTGGTAGTTTTATTTAGGGATAAAAGGAATAGACCCAGTTGTAGAAAAAAAATAAAAATTGAGTGATATTAAATGAGGGAGTTTGGCTTTTCTCTGAATCATTTACCTTGTTGCCTGCATACGTGACTATTATCTTTCCCATCAAACTTCAATAATATTATCTGTTACCTTTGGTTGCAGATTTATATCTCTACACAGTTACAGAGAGTAAGCTTTTGGTGGATACTTCAAGAGGAGATACCTTAAACATCAATGTAATTATTGTTGTTATATTTGCAGTATAACTTTTTATAGTTTTATTCAGATCTTCATATTCCAAGTCCAATCTATGAATCATGTTATGATTCCTGGATAATACTGTTTTGCCATAAATTAATTAGTTTGGTGATTTGCTGTCAATAAAACTTGTATAAGTGTCATATTTCTTGTTTGATTGGCCCTGCACCTTCATATATCCTCTAAGACTTCCAGCATTAATCTTCTTAATATTGACTTTACCTTTTAATTCTAAAGTTGACTTATTTTTTCCCTTATGCAGTTTGATGTCACTTTTCCTGCTGTACGATGCTCAATACTCAGTTTAGATGCAATGGATATTAGTGGGGAACAGCACATTGACATAGTATGTTCTGATTAAACTAGCTTTTTATCAAATAATTTTCAGTTCCTGTAATTCTAACTGCATATTTGTACGTCTTTATCTATCCTTCCCCAAGTTTCATGGTCATACCATTGTTAGTTATTAATTGTTATTCACACTGCACTATTTCTATTTGCAGCGACATAATATAGTGAAGAAAAGAATTGATGCTAATGGTAATGTGATTGAAGAGAGGAAGGATGGAATTGGTGCACCAAAGGTTAGCCGAATTTTTTACTGCATAATGGTTGCTTGCTTCGTGTTTACCATATAATTTTGTCGATTTACTTTTAACATGCCTTTACAGTGTTTACTGTATAGTTTTATCTATTTACTCTTAACGTGCCTTTACACTATTTATGATTTACTTTTAAAGTGTGTTTTCAAGCATGAACTCAATATCTATGTTCAAATGAGTGCAGCTTTAAACTAAGGAGTTCTTCAAATGTACCAATTTTTAGTTCACTATAACAGTAGTGATTATTGGTGTGATTGCAAGGTACCTACAAACTCAAAGACCAGTTTAGTCCACAACTACAAGTCTAGCTATAATATATGGTATTGAATGGTGGTCATAGTAGAAATGAGAATGTTAAGATGGATGTGTGGTCGTCATACAAGAAAGGATATGAAATGACTCTAAGGAAAGACTGGTGTAACACCCATTGAGGGACCAAAAAGGACATTGGTGGAAATCATTAAGGGATCTTAGGCTACATAATGTTCTTGAAGCTTTAGTTTAACTGAAAGCTTTAGATTCTTCATGTTAGCAATCAGCTTTATAGTATTCAGATATTTATTGTGAAAATACTTCAAAATAAATATAAGCTTTGTTACTCAAGGCAAGAATGGAATATGGATGATAGCATGATTGTTGCTTGTCACTGAATGAAGCTCTTACAGACTTTTATGTGGGATCTTGAGTGTCTGCCTGCAAAAAGAACCTTATAGACTGGATGGTTGTAATGTAATTGGTAATTCATTGAATCATAGTTCAAAATAGACTCTTATTACTTGGTTGGATTGGGTTTGACATTGTTTTTCTGAATCTCTATGGTCATTTTTCTTTTAGGTTGCTTTTCCAGCATTATGTTTGTTCTCCCAAGTCAATAATGTCATTTTTACTGCTCAGTGGTTATAGGAAGTAGAAGGTTCTCTAGTTTGAATTGTTTTATAATTTGATTTTTATCTGTGGTATTATACACAGTAATGAGTTCTTTTATATTTGTATTTGATCACCTGATGTGTTTGCGTTGATAAGATCTTCTTTTTGGATCTTGGTTCATGCCCCTTCAATTCATTACTAATGATGACTGGCATAAAGTAAAGTCATCTGTTGTAAATGTCTTTGTACCCCTTGTTTCTACTAAAGAAAGGGATTTTGAAGACAAAGGTCAGAATTCATGTATAATGAGTTTATGTTTTTGTTTAACACAGATTGAGAGACCCTTACAGAAACATGGTGGCAGACTTGGACATGATGAGAAATATTGTGGTTCATGTTTTGGTGCAGAAGAGGTACCTTTAACCATTTACTATACTTAAATTAGCTCAAGTTTTCTTATAATTTTGTAACTATCGTAATATGTTGTGGTGGTCTGAATGTGGGGATTGTCAAGGCTTTGATGTTCTTTCTATAGAATTTTTTCAAAAATTGTATCAAGGATTTAAGGCTTTTATGAAAAAAGAAGGAAGAAATTAGGTATCAAGGGTTACAGAATCGGGTAAGATTTGACTATGAGAAGAAGTTTTGGATCTAAACAGGGTAATCAAAGGTGAAGAGTTCCTTGGGAACTTTTAATGCCCTGTCACAGGTGGTGCCAAAAGGCTCATGCCTCGTTAAAGAAAGATGTTAAAAGACCATACATATTTAACCCTCACTTTATCTCGGTTTGCTGTTTGTATGGTCTAATTTTTTTGTGAACTACTGTCAGCCTCTCTTGCAGGTTACAGTTTTGAAGCCCTGATCTAATATATCAGTGAAAATACAGTTTATTACTTTACATGATTAGATATTATAGTGGGAAAAGGTTTAACTATGTTTTTGGTCTATGAAATTTGGGGTGAATTCAGTTTTAGTCTTCCAAATTTTAAAACAAATAATTTTAGTCCCTCAAAGGTTTTAAGGGTATAAAGCATTTTTCTATTCAAATTTGGGGGAATAAAGTGATATATGTACTTTTTAATTTGGAAGATCAAAACTGGTTTGACCACAAATTTTAGGGATTAAAATATAATTAAACCTATTTTATACATTAATTGTGATTTTTGTGTCTTAGTTTTCTCATCAGTAGCAGGTTTGTCTTTGGTGTATTCAATTTCTGTTCTACGCCTTGGATGTCATCAAAATTCTTATGTTTGTTAAAGTTGAAAAAAATAAATAATAGAAAGATATACTATTTCTATGCTTATTCTTAATCACCAAAATTATCTTCACTGTTCGTTTTCAGTAACAATGTCATTAACAATGATAAATCCTAATAACACTCATTTGTTAAATGTATTTATATTGTAGACATTGTTAGGCGGGTCCTAATGTTAATGGTATTGCATGGTTGGGATGCTGGATAAATATTTTTGGCTTGACTAACACAATAGTATTTGTATGGAATGATCCCAGAATCTATGAGTGACTGAAGTTTGAGTATGTATAATACTATTTTGAAGTTAAATTTCATTATCATTGATGCTTTCATTTGAGTAGTTCAAGATGCTGTCTAAACTTATGCTTTACTGTCTATTTGTACACTTTCATGTCAGTACAAATTATACTTTCCAATTGTTTAATTTTATGTCTATGGTTTCTCTCTTGCTCATTCTCATGCAGTCAGATGAACAATGTTGTAATTCTTGTGAAGAAGTGCGTGAAGCATATAGGAAAAAGGGCTGGGCTCTGACAAATATGGACTTGATTGATCAGGTTGGCTTGATACTGTCTTTTTCTATCACACAATAAACGCTGGCATTTTACATGTTTTATGTATGTTGTTACTGAAGCACATTTATTATAATTTATGAAAACTTCCGGATGCAATGAGGAAGCTAACAGCAATGAGAAGGCTCCACTATACCTTATTATATAGATCCTCGATTCATTATATAATGTTTTTCACAGTTCTTGGTTGAATGAAATCCGACATTTGTGTTAATTATACTGGATTTGTGTACTTTGTCCTATGTTTGAATTTGTAGGAGGGTATATTGCATTCTGATGCTTTGGTTTTGTTTTAGTGTCAAAGAGAAGGTTATGTGCAAAGGGTAAAGGATGAAGAGGGTGAAGGATGCAATATTCAAGGATCTCTTGAAGTTAATAAAGTGGCCGGAAATTTTCATTTTGCGACTGGGAAAAGCTTTCTTCAGTCTGCTATATTTCTGGCTGATCTGCTTGCTTTACAGGATAATCATTATAATGTAAGACTGAACTATTTTTTACTATCCTTTGCCTGAATTATGTATCGTATTTTGAAAACTTTGATATATTTTTTATGATTTCCCTTTCCTTGTAATCTCGTGGTTGATTTTCAAAATATGATGCAGATAAGCCATCGGATCAACAAATTAAGTTTTGGTCAACATTTCCCTGGATTGGTAAATCCTCTTGATGGGTAATTTTCTTCTCCAGCAGACTCCTTTATTTTCTGGTGTAAAGTATGGCACATGGCCATGTGTTTTTACATATTGAGATTCCTAAATTTGAATCTAATGCTATAGAATGAGATTCTAAAGTAAATTACTTTCCCCTCTATTATTAAAACTTAATCAAATTTCTATTATGTTAGTTAAAACACTATTACTTGTAAAAACACTACAGTTTGTTTTCAGAAACTCTTAATTATGATGTGCCTAAAATTTGAACTATTGCCCACTCAATACATTTTAAGGACCAACTCTACCTAAAATTTAAGCTGTTAGGTAAAGGTTTAAAATTGCTTTTATATCTACAATACACATACAGACAGACTTCAATTTTCATATTTTGCTACAATGAACTTTTTTTGCCGAAGCAGCAAATTGTTAATTTGAGCATGATTGCAAAGTTATTTTGTCATGTATTATACACATCAAATGATAGCCTTTTAAAAAAACCCTGACTAAATTTTTCTTCCCTTAACCATTTGAAGTCTTCTAATTTTTTTCTCCTTCTAATCCTTTGCAGGGTAAAGTGGGTGCAAGGACCAACTCATGGCATGTACCAGTATTTCATAAAGGTTAGTGATATCAGGGAATAAATTCCTAATTAAAGATTTTGTTTGGATGTTAAGTTTACTAAGATACTGCTCGATGATGATGTTAAATCCAATTAATTTATTTTACTATCATGTCACATTTTTTGCTGTACTAATACTTTTGTGGAAACTTAACGACTATCAAATTTCCATAATGATAAAACTCATTACTATTGTGGACCTGTATTATGTTATTATCCTTATCTCTCTTGTAGGTGCACTTCTTATAAGATGATATTGCCTTTTTTCTCTTTTCTTTATTCTTTTAGTATACTGCATTTACAAACTCTAGTCTATTCTAGTATTTGTCTTGCCAAAGCTACGAGAGAACCAGGAAAAACATTTTTAATATTTGCTTCAAATTATTGCATCATTTATGCTTTCTTCTAACTGCTTGAATATTGTGCATGCTATTATGCTCTGGCTTGATGCTTGTCTGGGCACGTGTCTTTGTACACATTGCAGGTGGTTCCTACAATATACACAGACATCAGAGGTCGTGTTATCCATTCAAATCAGGTATTGTTAATATTATGAACATACTGTTATTTCACGATTCATTCGATAGTGCCTACGTGACGTAATAAATGTTATTGCACAGTATTCTGTGACTGAGCATTTCAAGAGTTCAGAGCTGGGTGTTGCAGTTCCTGGAGTTTTCTTCTTTTATGACATATCTCCAATTAAGGTAAAATTGCCTAAGTTTGCTAGCAAATTGCATATAATATCGATGTTTTTTCTTCTTCCCTTGATTGTACTTGAAGTTTGTATTTTTCTGCTTTAAGCCAGGCATGCATTAGTCTCAGTTTATCTTGTAAGATAACCTATTAAACATTTCCTCATATAGTGAATGGGTATTGGGAAGGCACATTTGAATTGGGGTTGAGTGCTAAATTATGCTCACTGTACATGAATAGTCAAATTTCTGCATTCCTATTTTCATTTTCTTCTCATGAACTCTTCCATTTTAGATTATCTCATTCATCCTGTTAATATCTCGAGGCCCTGTTTTGCTCTTTGCTGCTTGTCTCTATTTAAAAGTTTGTTACTATAGATTCAAAAGGACATGAAGCATATAATTTTATATAGTAGTCCCTTCAGATCCACCATTGAATTTACTTTCTTCCATAATTATTATTGTCACAAAGGAGTTTGGAACTGTTAAGCCTTATCCATCTCCATTGTAATCAAATTCAAAATCAATACTTAAAAACTTTGGAGTAATACTTGATATCTAAAGCTTCACAAACCAAAGATAATTTTCTCAAAATCTTCTCACTACGTAAAACAATATGTTCACAGGATGAGAATAATGTGCAGTGTCTTTGTGTAGACACAATTATCACTGCCCGAGTCCAATGGTTCTTTAAGACGCTGCGAAATTAGAGCACTTGCACAAGTCAAAACTTCATTTCTTCATTCTACATAATTTGCAGACAGTATCAGTTTCTTGAACCTAAGATACTGATTTACATGTTATTCTGGTTTTGAGTTATCAGTGAGCGCAAGATATTTAGAGTCAATTTGTTGGCCTTGACTGAATTCTGATGTATTGAGGATAGTGATCCCTCTCCTACGTTAGTGATAATTTTAGGTGGCACAGAGTTATTGTTATAGGTGTCATTAGGTCAAGTTATGGTATTATTAGTATAAGTCCTTGACAGGTAACATTAAGACTAATAATCCTCATATTCTAGGTATAGGCACTAAGTTTTTTTTTTAACATAAAACACATTTTTAATGAGTTACTTGGAAACAAGTATAAAAGTCTAAGCTTACAGGGCGTGACTAATTGTAAAAATATCTACTTGAGTTGGAATTATTGACTAAAGAAAGATATAGATATTAATGTGCTGTGGCGAGACACAAGCAAGTTTCTACCCTCAAAATACGGAGACTTCTATTATAGGAATACTGTTTGTGGTAACTATATGGCACCTCTAACTGTGGCAACCTTTTGACAATGATCTCCATGACAATAATTTTATTGAGACTGCTGCTAACCACAAAATAGAACTAAAGTTGATATGATGCTTTTGCAAGTTACAATTGTGCTCTTATATGATTAATGTTGGTATTTTAATTAAAATGTCCTCAAATTATGATACTTCCTACTGATTCAATACAAACAGGTATTTATTATCTTTTAATTACGTGGAGGATATCCAAGAACCCAACTTCATAGTTCTGTTGAAGTATATTGTAGTGCAAGTTAAAGAAGAAGTGCATTGGATCTTAAATTGATATGTTTTATGTTGCAGGTCAACTTCAAAGAGGAGCACATTCCATTCTTACATTTCCTAACCAATATTTGTGCAATTATTGGAGGTAATTCCTCGTTCTTTCTATCCTCTCCTGCCTGGGAAAAATAACAGTGATAAATTAATTTCCTATCAACTTTAGTCATATGATTAAAAGTTATGAACTTTTGGACCAGTCATTTTGGAAAGTATATCTAAAATGATCTCTGATTAGTTGACGGCATAAATATATTTACAATAACACAATATCAAATCTATGTTTTCATGTCACCCAACTGATTAAAATTTAAATTCAACCTTTCTGCGCAGGTATATTTACCGTTGCAGGGATCATAGATTCATCAATATATTATGGTCAGAGAACAATCAAGAAGAAGATGGAGCTTGGAAAATATAGATGATTTGGTCACATTCTGCACGAGTGCTCAAATTTCCTAATTGAGTCTTCTTTTGACGTACTTGGTTGGGTGGTGCATTGAGTATAGTTTATAATGTGGCAGCATATGCACATGATGCCAAGGGTTAAGCAGAGCCATAGATTCAGTTGATGCATGAAGTGTATTTTTGGATCATGATTTTTCATTCAGATGTAGCAATTTCATTTCAGTTGCTACTTTGGTGGCTTTTAATAGATGAAGATGAGGAGTGCAGAGAGTTTATTGGGAACTTTTAGATGTTTTTCCTGCATAGTACGTGAAATGGTTGATTATGCATAACATACGGTTCTTGTATTGCTATCACAACTAAGTTGTAATCTTTGCCAATATTTTCGTTGAACTGGAGAATTTGAAACTGTTAAGTTAGGATTTAAATCTTTTGTCCTGTTTCCTATCTACTTAGTTAATGTTCATGATTCAAGGGCAGCAATGCTATTTGATGTGAATGAGAAATGTTTCAAATGCTTGTTTCTTATACCTAGCAACTATCTCTTAAATTTTGGCTTAATAGTCTATTTAGTTTAGATTGTGAATGCTTGTTTCTTCAATTTTCTGGTTGATTGAAGTTTCTCCATTCTTTAAAATTATACAACTTCCATTTATCTATCTATCCATTGTTAATTAAGATAATTGTAAATTAAATTAATTAAAAAAAGTTTCAATCTTGCTCAAAGTTTATCGATTAAAACGACAAATTTTACTTGAATTAAAGAAGTTATAAAGAAAATCCTATAAACATACTGTTTAATTTTACATCAAATTTTTAATAAAATATTGTACTTCCAAACACTTAAAAAGTTATTCCATGCTTTATAACTATTGTAAATTTCTAAATATTTTAATAGAAAATAATAGATTGAGTATTTTAGGCTGGAGGAAATAGATAATAGGATCCAAGTTAATAGAATTTTAATAAGTTCAGTTATGTTTTAGTTTATGTAAAATAAAAAGTTTTGCTTTTAAGTCTGTATAACTTTCTTTTTGGTTTAGACTCATCTACATCTCTAATCAAGTGTTTAGTTTTTTCATGGTAGATTTGATTATCAATTGACATGTTATATATTAGAATGAGTAATTACAAAAGTCTTTTACATACTTAACTTTTTTTTTATCTCTTTCAACCGTAGAGTTTCCTTTACCTTTTCTGAGTGTAATATATTCTTACCCAGGTAGTAGGTAAATCCACCATATTTTTTACTTTAATTCACCATAAACTAAAATTCTATCGAGTAAACTTGCTAATAACATTCATTACATATGTTAGGACAAGTGCAAATCATTATTATATATGTCGCAGAGCCAATAATATTTGTATATCAAGAACATTCATATAGTTATGATCCTCTATCATGTAGAGTCATTTAACTTTTAGTGTTGAGTTTCGAAGTTATATCTTTTCCCTACCTATACTCTACGTGATAAGATATTAGTCTTTTTCTTTTTCAAAAACATAAGTATACCCATACCTTGTTGACTATCTTCTCTTACTACTAATTTTAACTCAATAAATAAATAAATACATGGTGATTTCCAAAATAAAAATTTGATCACTTATAAACAAATTGAATTTGTAAAAATAAATATATTAAGGCATGCATTCAATTATATTTTAGAAAAATAAAATACATTAAACAATAGAAGACCAGAAAGTATTCTAAATTAATGACATCATTATAACTATTTCTTTAAAAACTTGACACATCCTTTCCAAAATAAAATTAAGTGAGCGAAATTTGTAAATCATTTTACAAAAAGTAAATGACATAAAAAGGTTGAGAATATAATAGTTAATAAATATAATAATTCAATCAGCAATTAATTATATGTTATTTGCTATTGTCATAATGGAAGAACTAAGAGAATATGTGCAATTGTGACAGAGAGAAAGTGAGGAAAAAGTAATTTAATTTCAATTCAAGTTTGATCTCAGTCTATTTTTTTTTTATCATCTTATCCTAATGGTTATAATTATGATTGTTTGTTTTTTATTTCTCATTCTCAGTTGCTTTATTACATTCATCAGTGCAATTATTTCTATCAAACATTATTTATAAGTCTTGTTGTTGGGATAGTTATTAAAATTTTATTACATTCATCAGTGCAATTATTTCTATCAAACATTATTTATAAGTCTTCTTGTTGGGATAGTTATTAAAATTGTAAACAAGATAGACTACATCCAGTTTAGTAATTTATTTTAAAAAAAAATAGAAAATCATTTTGATCATTTTTATAGAGATAATTTTGATATTTTTAATTTTTTTAAAAAAAACAGAAAGTCATTTTAGTTACTTTTATAAAGATAATTTTGACATTTTCAAAACTTATGTGGTACAGAAAAAATCTCTCAATTTCCACTTGTGAATGAAAATTCTTACTCATACATGTCACCATATCAATTTACTTCTCATTTCTATATATATATATATATATATATATATATATATATATATATTCAAATTAATGAGTTCATATTATGTTTTAAAATGGTGGCATGCCAACAAATCTGTAGGCATCCTTCAACTATTATTAATTCAAAGTGATACATGATGTGTTTAACTTTTATACTACATTCATAGTTATAATACTTAATCAAGTTAAAAGGACATGTCATTTATACTACATTTTCACTTGTTGAGTTTTTTTTATCGATAGCAAAACGTCGCAAGAAAATATTTATTCTTTTAGAGAAAGTCGAACATTCTCTATTTATCTTTTCGAAAAGATAATTGATTTTCTTTTACGTTTTTAAAAAAGTAAGTAAGAAAATAAAAAAATTACCATCTCTGATAATTAATCACAAAATTTCTTCATGTGTCATGTAAGATTCATCTAAGAATCTTAATCTTTAATGTAACCTATACATTAAAAAAACGTGACTTTTTTTCACCCTCACACTTCCTGAATTAGAAGTTTCACTTCTCTTCTTGGTGCTCAAGATTGGCTGGAGACCAACAAACTACAGAACAAACTATTCGTAATTTTTTTAATCTTTTCTTTCGGACTGATTCAAAGTTTGATCACTTGCTGCTCTCAAATTTATTAAAAGATTACACAAACTATTCAGAATAAGAATTCGTAGCAGTCTTTTTCTTTAACAGTTTTGCATCAAGGAAAAGATAAATACAAGAGTGATAGAAGATAAAACAATAATATGAGAAATGTTTGCTCAAGGATCATGGAAAATTTTCAAAAGAATCAATAGACAAATTGAGCTTGACTAACAAAAATATACCAAGATTAACTAACAACAATAATGGGAATGATGAGTGTGGGCCTACAAAAGTTACAGAACTACTAATTAGTCTCTAAGAGAACCTGAATTCCTCCCTGAGCAACCGAAACATTGGAAAGCTTTAACTTGATAGCTTCAAAATCAGCATTTTCCATCTCCTGGCTAGACAGCCAGAGAGGCAAACAATGATCAATCAAGTCCTGTCCACAACTCAAGGGTGAACCTCCCTTTAAACTGCGGCTTCTCCCAAACCTTGTGATTGTTGCAAGGTTAGAATCAGAGGGTTCCTCAGCATAACACTCTATTATCTCCCTGATGGCATTGCACCAGATTGGTCGAGCTACCTTAAGGAAGTCATGCAACACCAGCACAGGAAGGTTCACACTTCCCAGCTCAGATTCATTGTGCCCTCCTCTCCCATGATAATCTGACCCTCCAATCTTTAACAGCCCATAAGCATCAGCCAAGTCACTATATGCTACAAACCAACACCAAGAATTAGCATGCAAGCGTTCACTAGGATTTTGTTCCTATCTCTACCTGATGATATGATTCCCATCACACAAAATGAATGCTTTCAGTGTTCATACTGCTTGTCTTATGACTAGATAATGTGCTAACACTATAGATGATCAAAAGGGTGGAATAGGGCAAGTGGGAGGAGGGGTTGGAAGTTTCTGTTTTGGGGTATATCTGAACAATCCTAAACTATGCAAAGCATCATTTTTAATGATCAAGCAAATGAGAAAAGTTTTGTAGAGATCATGCATGTACCTGCAAGCCTTCCATCACTTTTGTGGACTTCCATCCCATGAAGACCAGCTTCTTTTAACCTTCTAACAATTGGAACTGGATGTTTCAATGCCCATGGATGAGCCAGAACAGCAACACCCCCAGTATGACAAATCATTTTTACTGCTTCCTCAGCCATAGGCTCACTTCCCCTGAAACACAATGTTCACATATGCTTAACCATTTTCCCTAACCACACAAATAGCAACAACCTACATGAGCAAACAATGCAATATTACTTGGAGTAAGCGGGTCCCCCATCGAAGAGATACCGAGCAAAGGCTTGTCTGAGGTTTTCTACATAACCTGCCTCAACCATGGCCCTGGCCACATGAAGTCTCCCAGGGGCAACCCCCTTGCCAGCAATCCTGCAAACATGCTCCCATTTAAGAGGCAACTTGAGTTTGTTCAGCTTCAAGACAATGTTCTGTGCACGAAGAAAACGTCCATCCCTTATATTCGATAGAAACTTGTCCAGCTCCTCAAACCTTTTTGGCCCAATGCTGCTGTAATATGCTAAAATGTGAACTGGTTCCTCTAATTCAGAGTCTCCTCTGCAAGTGGATTTGCATATGTTAGAAGTGATGTAGATATTAAGCTTTATATTCATTTTCACAATAGCATAAGTGCCAATTCAATTAACAAGCATCAAGAATATGTAATATTTGAAAATAAAAATTACCTTGGAGAAAATATGGAACTAATTTCAACACCTGGGATGATCTTGATGCCATATTTCCGAGCTGATTCTACAGCTTCAGGAATGCCTGCCATAGTGTCATGATCTGTCAGAGCAAGAACTTTCACCTGTTATGAGTAAATAATATTAATTAAAAAATAGCCTACCACTAAAAAGGGAAACCCTATGAACACCAGGGGATACCTTAGGCAATCCTCTTTTACTATCATGGGCAAACAGGGATTTTGAATTAACTGAAAAAACTCAATCCATAAACAAACCATTGACCTTAAATTTCAGTTGACTTTCTGTGAGCCATACCATCTCTCAAGTATCCTCATTTAATAAACAAAGGGATATTCAGAAAGCATATTGGCTGAAAATGCCCATATTTCATGAAAATCTCAGACAATATATAAATATTAATCCACTCTGGTTCTTTGGTTTGGGGATAATACCAAAATGAAAAGTTAGTGCAAAAGACAACTAACAAACTCACAAATTCATATTCATCTGACTTCATTCTAAAATCTTGTCGTATTTCTGGTTATGAACAACAACTACCTAGAAAAAAATCCAACAGGAAGGTAACTGACTGCTTTGGAAGTTTGTTCCAAAAGACAGTTCCCAATCACACTCATGCAAGTTAGCATAAAAAAACACAACTTTGAATGATTAATAAAACGATCTGAACAGTGAGACGAAGATTGAAACTTACGCCATTGTTGTGAGCTCTCTCAACAACCTTGGAAGGGGAGAAGAACCCATCACTGAATTTGGAGTGTGAATGCAATTCAAAGAGGAGTTTCTCCCCACCTCTCCCCACAGGCTTCTGCACCCCAAAATCATCCACAACACAGGAAGCAGCAGAAGGAGAAGGAGAAGAAGAAGAAGACGATGATGATGAAGCAGAAGGGTGATCCAAGAAAACCCACTCACTGACAAACTTGAAGGCGAGAACTTGGTCGTGGGTCATCTTCTTCTTGGAGCCACCCCTGTTCTTCTTCTTCTTCTTGGTCTTCTTGTTAGTACTGGGTGCGGCCTGAATCACGCACCCATCTCCCATGAGTGACTGTGGCGAAGAAAGGAGTAAACTTTGAAGGAAAAATTTGGTTGTTTGTTAGGCCACAGGGTGGGGAGGGTGAATTGTTAGGGTATATGACATGAAAGTAACGTAATGTAATGAGTGAAGAGAGAGAAGGGTGTGTGGGGGCTATGTAGGTGTGGAGATGCAGGAGAGGGCAGGGGTTACTTACCCTTAAACTGAAGGGCAGTCTTCAGGTCACAGGTGTCCTCCTCCTTAGCCCTTCCATGTCTATGCTCAGACAGGTGTACCCCAATAGTTATACTCTGTTTTCTGTCATGTACCTCCTGCTATTTTTTTTAACCTGTGAATTCAATTTAATTATTGAAAGATTCAAGATTAAAAAAATTATATTCTGTAGTTAAGATTTATGCATAGTTTATTATTGATTATAGTAATATTAATGAATAAAAGTGTTTTTTTAGTAATCATACATAATATCACCAAAATCCTAAACCAGTTTTTAAATATTACTTGTACAAACTAATATTGGCATTAAAGAATCAATCTAATTTTTACTCTCATATCCGAGTTAAAAAATTAAATAAATAAATGACATCATATTTTTAAAAGGGAAAATCTTCTTTTAATTTGGATAATTTTGTTACAAGAAAAAACTGGGTTTTTTTTGTCTATAATAACCAAATTTAACAAACTAATAAAATGAATTAATTTGTTCCAAAACGGTATATTTTATAGGCAGAACATGTACACTTTTTATTCAAAAAGTAAGAGTTGTTAAAGCCTGCACATCAGGTTGAATTAGTGGTTGTACTTGGTTGGTGAGGAGAGCATCTTTATTTCAGTATATTTCATTCAAAATAAATAAAATTGCTTTTTTTTAATTATAAAAATAAATACTATTACTTATCTATTATAAATACATTAAATAAATATATTTTAAATTTATAACTTATATTATTATTAAATTAAATTTTACTGTATATCACCAAATTTTAGTAGAAATAAATTTTCTAAATATTCAAATTGTAATAATAAATTAGTTACATAATGTTATAGGAGATTTTCAAATTAAAATAAATAAAATTAAAAGTTACATGTATAAATAAAATAATTACTTGAGATAATTGAAAGATGTTTTTTTATTGATTATAAAAAATAATGTATATAAAATAAAAATGCTAGCTTGAGCTCCATAGTGATCTATGTATTGGTAGGTGATGTAATAATTAACAAATATGAGACATTATAAAATAAGAAAGTTCATGTTTACTATAAATATGAGAAAGATAGTTTCTAAGATTAATCCAAAAAATCTAATGATAAACCTAATTAATTAATGTTTACAATTTATTTATAAACATTAAAAGATAGAAATAATAAAATAACAAAAATATAATACTAAACCTAGTTAATTAATGTTTACAATTCATTTATAAACATTAAAAAATAGAAATAACAAAAAAAGGTAGAAGATGGTCTTGCAAGGAGACAATGTAAAAATGTAAAACATATCAAATTTCATTGAATTATTCTTTATTAATTAATTATTTTAATATTATTATTTTTTAATGCTCAAATTTTTTTCATCGGATTGAATTTAAATCATACCACCGTAAGTAAATTTAACAAGATTTAAAAAAAAACGTATTAATATATTTAGTATTTCATCTCAAAATATCTATTTAAAACTTTTTATCTAACAAAACAACCAAATACCCTAATTAAATAAAAAAAATTAAATATTTAATAAATGTTCAAAAAAAAATTTAATACAATAATAAGATGTATTATTAATATTAGCATTAAAATAAACACATATTTACCAATGATACATCGTTATTTAAATAATAATATAATAATCATAACATATCTAAAAGATAGTTATTTGGCTAAATTGTTTTTTTAATTTTTTCCTATTAAATGGTTAATTTGACTTTTAAGATTTAGTTTTCGCTATGTGTAAACCAAAATAAAAAAATCAACAATATTATTTAGCATTTTTAGAGCTCCTTGTTATGAAACACTAACTTTTCTGTTTTTTAATAATCAAAAATATATTTATATACATTAAAATACATAAATAATTTTGATCAGGTTTCACTGATTTGAAGATATGAGTTAAAAATTAGTCAATGTTAAATTTTAGCCCACTCTAAAAAATTATAAATATACATTAAACAATTTTGTTATAGTTTTTTTTTTCACCAAAAATCTCTAAATCATATTTCAAAATATTTTCTCAATCTCAACTTTTCTAGAATTATTTTAAAATATTTTCTCAATTTTCAACACTTTTATAGTAGGTTCGAATTTTATTTTCTGTAAACTCTATTAATTTGTATTTTGCATGATATTCTTTCTATTAATTTAGAGAAATAATTTATACTTCTAGTTAATTTGTTACATTTGTATATCAAACTTATGCATCAACTCATATTAAACTTATTTATATTTGTAGTATCAAACTATGGAATCTAGTCTAAAGATTTATCTACTAATTAGAAAATGTCTATAACTATCATTATTATGGAGTTATTATTAAATACTTAACCTTTCAATTAAAATAAACCAAAAGATTAAAACTAAAACAAATATATTAAAATTAAAAATTTTCTAGTATAATTTTGAAATTTAAATATAAAATATGTATTATTGCAATATAATTTAAAAATAGAAAATACCAAGAGAAAGTAGGACGGTAAAATACAAAATCTGATTTAGTTTGGTCTTTTATTATGTGTTTCAGAGTCTATGCATGTGAGTGGCAGCAGAGATGTAATGATTTAGACTGCAACAACTCAACTTTTAAAATTGCATGACTTATCTCTAGCTGCTGTTCAATTCATTCAATCTTTACAGTTCCAATTTCTCACCAATTTTTATAGTCAATTTTATCTTATACTGTATAGATATGTATTCCCTTTCATCATAACTAATGTAGTACTAAATAATATTTATTACTACATATTTTAAATGAATTTAAAAATAAAATAAAAAAATTATAAATTTAATAAATTAATAATTACATTTTAAAATAATAATAAAATAAATTCTTTTACAAAATATTAAAATCTAAATCAATTTTAGTTATTATTTTGATATTTTTTATTTTAATTATTTACTAGAAAACACAATTATTAACAAAAACATGTATATAAATTTAGTGCATTCATTCTTTTAATATTCACATGAACAAAAAAAGACTTTTAAAATTACAATATAATTTCTATAATAAATGTAAGCTACAAGTACAAAAGAAGAGCTGTTTATCTTTTTTTTCTGTCATGGTCAATCTGTTCCAAGTAATCCAGAAATATGTAAAACAGGTTTGAAGATCACATGCTCTGGTATGAATGAAGGGATCTAAATCTGTGCTATTATTAATTAATGCATGCAACTTCTCTAGGGTCTAAATTATATATGCAAACCGTTGGAAAATTTGGAGACTGTGACAGTGTGTTGTGCAAGCATAAATTTTATATAATCATAAAAAGCTGAACCTGTGACGTAGATGTTTCACTGTGACTACTCTGAATCAGATCTCTATAACACCTCAATACTCAAGGTGTAGAAGGCACTACCATGAGGGTTGCAAAGCTGCATGCAGAGAGACAGATAAGACTCTTCAGAACCCTGAATTGACCATTGGGTGTAGATCCTCCAATCTCTTATTTTCAGATAAAATTATTGATAAACATATTACTATAATATGAATTTTTAAGATTAAAGAGATTTTTTTTTAATTCTGAAAAGTATGTGTTTATAATATTATATTAAAATAATAATTTTAATCATAAAAAACTTTTATAAAATAATAAATTGTGGAAAGAAGGGTTCGGTCATCGAGGGTTGTCAAAGAACACTTTAGTGTCTGAGTAGGTTAAAACCTGCACGTGTTCAAAGATAAAAGTGGGGAATAAAGCATTTATGCAAGCTATTTGTAGGGTTTATATCAGCTTTCTTTCATCTTCATGTTCATGTTCTTATGCATGTGGCATCTTTTATTCAATCCAATACTATATTTAATCCTACAGCACAGAAATATTCACTAAACATCTCATGCAAGTGTAAAATTATTTTAAACTATTTTTAAACATATGCCAATCAATTTAAAATTATTTTAACAGGTGTTTTAATGTGACTTTTTGTGCCACTTTTACTGAGAGAAATAAGTTGAAATAAAATATAAATTTTAATATTAATTATTTAGTAGTAGAAATAAGTAAAAGATATCGTATAATTTGATTTATTGTGATAAAAATATTATTCAGATGAAATAATACTTATTGTACTCTCATTTTATATTATATATAATTCAAGATGTAAAAGTATATAATAATTTTTATTTTTAAAAATGTTGTATTTTCTTCAGTTTTACTAAACTACCACTAATAATTTGTCTTTCTATAAATTAATAGTTTTAGACTGATATATGTAAATATCAAGATGTTAGGTCACAGATAATCTCTAACAGTAACAATATAGATAATCTCTAACAGTAACAATATGTAAAAACTGATATATGATAGTATCTGAATTAATCATATCAAAGCAGTGTCAAATATTGTTTTATAAATAAGTCAATAAAGTTCATGTGAAAAGATGTGCATATCTTTAATGTTTGAGCTCTGATAATCGATACTTAAGTGTTGGAGTAACTTTTACAGGTATTTCCTACTTAGATTGGAACAAAGACCTAAGAACGAGAAAACGATAAAAAAAAATAAACATTTAAGCAGGACTAATTGTCAACTTTTCCAAATCCCTACCAAAACACTTCATCTCATATATATCCCTAAAAATAAGAGTAATGACCCTTTTAGAATTTACATATACCAATTTAAAAAAATCTGTGTTTTTCAATATTAAGCGAATATTTAGTTTTGTATTAAAACAAGATAAATGTAAATTTATGATTTACATTTAAGTTAAAAGTATTTTAAATATTTCATTTTTTTATGTTTAAAATGTGAATTTAAAGTTACAATAAACATTAGATCAAACATGCATTGAATTGATGAGCAGACATAATATGTGTATATTAACACATAAAAATTGTAATAACTATAAACAATATAATATATTTATACCAATAAATTAACATTTAAATTAGAAGTTTTTCACTAACAAAATGGAGATTACTATTTAACACCAACTATATTAAAACTTAATGGTTTAACAAAATGGTTTCTTCCTAACAAAGTATTTTTCATGACAAGATTTACTCTTTAACACTTATAATATTTTTATATATTTTATAATATTTTTATATATTTTATTTATAGTAAAGTTATATGTTATTAATATTAAACGTTTTAGACTAGAAGTGTTAAGTATCGTTTCGTATAACTTGTTAAGAAGGTGATATATTATGGGGTTGGCTATTGGACGATAACATATCAATAATCTATGAAATTATTAAATATACAACTTATAGTCACTATACTAGATAAAATGAAACCAACGGGATTTAGCCAAGTGAAATAACTTGAGTAAAAATAATATTTGAAGTAATACCCTTTAACAAGTGTTTCTAAAAACTTCTATATTTGACACCAAGAAGCTTCTTCACCTATTTAGCACGAGACTGAGAACTTAAGACTCGTCCTAGACCTAAGAGATGTCTTTAGTATAAAAAAAAGTGTAAATAGTAAAAGTCTAAAAAGATTTATCTAATTAAAGTGAGTTGAGAGGACATATACCTATACAATTGGTCATTGAGAATGACTTATATATATATATATATAACTTATATTTTTCATTTCTAAATATTTTTTAACTTTTTTCTCCTTAACCGTCATTAAATTTGTTTAGATAGTACTTTCAACAATCAAATATAGTTATTTAGATAGTGATTTTAAACAAAAAAAAAAAACTAATTATTAGAAATGAAATTTTAAAAAAATTAGTAGGGTGAAAAACAAAAATTGAAATATATCAAGAACAAAAAAAAAATAAAATAAAATGTCTATATTATAATAAAATATAAATGGCATAATATTGTTGTTCACTTATTTAGTTATCTTTAATTCAAAGTTCTTATTTTCAGAGTTCAAAATATGATAAAACGCACAAATTTCATAGGTTTCGCTTCTTATTAATTAAGGATGGTATTTTTTTTTTTATTTGGAAATAAGATTCACTAAAATTGATGATTTAATTTCACTTAATGGTAAAGACAGGGTTATGAAAGCATAAGACACTATATATATATTTGTGATAGTTAAAATTGTAAATTTTAATATCAAATCAATTTACTAGGCTCATAAATATTATAGATATACTTCAACTTATCAATACAAACCTTAGTAATGCTTAAGATGATAAAAGATAGAAGATTAATTAAAAGATTGATTACAATATACTTTAACTCATGATCATTTTTCTATTTTAATACCTATAAACTATTTTAGTTTTTTAGTTCCTGAAATATTTGTGTTTGTTATTCTCTTGATATGTGAGATCTAAAATACCTAAGCAAACAGTAGTAGGGGACTGAGAATGATAGTAACTTTACAGCATATATATAATGAGTTTGAAGGCAGAACCTGTACCCTATGTACCATATTCATCAAAGCTCAAACGTGTCAAAGGCACTTTAGAACACCTCTAGTATCTACTTTGTAAACTGCATCAACACTCAACACAAGTCTCCATTTTGACAAATTACTATATATGCCTCAAATGCAGGCAGTAGTTATAAAATGGTGTGGGGGACACAACATTCTAATACCCTCTGTGTTATAACTTGCTTCTGTTCAATCATGAAGCCAAAGTACCTGAATACCATCATGGCAACTCTTTGCTTCCCACTTTCACACAAGTTTGTTGCTTTTGCTTATCATCACATTTTCCAACTCTGCACTTAATCTGTGTATTTGGACGTATGACCGGTTTCATGTAATCATTATTATGCATGTTCCAAAACTTATTATGTAAGAACATCTTGAACAACAGTTTCATTTTTATAATCTTATATAAATATTAGGTTTAAATGAGTTTTAAGAAATTTGAGGAAGATTTTCTTTAAGTTGTACTAAATTTTAATTGAAAAATTTTGTCATACTAAATATTCAATTTGTTTTTAATTTTTTCATGGTATGTCAGGTTTAATTTTTTTCTTAATAGATGATACGATGATTGTTTATGTATTTATTATTGAAAACTTTATCTATGTTTTTGTCAAACTCTAGAAATCATGACATAGATGGATGTGGATTTAACGGAGCACGGTCCCTAAAAAGGTTTAGCATTAAGTCTTTGAATTGTGGTTTCGATTTTCTCTCCCATTCACGGACTCCTCACACTTTTTGATGCTGGCAAACTTTAACTTATTTCCTTTCTTCTCACTTTTTCTATAATCCCTCACACTTCAACGTTGATTCATGGTTCCAATTTTGTATTGTAGAGAAAATGAAATGTTTGTTAAGTGCATTTGATTTTGGATGAGTTAGTACTTTTATTGTCATTGAGTTTTCTTCTTAAATCCTAAGGTGCAAAGATAGACGTGAATTACGTTATTCATTTGGAAACCATCCGAATTTTATATTTCAGAATTGAAAATTTTAAAACAATATTTTTAATATTTTCATAGGTATAGGGATGCAGGAAAATTTGTCGTCCAAACGATTTGCTCACACATAAGGCTGCCAAAGTGGACCGAACCAGTGGGTCAATTTGCCACTAATTTGAGACTGCTTCTTCCTGCACCTCCATATCATCTTCCTGCACCTCCATACTCTAGGCAAATTTACCATTTAATTCTTTTTAAAATATTTCATATCCCATTATACCCTCCACCATCCCTTTTATCCTTCTTCCTCAACTTTGCCTCCACCCAACGCCACTGCGTTCGCACACCACCACTGCATCCCATTCCACGACGGCTGCACCTCTCCCTCCACCCATTTTCACTGTCGAACAGTTTTACGGTTTGTAGAAACCGTAGATAATTCAAATTTTCTCTTCTACGGTTTGTACAAATCGTAGAACAATAGTAATTTTTTTCTGTTCTGCGGTTTGTACAAGCCGCAGAAGAAATTTTTTTTTTTCTGTTCTACGGTTTCTACAAACCGCAGAAGAAAAAAATTTGCTACTGTTCTACGGTTTGTACAAACTGCAGAACAGAAAAATATGTTTTACTGTTCTACGGTTTGTACAAACCGTAGAACAGTAGCAAAATTTTTTCTTCTGCGGCTTGTACAAACCGCAGAACAGAAAAAAATTTCTATTGTTCTACGGTTTGTACAAACCGCAGAAGAGAAAATTTGAACTACCTACGGTTTGTAGAAACCGTAGAGACTACAAACCGTAGCAGGGTTAAATTTGTAATTTCCTCATGTCTATTATTGGAATTTTGAAAATTATGGAGGTGCAGGAAGATGATATGGAGGTGCAGGAAGAAGCAGTCTGAGGTTAGTTGAGGCCCAATCTTCTTGAATCCTTCGAGCCATAAGTCTAGTTGTTGATCCTTTGGTTAGGGTCTTCCATCACAAGAGGTGTGAAAACAGGTTTTAAGTTTGTTATCTCAAACTTGTCGAGGATTATTCTAGGTAGGTGTCTCAGGATCATTCTTCAAAATCTTTTTAACAACTTCAAATCCTTCATATCAAATTCGCCATCTAGCTCAGCCTTAACCTTTTCAACTTCAAGTTTACTATTGTTAACTATTAGAATGTCATTAACATACAACAACAATATAATGAAATGATCTTCTACTAGAAACTTGAAGTATATCATATCTGATATATAATGCTCCTTGACCATTGCAAGACCTTGACTTCAACCTTCTTCTACCTTCTCTATTATCACTAGTAGACATTCTTCCCCTTATACAAGGTCGTCTCCAACACTAGATGCCTTAACATCAAACTTCTCGTTCAACTCCTTTGAACTTCTTAAAGAGAGAGAGTCTCTCTTCCATACAACAAAGTTTCTTTGAAATGATCATGTGTCTTAGACAGCAAACACACCAATAGCAGCACCTAATCCTCATCACCAATATTCTTCGAATCAAAAATCAACTTATTGAATTCATCTAGTTGTTTGCTAATAAATGATTTACGAGGGAGTTCGTCAAGTATAAGCTCTCAAGCTTTGTCATAGGTTTATTGTAATCTTCTTTGAGACTTGCCTCAACACCTTATCACTGAAGCTAAGAACAACCATGTTGAGAGCCTTCTCCAATAGCATTTTCTTGTCCTTTTTCCACCATGGCTATATCAAGCCTAGATTCACCTTCTAGAGCTTCAAGGAGGCCTTGCTAAACCAATGCATTACCGCCACAGTCCAAAATCATTCAAACCAATTAATTTTTCAACCTCACACTTTGTGAAAGTCATAATGATTGAAATCCACATTCACCACAAAAATTTGTTATCTAATAGCCCGAACAAATTCACTACAAAAGCGTCTATCAACGCACACAAATTTGAAAAAAAAGATGAGATCACAAACATAAATCGTAGAAGATAGACGAAGGAAGAACGAAAAAAAAAATCATACAATAACGTGATTCAATTGAAGTGTTAACAAACTTTAATCTACATTCACAACAAAACTTACCATACATAAAGATTACAACTCGACGTTAGTTATTAACTATCATAACAAGTTCCTATATATAACAACATAGCTACTGTAACTAACTTTCGTTAAATGCACCAAACAAGCATAGAACTACATGAACCGTGCTTCCTACTTTAGAGCGAAACATCACTTGGTTGTATTAATATCAGTAGATGCTAAAGCACTATACACTCTATTGAGACTATTCACTACATCACTAAAAGGTGCATATCTTCTACCAAATTCTCTAAAAAGTCAAACAGTCTAGGAATATAAACAAGATTTTATTAAACCAATCTTCATATATTATTATGCTTTGTGCTTTATTTTCAAATTGTAGAAGAGAACTCGTGTTATATTGTGATTTGTTCAAATGCATGTGTCTACATGCTACCTATAGTGCCACCCACTATTAGGTTCCTGTTGGATCTCCCACAAATATCTAACCTCACGTTTAAGATGTTCATTCCTCGTCATGTTACAAGCCGATTTTGTAAGATTGAATTTGACATAAACCCAATAAGATTATCCTATGTTTTTTTTGTAATGAAAATTAATTTATTTAGCTAATCCTCACATATTTAATAAAATGAGGATGGCTATCTTTTGCTAAATTTATCCATTCTAACTCTGAAAAATTACAAAAATTAAAAGTGTGCATAATGCAATCGTTATTCAAAGTGTCACAAAAAATATGTAACAATGCATGGAGTATCTGATCCAAAACATTGTGCCCGAGTCAATTTTTTTCAAAAATAAAATAGTCTTAACTTTCTAGTGACAATGATAAAAAATTGAACTCAAATATTATACATGAGAGAAGTAATTTTCTTTGATTTCTAAAGTGTGAAATTAATGTCATTGAGATAAAAAGATTCCATTGTCACACAATTGAATAGCTTGGAAATCTACACCAGAAAAAAATTGCAAAACTGTGGATTGTGACCGGATAGCTTATTTCAGCCTTCCAAATGTATTTCAACACTTAGCGTCTGAAATGTTTTTCAACAGGTAGAACAGTCTTAAATCCGCAATTAGTCAATTACAGCATATTGAGCCAAGTAGTTGAAATAAGAACACAATACGCTGAGATGAAAATCACCTGAAAGTCTTAAGTTTGGAACAACTTTTTGATAGCAAGCCAAAACTTCCTCAAATCCATGGCAAGATGAATGATCACTGTGAAAGCTAAACACTTCTTGATCATGAGTGGTGGCTGTTTAGATACAGAAGTTGAAGCATTTTAATATTGAAAAACTAACTTTCTTCTATTCATGTTCAGCAATAAGGATTAGGCCTTACCATCACCAAAGCCAAAACAAGGAATCAAGTTGTCATCATCAAAGGGAGCCAGAGTCTTGCCAATAATAGTAATGGCTTTCTCATAGGGGTTAGGTGTACTTCCAATAGCATGTAGACTTTTATTGTTGAATGAGATACTTCCTTCAATAACAACATGGATGCATTGGCTTTGTAGGCAAAACAGTCAAAAAGCAATCATTCCAAAGGGAAATAATAACCAAATCCAATGTAAAACCAGAAACCATATATTCCCGTGCCAATTTTAGTTCTCAATTATGTCTTCTTTCATCTTAAATGGATTGTAGGGGATTATAAAATTACCAAGTTAATTTTTGTTTATATGCTACTTACCAGTCCATTCATTGCTTTTCGTAAAATCAATTCCAAGGACAAGATTTGATGATTCTAAACCTTCGTTCCTCAAGGCAGTTGTAACCTGCATAAGGGTAAAATAAACATTAAAATTTTCCAAGCGACACACTGATAAATAGCTTAGGATAGTCACAACACCAAATTTCACTAATAAATATTGCTCACATAATGAGTTAAATTAAGACCATCTTTGATGTCATTTACCAGTTTAGTTGTAAGAACTTTAAGATTCAATAGTACTCCCATAGATGATATATTGCTCACATAATGAGCTCAATTAAGACCATCTTCAGTTATAAGAACTTATTCAATAGTGTTCCGATATGAGATGATACAATGAACACTGTGAAGATTGACTCCGTAAAATCTTGTAAAGTTTCCTAGATCCTCTAATATCATTTGATAGTTCAATATCGTCTAATATTTAAAGATCATTTGGTGACACAAGATCATTTGTCTTGACCAGATTTTATAGAAAAAATCATCTACATCAGATTATGACATTCTTTGTCTGTCATCACCATATGTCATCATCATAAAGTTCACCTACATAACGTTTCAAACTCAATATTCAACATTGTTGACGTAACTTCTCCACTTATTTAGGTGTAATTTAACAAAGTTAGTTATTAATTTTTTAACAGTTTGTTTTAGTTAGAGTTGTGAGTTCATCTGTATACTATATAACTATATATAACTATTAGTTGAGCATGTTTCATAAACAAAGATTAAAGTTTGTTAATATTTCAATTAAACTATCTTAATTTTCTCTGTGCTTCTTTAGTGTTCTCCCTTGTTAATCATTTAGGTGTTCTATGCAGATTTTCTTTGCTACTGGTCTTTTTTTTTTTAGATAATATAAGTGAATGTATTTGAGCTATTTCCACTACCAACAGTCTTTTTTTTCCTTTTTCTTCCTTTTGTTGATTGTTTGTCACTCCCATAACAAGATACATAACTTTAAAATAATCACTTAGTAAATGGGATATCTTTATTAAAACAAGCAGAAAAGTGCTTACTTTTAAAATAAGTAGACTAGACAAACATAAATTTGCTTCTTTTATTAAATAAGCATATAAAAATTACAGAGTACATGCTCACGTACATTAAATTTTAAATAAAATAAATATTAATATTATAATTATATTTCATAAAATGTTAATATACATTATAAATTAAATACGATAAAATATCAAATAATATCCCGTTTGCATAATTTGAATTTTCAAATGACATGCAGAAAATATAGACAAGTTATATAATTTGAAATTCTTAAATCATACTTAGTTTCAGTTAAGAAATCTAATAATTTGAAAACTTGACAAAGTGTTTTTTTTTTTTTTTTTTTTTCTTTTTTACTGAAACTTGACGAAATAATAGAAAATCTATATGTTTTGGGACCACCAAACCTGTTGCACCAACCAGTATGTCACAAGTGGTCCCTCTTAAGAAAGTTAGCACATGTGAACACCTATTCACATTAAATTTTTATCATTTGTACTTATTTGAACTTAATGGAAAACCTTTCTTATGTTCGCATCTCTATTGTATTTAAGTTAAACATTACCTACACCACTTGTTTTGTTTTTTCTTTATTAGAAAATTGAAAATGTCAATTCAACAACACTTGAATGTATCAATGATATAATCTGAATAAATACATCATAAAGTTATTTTTAAATACTAGTTTTTTTCCTTAAGTTTTCCATGATTCATTAAAAAATATTTTAGATGATAATGGAAGAACTATTTACTAATAATTTATCAATAATTTATTTTATTTAAATTTTGAATCCTCATCCTAACTAAACAACTTTTATGCAAGTCGTAATTTAGAGTTCTATTTCACTATATAGTTCCAAAAGTACTTTTTAGTCCACAGATTATGTCTATCTGTAGTTCTTCTTTCATGTAAAAGTTTCCAACACTACTTTGCCAGTGGACAGATTATGACTATTCCTTTTGCTTTTTAATCATGAAAACGCGTTTCCTCACTGTTAATAAACATATTCTAGCTAGTGGATATTGAGATCAGATTACTTTTCCAAAAAACTGTTTTAGTTGTAGAACTTTTTAAAAAGATAAAACTTGAATACAGTTTATAGGTTTTTTCTTTAGTTTATTAAAATTAGAATTTAAGTTCAACAGCTTACCTAATTAATATTTAGTTCAGCACATGTTGTTGAAGTGATATTTTAAATTAGATCAATAACATTAACAATGTTATTTTGAATAACTATGAAAATCAGATTATTTCAATAATTAATTACTGTCATGGATTCCATGTATAAAATAATATTATTAAGAATCAAAGCATTAAAGAAGAGGGTATCTTTACTAATATTCAACAAGTACAAGATGTATTATTTATAACATTTTTTACTAGAGACAGAAATGAGATCCCTACCAAGAAAGATAGTTCCATAGGAACTTTTAAAATTTCCAAAATAATATATTTTAAATTTTTTTTTTATTATAAAAAATTGTTATGTTAAAATCTTAAATTGAGATCTAATATTAGAATAAAAATTGAATGAGATTTAATATCTTATATCTTAAGTGCCACTAAAATATTTGTCTATCAAAAAGTAATGTAAAACCTTAATATAAGATCTTTTATCCATATTCTAAGTAGAAAATGTCAAAATATTTAACAGGTATTCTTTTAAAAAAAATATATTCATAGATTATTATAAAAATATTAATGTAAACAAAAATAATTTCTCTCACAAATAAATGACATGATAAAGTATAAATTTAAATAAAATTATTTTCTTAAAAATAATTTTAATTTTATAAGAAAGTTATAAATTTACACAATAAAATTATAAAAAAAATTAATTATCAATAGTTTTTTCATTAATAACTTTATTAAGTGATTTAAAAAATAAAAATTACTAACCATAAGATCAAGTATTCATGGATATTGTGTAATATGAGTTTTATAAAAAAGAAAATTATTTATGGATATTATATTTTTGAAAATAACTGAAAATCATGTTTTAAAACCCTAATCTACTCACATTAAATACCAGTTACACCTCCAACTATATTGAGACAGACATGAGTATAATGGATGATGGGGCTATTAATCCAAGCACTACAAAACGTATCCAACACTTTATGCAATAAAAAAAAAAAAAGTTTACATAATTAATTTAAAATTTATTTTGAATGGAATTATTTTTTTGTAAGATTGATTTCAATTAGAATTAATTTTAAAATTAAAGGATTTATGTTTAAGTTTAGTGTTCTTATTTCAAGAAAATAATGAAAATAAATAATTTTATCTAAAATAATTTGTAAATAAGCATGCATTTGAATTTTCTTAAGCTATATTACATCCTGATTTTATGAATTAATATTGCTTTAGGTCACTTTTAAACATTTAAGTAATTAATGCTTAATATTTGTAAAAGGGGAAAAACTATAACAAATTGAAATAAGAAGTACAAATTTTTTTTCTAACACCATATATTTTAATCATTTCAAAAAACATTTTAATTAAAAACTATGTTTAAAAAATAACTATGTACAGTTTTCTAAATCATATGAAAAAAAAATATTAATATTCTTTAAAATAATAATTTATGTATTTTTCTAAATCAAATACAATGCATACAGTCCAGCATATATGTATGTGTTTTAGTAGATTTCTGACTTAAGTAGTTTTTGAAATTTAAATTATTTGAAGACTCTTAATTTTTTAATACATTGTAAAGAATAAAAGATTAAAGTTTGATAGTTTATAACTAGTTTGAATTAAAATTAAAATTTATGTTGAAATATTTTAAAAATCTTAGTTTGTTTGTAACTAGTTAAATGTGTGATGACATTTTTATATGGAAATAGAAAGTTATAAAACTCCAAAATAAATAAGTAAATAGAGTTTTTATTTCTTTTAATGTTTTATTTTGGCATATGTATATATTTAAAAATCTTATAAAAAAATAATATTATTCTATTATACTATTTGATAATATAAATTATATTATTATTATTATTATTATTATATATATTTACCTATATCATATATATTTGTAGACGATTTAACTTTATAAATACCAAATAATTTGAATAATAAATGTATAGTTGTATCTATTTATTTATAAATAATTAACTTATTTTAAATTTTAAACGGAAAGGTTAAATGAAAACAATAATATATTTTAATTTTTAAATTACTTATTAAAACTCTAATTTCTAAATTAGAAAATTAAAAATTATACTTTTAAAGTGTTAAATATATTTTTCTTTAATTTACTGGAAAAAATAACGCACCAACCTGCCAAACTTTCCTTTTAGCTTAAAAAGGGGATTATTCTCAAAAGAGTCGATTCGACCTTAATTAGCTGTCGCCTACATTTGTAGGATAGTTTCTTTTTTTCTTTTTTGCCTAACTTTCAATTCAGTGTATATATAAAATAAAATAATTGAATTATTTTTTCAAAAACAAAATTCAGGATCACCTTTGATATAAGACACTTTCTATTATTATAATCTAAAATTTGTTAAGATTAAGTAATTAACTGTGTTTTATGTTTTATTTACTGAACCTCATTGAAAAAATAACATTTTTCAACAAATAAACAATATGTTAAAAGTTATATTATTAATACTACTTTTTAGCTTGTTACTTTATTTTCAGTTTCTAAAAAATATTTTTATTTATTTTAATTGTTATAAAGCATAGATTCTAAAAATATTAGTATCACTGGTAAACATTGATGTAACGTTATGAAGTAACAAATCCGGCGACAGAATTATTCTTATAGTCAACTTATTATTTACAAAAAAAAATTGTAATTTATAAAAAGAATAAATGAAATAAGATACATTTACTTGTATAATAACAAAAACCTATTTAAATTCCCTATATTAAAAACTAGTTTAAATTTACAAAAAAAAATTGGTTTAATTAATTTTTCATATTAAACTTATCTTTTAGTAGATAGTTTTAAATTAAAGCTTATATTAATTTGAAAATTCTTAACCTCAAAATAAATTATTCATAAAATGATAGAGTAGAGAAGAATAGGATAAAAAGTAAAAGAAATTATATATATTGAGATGAATATCATAACTTATGACACATTTCATTTAAATTTTTTGATTTATATATATATACATTTTATCGAGTATTATTTAGTTTAAAAAAAATAATCTGATAATAAAAATAATAAGAAATTTGTTATTTAGAGCAGAGGGAACGGATCTAGATTTTGACACGAAAATATCTATTATAATATTATCCACTCCGCGGGCAAACTTCCATCTTCCGGTCAACGCCCAAATTTGAGCTGAGAAAATAGTAGAAAATAATTTCCGAACAAGTCTTTTAAAAAAATATATAGATAAGATATAAATTAAAAAAATTGTAAAAATGATTTTTGAATTTGCAAAATCAAGAAGATTTTGAACACTCAGAAAAAGAAAAACAACACAATTTAAATCGATTCAGTGAAAAAGAGGAAGAGGCAAAGAACCTGTTCAAGCGAAGTGAAGTTATCAGGAATCAGCGCGTATTTCTGTTTGGCAGATAGTTTTCCAGAACCATGGTGTTTTGGCGGAGGCGGCTCTCGCGGTGGTTTTGTGGATGATCCCGGCGAATACGACGGTCGTGGCGGTGGTGGGAAGTTTCTGGTTACCGCCGGAGAGGGAATGTCACGTCTTTTGGCATGCGAGTTTCCCATGGCAGCTTGAACTAGGGATTGAACAAAGTTGAAGACACATATAACAATAAATACAGTGAGAAAAAATTATAAGCTAAATAGTAAAATAAAGTAAGCGGAAAGGGAAATGGAGACTATCAAATATTAAATATCTCAAATACTTTCCTTCCTATGTTTTTATGAGTGGAATTTTTTTAAAATATTTTATCATTTTTATCCGCCATTTTTATGAATGAAGTCAAATAACTTAACAACTTGCATAAAAAAAAAATAGTAATATAAGGAGTCTCGGATGTCCAATAATTGATTGCTTATATTGGGCATACTATTACACATACATATAACTATTTGTGTTGAGTGTATGAAAGGGTAAAAATACATTTAAAATTTTTATTAGAGTGTTAATTTCTTTTCTTATAATTTGGATTTAATTTTTTTTGTAAGTTTGGTATTTACTTTATTTTTATTTTTTTTTAATCTTTGTGATTAAAATTTAGAAGTTAGTTTATATTCTTTTAAAGGTTTATTATAGATGGCCTATTTATAAAATACTTTAAACATAAACTTGTAATCGTAATATACATTTTACAATATGAAACATTAACTTTGTGATAAAAATTCAATCTAGCTTATTAGGTTAATTTTTTTGTTATTAGAATTTAAAGTAGTAAATCTTCTTCAAATGGTAGTGTTTTTTAAAGTTTTGAGAATTTTTATTGTGATGATGGAGTTCATTACAATTTTGCAGCAACACAAACATTATAAGAAAATGGTATAGTGGAGTGGAAAAATATATTAGTGGAACAAATGACCATAACTATGTTGAACTAATTCAACCCTTAAAGAGTAAATACATAATATTATAAAATATAATTTATACAAAATCTATCTTGTTGAAGACTCTTTATGAATATGGAAGGTAGAAAACTCAATATATTTATTTCTATTCTTTCATATGTCAAATGTTTCATATTAAACATTAAAGAAAGTCTTCAAAACGATTGACTCCAGAAGTGACATGGAACTATGTTTGGATTCTCAAAAACTTGTAAAGCTTACAAAGTTTATAAAGTCATGGGAAAAGTTATTCATGTAAGGTTTAATAAACATATGCTTGATAAGAAATTATCAAATATTTATGATGTTTTTTTCCAAGTCCAAGTGTTGTGAAAATAGAAGCAGAACAGGATATTGCAAAACGTTAAAAGGGGATATGAATTTTTCGAACCCTAACAACTCCAAAACTACTTCCAGATCTTTTGGAGATATTTCCAAAACTGTTTCTGCCTTTAAACGTGGGGGTTTCATGAATATTGCACAATTGTTGAACGTTGGGAACGAATTTGTGTACGTTGGGGGCAGTTCTTGGGCGTGGATGGTGGAGACTGTTTCTTCCACTACTCCTTCATAGCCCAAACCTCTCACTTCCCTTCCTCTATAAATAGAGGGCCCCCTTACTCCGAAAATCACACAACACCAAGAGTTCTTCTACTTCTCTTTTTCTCTTCTTCATATTCTTTCTTCTCTTTCTTTATTTTCTTTTTTAGATATCTTGGGTATTTTTGCTCTAAAGATCAAACTTGCTAGTTCTGAGATCCTCAGTTTTTGAACTGAGAAGTTCTTCTTATATTCTGGGAGACTTGCGCATTTATCGCGGATAAGTCCTTAAGGACAGTGATTTTTATCACGCCTCCGGAAGTTAGTTTATTAATTTTCAGCCATCTTTACAACAATCTTAAGGACTTATGGTTGACAATGTGGAGATCAACAACATTATGCCGGAGATGTCAAACAGTGCTTCCGGAACGTCAACCATCTTTGCGAAGCCGTTTTCGGATGTTTCGAAAATTAAAGTTTTCTCGGGTCAAAACTTACAACGCTGCCAGGAACGCATGTCTACCCTGTTAGACATGTACGGAGTTACTTATGCACTTACGACGTCCAAACCGGACACCAGTTCTTCTGGGAAACAAATTGAAGATTGGATTCACGCAAATAAGGTATGTCATCACATCATGCTCAGTGCATTATCTAACAACTTGTTCGATGTGTATTGCTCCTACAAGGAAGCAAAGGAAATTTGGGGTTCTCTTATTCTCAAATACATTGCCGAAGATGTCGTCCGACAAAGATTCGTTATCGGAAAGTACTACCGCTGGGAGATGATAGAGGACAAGGATATTAAGATTCAAATCAATGAATATCACAAGCTACTTGAAGATATTAAAGCTGAGAATATTGTTCTACATGATGAATTTGTTTCGGAACTTCTGATCGAGAAACTTCCGCAGTCCTAGACAGACTACAAACAACAGTTGAAGCACACGCATAAACAGATGTCGCTACCAGACCTCATTACTCACATCATCATTGAAGACACCAACCAGAAGGAGGGCGCCGCTGCAAGGGCTAAGGCTTTATCTGCCAAAGCAAATATGATAGAAGACAGACCAGCTCCAAAAAGGTACGAGAAAAATCCTAATCACAAGAAAAAGAATAAATCTAATTTTTCCCGTCCCAGTGGACCCAAACCCACTTTCAAGAAGAAGGAAACTGCTTTGTTTATGGAAAGCCAGGTTACCATGCACCTCAGTGCAGACACAGGGTCAAGAACGACAATCCTCCTAAGGCAAATATAGCCGAAGGGGAAGATACAATTTGTGCGACTGTTTCACAAGTGAACCTTGTGACAAATGTCAGTAAATGGGTGCTAGACTCTGGGGCTACCAGGCATATCTATGCAAACAGAAATGCATTTTCCTCCTACTCCAATATAGGAGATGGAGAAGAACAAGTTTATCTTGGTGATTCTAGGACTACTTCTGTCCTAGGAAAAGGTAAAGTTCTTCTAAAGCTCACATCTGGGAAGACTTTGGCTTTAAGTGACGTGCTGCATGTGCCATCAATCAGAGTAAATTTGATCTCTGTAGCACTACTAGGAAAGGTAGGGTTCAAAGTGTCATTCGAATCTGATAAGATTGTGATGACAAAAAATAATTTGTTTGTGGGAAAGGGATATTGTGATCAAGGTCTCTTTGTACTGAATGTTTCTGAAATTATTAATGGATCTGTGTCTTCTACTTATATTGTTGACTCTTATGATATTTGGCATGCTACATTAGGATATGTAAATTCTTCGTATGTTATTAAATTGCAACGACTAGGATTGATTAACATGCATGATAAACAAAGTATGAAATGTGATGTATGTGTAGAATCTAAAATAACAAAGGAAGTATGTCATTCTGTAGAACGTCAAACTGAGTTGCTAGGTTTAATTCATACTGATCTTGTTGATTTAAAACAGACCATGTCTAGAGGTGGTAAAAATTATTTTGTAACTTTCATAGATGATTATTCAAGATATACAAAGGTGTACTTAATAAAACATAAAGATGAAGCTTTTGATATGTTTCTTTCTTATAAAACTGAAGTTGAAAATCAATTAGATAACAAGATTAAAAGGATTAGATTAGATAGAGGTGGTGAATATGTTTCTTTTAATGATTATTGTGCAAAATAGAATACCACATAGGGAAACTGGCAAAACACCCTATGAGTTGTGGAAAGGTTTTCAACCTAATCTCAAATATTTAAGAGTGTGGGGGTGTTTAGCTAAAGTAATGTTACCTGATCCTAAGAAAAGGAAAATAGGTTCTAAAACTTCTGATTGCTTGTTTTTAGGCTATGCTAAACATAGTGCTGCTTATAGATTTCTTGTTCTTAATAGTGACATAATTGAACGTAATACTATAGTAGAAACTAAAAATGTTGAGTTTTTTGAACATATCTTTCCCTTAAAGGTTTCTAGTACTTCTGAACAACCTATAGACATTGCTAATGATACAATGTGTGAGAATTTGAGGAGAAGTAAGAGACAAAGAAAGGAAACTTCCTATGAAGATGATTTTTATACTTATCTTATTCGAAATGAACCATTAAGTTTTTCAGAAGTTATTAGTGCTCCTGATGCTAAGCATTGGGACAAGGCCATTAGGACTGAAATTGATTCTATTAATAAAAATAACACTTGGATTTTAGTAGATTTGCCTAAAGGAGCAAAACCTATTGGTTGTAAGTGGATCTTTAAGAAGAAATATCATCCTGATGGATCGATAGAAAAGTATAAGGCAAGATTAGTAGCAAAAGGGTTTTCTCAAAAACCCAACATAGATTATTTTGATACTTTTGCTCCAGTTACCAAGATTGCTTCCATTCGAGTGTTGCTAGCTCTAGCATCTATCCACAGGTTAGTTATTCATCAAATGGATGTTAAGACAACTTTTTTGAATGGTGAACTAGAGGAAAAAATTTATATAACTCAACTAGAAGGATGTGTAGCTCCTGGCCAAGAAGAAAAGGTATGTAAACTTTTAAAATCTTTGTATGGGCTTAAACAAGCACCAAAACAATGGCATGAAAAACTTGATAATGTTTTACTATGTGATGGTTTTTCTACTAATGATGTTATAAATGTGTGTACACTAAATTAGAAAATGGTGAATGTGTCATTATATGTTTATATGTGGATAACATGCTTATTTTTGGTACATGCATTGATATAGTTTCTAAAACTAAATTGTTTCTTGAATCTAAGTTTGAAATGAAAGACATGGGTGAAGCAAGTGTGATACTAGAAGTTAAAGTCATAAGGAAGGGAGATAGCATATTACTCTCTCAAGAGCAGTATACTGAGAAACTTCTTAAGAAGTTTGGCTATTATGATTTTAAATCAGTAAGCACTCATTATGATGCAAACTCCAAGTAAATGAAAAACAGAGGAGAATCTATTTCTCAATCTTAGTATGCCCAGATAATTGAGAGCTTATTGCATTTAATGAGCTTTTCTAGACCAGACATTGTTTATGCAGTAAGTAGACTGAGCATGTATACTCAATGCCCTAGTCAGGATCATTGGGAAGCACTTGCAAGACTTATGAGATATTTAAGAGGTACAATGGATTATGCCATTGAATATAGTGGATTTCCCATTATGCTCGAAGGGTACAATGATGTTAACTGGATCTCTGATTCAGATGAGACAAAATCTACTAGTGGTTATGTATTTACACTTGGTGGTGGTGCAGTTACATGGAGATCAGCCAGACAAACCATTATTGCTAGATCAACAATGGAATCAAAGTTTGTTGCTCTTGAAATGGCTGGTAGTGAAGCTGAGTGGTTGAAAAACTTCTTAGCAAACATTCCATTAGGAATGAAACCAACCCCATCTGTATCAATACATTGTGATTGCCAATCAGCAATAGTTATAGCTAAAAACAAAACTTACAATGGAAAGAATAAACATATACAATTGAGACATAATTTGGTAAAGCAGCTGCTAAAGAGGGGAACAATTTCCATTGATTATGTTAAGTCAAAATGGAATTTGGCAGATCCTCTGACAAAACCTCTAGGGAGGAACATGATTTTAGAAACATCGAGGGGAATGGAACTCAAGCCACTTGCAAACAAACAAGTGATGGAAACCCAATCTTTGTGATTGGAGATCCCATGAATAAGGTTCATATGGGTAAGAACAAGTCACTTGTTAGTTCTGCTAGCACAAAAATGATTTGAAACGTTCCTATGGTGTGTGAAGGTACTAGATACTGCATTATTGAGAAGGTAAACTTTGTCATTAAAATTCCATGTGGAATACGAATTTTAGCTTATAACAAAGTTTTTAATGATTTTCATATCCCTTACGGGTGGTATATGATTTGCAGCATATACTTGATGAAATCACCTATATGAGTATCAAGTGGGGCCGCTTGCATCAAATCTTGGCAAGATATCTAGAGCACTCATGAATATTGGGCACACGCATGGCCTATTAGGCGCAATATAACGATAACAACAAGAATTGTGGGGGTGTATTGTGATTGATAAACCTCTAACACATACTAAGTGTCTTGGTTCATATAGCTTGCTATACCAACTACATTATGTGTTAAGTTCAACGATCTAGGACTGGTTCATATAGCTTACTATACTAACTACACTGTGTGTTAAGTTCATCGATCTAGGACTGGTTCATATAGCTTGTTATACCATCTCTGATGCATTACATCTTATGAGACCCAAGATTATTTAATTTCTTTCTTATTCTTTAAAACACTTTGCAATATGTGGGGGATTGTTGTGAAAATAGAAGCAGAATAGGGTATTGCAAAACGTTAAAAGGGGATACGAATTTTTCGAACCCTAATAGCCCTAAAACTGCTTCTAGATCTTTCGGAGATATTTCCAAAACTACTTCTGCCTTCAAACGTGGGGGTTCATGAACGTTGCACAACTATTGAATGTTGGGAACGAATTTGTGTACGTTGGGGGCAGTTCTTGGGCGTGGATGGTGGAGACTGTTTCTTCCACTACTCTTTCACAGCCCTAACCTTTCACTTCCCTTTCTCTATAAATAGAGGTCTCCCTTACTCCGAATATCACATAACACCAAGAGTTCTTCTACTTCTCTTTTTCTCTTCTTCATATTCTCTCTTCTCTTTCTTTATTTTCTTCTTTAGATATCTTAGGTATTTTTGCTCTACAGAGCAAACTTGCTAGTTCTCATATCCTTAGTTTTTTAATTGAGTAGTTCTTGTTGTATCATGAGAGACTTACGCATTTATCACAAATAAATCCTTAAAAACAATGATTTTTATCACGTTTCCAGAAGTTAGTTTATTAATTTTTCAACCGTCTTTACAACACTATGTAGTTAACATCAAAATAAAAGCGACCATGTTGTGAAGGCTTTTAATCCTTATGTAAACGATGGTGCTCTCAAATAATCTAACATCATGCTTGTAACAAGAATTGGTACAAAGAAATATTTGAAATTTCCAGTCTTCTTAATTAGTTTTTATATATCAGTTAAGATGAAACTCAGTCATTTTTTGCTATCTCTAAATTTAAGTTGGTATAGAGCTGGTTTTCTTTTTTCATTTTATAAATATATTTTATTTATTTTAAACTTTAAGATTTAATTTTACTATATTTTGAAATTATTAATAATTGAAAATAATCTATATATTAGTTTAAATTACTATAATAATAATAATAATAAGTGAAAAAAAGATAGAAAATAAATATTTACACTGTGAACTGCAGAAATCAAAATACTAGTCAAAAGCATTTCTTGTTGGCAAAGACACAGATGTGAAGTGCATAGTGTTAAAAAGACAGAGAGAAACAAAAGAAAAAAAAAAAACCTTTCTTTTTCACGCACCCTTCTTCATTCTCCTTCTCCGTTCTCTGCGTTCTCTTATTCTCCGTTCTCTGCGTTCTCTTATTCTCCGTTCAACCACCATGACGAAGCAGCACGCTAATTGGTCTCCATACGATAACAATGGAGGGTAAGGGTTCTCTCTCTGAATGGCTATTTTCGATTTTTCATATGTTGATTTGTTTCTTCACTTTCTATAGATCATGTGTTGCAATTGCTGGAGCAGATTACTGTGTTATCGCGGCAGATACCAGGATGTCCACCGGTTACAACATCCTCACTAGGGATTACTCCAAAATCTCCCATTTGTATGATTTCCCCCTCCAATTAATTCTCGCCCTAAAAATTACTTTTTTTTAGGGTTTTATCTTCTTGATCTTAGCATTGTCGTTTAAGGATGTGAACTAAGGTTTCTGTTGTTTCTCCACAGAGCGGAGAAGTGTGTGATGGCTTCTTCTGGTTTTCAAGCTGATGTGAAAGCCTTGCAGAAGGTTTTGTCTGCTAGGCATTTGGTGAGCCAAAAACTCTCAACTATTGAAACAACTGAATGGTTTTGCTTAAATGCATGTGAATTTTTTCGCATCATTTTAGTAACAGTAGACCAGACCCCTCCATAACCATGATGGAAAGAACTGTGGATACTTTTGACCCTTTTTTCGTTATGATAATTACAATATTGGTGTTTGATATTATTGAGAAGGAAGATATTTGAAAAATTAGTACCGGAAATGACTTGTAGATTTGTATAAGTAATGAGTTTTAGGGTTGGATTTGTGACCAATGAAATGAAGGATCTTCATGATTTGCATAAAGAAATCACAAGCATTGTAAGTCAGAGGAAAAGGGGAAGGTGCAATGTAGATATGCTTGCTTGATGTAAGTCAGGGAAGGCATGCATAATGATTTTCTGCCCTAGTAGTGACTACTTAATATTGATGTGTACCATAAAGAATGGGTCTTGACTTTGCCTCAAGTTTTGTACCTTTACATTTTGCATTTATATTCCCCCTCTCCAGACCCCACTAGGCAGGAGAGTCTGGGCTCTGGACTATCATGTTTATGTTGTGAAACTAGGAAAACTGGTGTATTAGACCCTTAATTTGTCATGTACCTTCAGATTCTCTGGTGTTATTTTAAGATGTCATCTTTTGACTCGGAATGCAGATTTATCAGCATCAACACAACAAACAAATGAGCTGCCCTGCAATGGCTCAGCTTCTCTCAAACACACTTTATTACAAACGCTTCTTTCCTTATTATGCATTCAATGTTTTGGGTGGGCTTGACAATGAAGGTGTGCTATTTTTAGCTTTCTATGGTTGTTCACCTCTCAACTTTGTTATTGTTAATTGCTACCTCAATCTTAAACAGGAAAGGGATGTGTTTTCACATATGATGCTGTTGGTTCCTATGAGAGGGTTGGATATAGTTCTCAGGGTTCTGGATCCACACTTATTATGCCATTTCTTGATAACCAGCTGAAGTCTCCTAGCCCACTCCTGTTACCTGCCAAGGTGACATACATTCTTTGGTGCTTTGCTTGAAATATCTGATTCTTCAAGTTTTATTGACTGACACCTACAGTAAATATTATTTCTTTCAGGATGCTGTTACTCCACTGTCTGAAGCAGAAGCAGTTGATCTGGTCAAAACCGTTTTTGCATCTGCAACTGAGAGGGATATATACACGGTAAGTTTGTCTGACATACATAATTTACATAATTACCATTTGACTGCAGGATCCAACTTAATGTGAATGTTTTTACAGGGGGACAAGGTTGAAATCGTCATCCTAAATGCCAGTGGTATTCGTCGTGAATACATGGACCTGAGGAAAGACTAATGCTCTACAGAATGTTTGAAATGTTTCTGGAATTTTACATAGTGGGTATTTCCCATGAGTTGAGATTAAGGATAGCATTTCCCGTGAAATTGCTTTGAACAAGTACTACTCTGTTTATATTATAACTAGACTGTGATTTTTTATATCTAGTTCCAACCTGTTTGATTGCTCTGTCTTTTTCTCATGATTGGGTTGTCTTTTGCCTCGTACGTCCAATATCCCACAAATGTTTTCTCAAAATTACGTTGTAAACCATAAGCTAAGGTATAAATATGGTCCTTGAGGTGGCTAGTTTTCAATTCGTTGTTGGAGTTTTCTAGCAATGAACAGTGGGATTGAACAATTTCAAAAGACACCTATACTTTTTCCTTCAAATTGCATGTATATTCAGATTCCAAATGCATTAAGAACCGACTTTAAAAAATATTGAGGATATAAGAAAATCTCCAAAACCATGAAGAATGCGTTTTTTTTTTTAAACAGAACATAGTTTTTGAATAAGGAAATTCAGTGTGGATTGAACACAGTGAAGGAGTAGAATGTGTAGCAATTAATGAAATTCAGGAAGGGAACATCTTGGTCTCATTCCTTCCGCAAGATTTTGAAGTATTCCAATAATCTAAAATTTGCTGCCAATGATCTGGTAGAAGATGATAATAGATTCATGCAGCTGAATTCAACCGACCGTAGTTACTTAGATGCTGATGTGATTTCTGCATTACTTCGGTTATTGAGATCTCATCCTTTCTTCTCCAACTCCCTGTCCCTGTGCCTGTCAGAAACCAAGGTGTTTTTCATTTTAAGGACAAGAATTACATCCTCTGGAATAAACGCTGTATTGTGCAAAAAATAAAAAATAAAGAATGACAATTTATTTCTTTCTTCTCAAAGTACAATTAACTAAAGTTACCTTGAGTTAAACTAAGTGACTAATTTAGAATAAAATTAGTTCATTTTGACCCAAATTCAGTGGATCATATAAATTGACTATAAGGAAAAGAGAATTTTACCTGTAATCAATAACTTCTCTATAGAGAAAGCATAGAGCCCAATACTAAGAGTGATTGCTTGATCCTTTGCTCAATTTATAAGCAGTTAACCAAGGTCATAATAAAAATAAAATGAAAGAAAAAACCATCTTATTCAAAATCCCAACTAAGAACTTACTTGCTTAGTTTCCCTTGCACATATGAGAATGCATTATTCTTAGAGCGAGAAACACTTACTATGATCAAAAGTAAACAATTTTAAATTTGGAGACAAAAATAAAGAAAAAAATTTAAAGAAATTAAAATTAGAACTCGTTCATTTATCATTTCGTCTATTTGACTTGAGACTGGAGGACTAAGAACCGTTTTGAATTTGGGATACCTTTAACCAAACAAGTTGTATAAGATAACATATAAAAGTGTCATTTCATCAAAAGAGATGAGACCTTAAATGACGTATCATTGAGATTGACCAGTCAAAAGAGATGAGACCTTAAATGATGTATCATTGAGATTGATCATTGAACGATGACGTGTTAACAATATGTAGAATTACTAAATAAAAACTAATCCCTTATATAGTGAGAACACATTTTTCTAATAATAAAAAATTAAGTATGATACATATTATTTGAATACTAAGAAGTTAGTTATTTGATACTGAATACGATTTATTAATTCAAGAAAAAAAATTATAAATAAGATAGTCCTCTTACAAAAATAACTTTATTTCAACTAATTTAAAATAATACAAACTTTGAACCAGACAATTAAAAAAAAAATCATCATTTCAAATTTAATATAAGTGACAAAAACATTCATAAAAAAAATAAAAAATCTAGAGAAATGTAAAAGAACTTCCAAAATTTATTATAGAGATACTAAAGATTTAATACATTAGATTTTTTTTCCTTTAACTATATTTTATAAAAATATGGGTTAAATATATGTCCTAATTAATATATATATATATATATATATATATATATATATATATATATAAGTCTATTTAATTTATTAATAATGAAATTTGAGCCTTGGGAATCATAAAATACTTTTTATTTAAATTTCAATGATTAATTATGATTGAAATCCTTAATTTTGAAAATAAAATATTACTTTTCTATCATAAATATATATATATATATATATATATATATAAATAATATGAAATAATATATGGAAATGTGTATGAGAGGGAAAGCGTTAGAAAGACTTTGGAAAAAAATCTTAAAAATAATGTGATGGAGTCTACCCATAATAATTAAATTTTAAAACATGACATAGTGACTCTACAATTAAGTTGTTCTTTAATCATGTTAGACTTTGGTAAATCTGTAACCTACAGATTTATTGAATATCCTTTTCTAAATTTTAGTTTGATCAAATTAAATGTCTAGTTTAACATCAACATCTATCTATTTGACATACTATTTTATAAAAAAAATAGAAAAGACAGTACATAAAAATAAAAAGCTTGAATCATAATCAGCAAACACTTAATACTTTTTTATTAAATATCTTAATTATTTATTACAAATTATAATAATTAAACTGGTTCAAATACAACTAAATTTAAATTTATGAGATATAATATAAAATTTAAACTTTGTAAATTAAAATATAAATTTTTAAAACATTAATTAAAGTAGTGAACTATTTACGAACAATAAAAATAAACTTTTTATAAATATGTACCCAATAAATTCATTATTTTTTATAGTGATAATCTTAAAAATATACTTATAATAGTTTATAATTAAATAGTGTAAAAGTGTGTGTCTGGCCAACTTTTATTTGTCTTTAATATCATTTTATTATCGTAATTTTATTCTTTCTTCTTATATAACTATGACATATATATACTCAATAAACTAATAATTTTTTTATTACCATTAAGTAAGAAAATAACAATGAATGAATCATGAATTTGTGTGTCTGATACTTTTAAAACTTTCAGTGAAAAAAGTTATAAAGTTTCAAATTATACTTTTTTATTATAACATTTATTATTAACAATTATGAGTTTGTATTATTTATAAAATATTTATTGTGTAAAAAATATATAAATTTATTAAATAAATACACTGGTCTGTAAAACTAAAATATTTTTTTAAGTTTAAAAATTTGTTCATTTTAGTTAAAAACATTTTTTGAAAAGCCTAAAGACGTGCCACCTAATCTATTGTGGCTTTGTCTTGCTGTATGATCATTCTCAAAATGTTTGTAGTATATTAATTTTATCAATTAATTTGAATAAAAACATATACCTGCTTATTAATTGAAATATTCAAATTATTAAAATTATATTGGTTATAATTATTTTAATAGTTATAATTATGTATTGTCCAGAGAAAAGAGGTTTATGCGGAAACCAAACCCTAAATTCCCAAATCACAGTCACAGCATCAAAACAGAGTTTTCTCCGCACTTCAAACTGGGATTTTAATTTCTTCGTAGTGAGTTTTTATCACTTTCATATCTAAGTATTTCAATTTCTTTTTCGTTTATTTGTTGGAGTGCCGATTTATTTTCGAAACCGATGTGGTTGAGTTTGATAAATTTTCGAAATTTATGCTTTGGGTTAATTTGTTGTTTGATTTTGATTTTGCTGCTTACTTAGGGTTTTTTGTTTGGAATAATAACAGGACAAGAAGAACTGTTGTTTTGAGCTCAAATTGGCGGCGAAAATGGAAGAAGACGATGATTATGAGGAGTATGTGCCGGTGGCGAAGCGTCGGGCAATTGAAGCTCAGAAGATTCTCCAACGGAAGGGGAAGGCCCCTATGGCCTCTGAGGATGATTTGGAGAAACTGAGAGTGGCTGAATCGAAGCCTAGTCTGCTGGTTAAAGCTTCACAGATGAAACGAGAACAACCCGAGATCAGTGTGACGGAGCAGATTGTTCAGCAGGAGAAGGAGATGATTGAAAACTTGTCGGATAGGAAAACCCTCATGTCTGTCCGTGAATTGGCCAAGGGAATCACTTACTCGGAACCTTTGCCTACAGGGTGGAAGCCACCTTTGCATGTGAGAAGGATGTCCAAGAAGGAGTGTGATTTGATTCGGAAGCAGTGGCATATAATAGTTGATGGTGGTGATATCCCACCCCCCATTAAGAATTTTAAGGACATGAGGTTTCCTGAGCCAGTTTTGAAGAAGTTGAAAGCTAAGGGGATTGTGCAACCAACACCTATTCAGGTGCAAGGACTTCCTGTGATCTTATCTGGGAGGGATATGATTGGGATTGCTTTCACTGGCTCCGGAAAAACTCTGGTTTTTGTGCTACCCATGATCATGGTGGCAATGCAAGAGGAAATTATGATGCCTATTGTGCCTGGAGAAGGTCCTTTTGGTTTGATTATTTGCCCATCAAGGGAACTGGCTAGGCAGACTTATGAAGTCATTGAACAATTCTTGATACCTTTGAAGGAAGCTGGATATCCGGAGCTCAGGCCTTTGCTTTGTATTGGTGGAGTGGATATGAGATCTCAGCTTGAGATTGTGAAGAAGGGTGTTCATATTGTTGTTGCCACTCCTGGGAGGTTGAAGGATATGTTGGCCAAGAAGAAAATGAATCTTGATAACTGCAGGTATTTGACATTGGATGAGGCTGATCGGTTGGTGGATCTGGGATTTGAAGATGACATTAGAGAAGTTTTTGATCACTTCAAAGCTCAAAGGCAGACTCTTCTATTTTCTGCCACCATGCCAACCAAGATTCAGAACTTTGCCAGGAGTGCTTTGGTGAAACCTATCACTGTGAATGTGGGACGTGCAGGGGCAGCAAATCTTGATGTGATTCAGGAGGTAGAGTATGTTAAGCAGGAGGCAAAAATAGTTTATCTCCTAGAGTGCCTACAGAAAACCCCACCACCGGTTCTGATATTTTGTGAGAATAAGGCTGATGTTGATGACATCCATGAATACCTTCTCTTGAAAGGAGTGGAAGCAGTGGCGATTCACGGAGGCAAAGATCAGGAAGAGAGAGAGTATGCCATTGCTTCTTTTAAGGCAGGCAAGAAAGATGTGTTGGTGGCAACTGATGTTGCATCCAAAGGTTTGGATTTTCCTGATATTCAGCACGTCATTAACTATGACATGCCAGCTGAAATTGAAAATTATGTCCATAGGATTGGACGTACTGGTAGATGTGGGAAAACTGGTATAGCAACTACGTTTATAAACAAGAATCAAAGTGAAACAACATTACTTGATTTGAAACACCTATTGCAAGAAGCAAAACAAAGGATTCCCCCAGTTTTGGCTGAGTTGAACGATCCAATGGAAGATAATGATGAAATCACAGGCATAAGTGGAGTTAAGGGATGTGCATATTGTGGTGGACTTGGTCATCGTATCCGTGATTGTCCCAAATTAGAACATCAGAAGAGCATGGCAATTGCAAATAATAGAAAGGATTATTTTGGATCTGGAGGTTACAGAGGGGAAATTTAAAAGGCGTCCTTTGTATACCAAATTTTTTTAACACTCTAGGTTATGTATTATTACATCTGCAACTCTAAATTTTGTACCATGAAATGTGATGACTTTCATTAGATTTGAACTGATGCAGTTCTTATGTTCCGATTTTTCTTTGAAAGCAGCTGGTTATGTATTTTATTTGCAAACCATTTATCTGCACTTGTTTGAGACGATCAAGTTTAATGGAAAGTCATAAATTCACTGAGATTATTGTCAAAACTGGTTAATGCTGCTCCATGTATGAAAATAATGAGTAAATCATTATTGGATAATTTAATCAAAAACATGCCATATTTTATAATTTACTCAAGCAAATCATGCGACAATTTATAATTTAATACAAAATTACCTTCTTTACTCAATCTTCTTTGCTCTGTTTTTCCTCTCCTTCATTTGTTTCCTTCACTTTTCTACCTTAGTGTCAAGACCATTCTGTAATAGATATATTTTAGTTTGCTAGCATAAGATGCAACTGGTGCTAGACATGCATATTAAAAAATTCATTGGGCAAAGAAAGAAAAAATGACAGATGCCAATATTTTAAATGTAGATAACACTAAGTTGCAAAAATGAAACATAATGAAATCAAATTATCATTAAAAAACAGAATGACTACAGTCACCATCACCAACCAAAGTATATCCAACGATTTCTTTGGAAAAATTATTACCAATCTTTATGCTCCCAAAAAACAGATTTAAATCATTATTTTTAAAACTCTGGTAATAGATCTTGAAACAATAGAATGAATTTACAGTGTTACAACTGTATTTGCAGTAAAATTAAGACCATCTTGTTTGAACCATTATTAACATCGGTAAGTTGCTCCCCGCATAATAATTGGAAGAAGAACAAACATGCCAATAATTCCACCAACAGCAAATACTTTCAAACTGTACAATACCATAGAAAGAGGGAAAAGCATTAGCTCAAACAAATAAAAAGTTCTTCAAATAAACAGAACAAGGTCACAGAAAATAGGAAGACTTGCACATATTTTACAGCAATGCATATAGAAACTGTAATGAACAAACGGTTGGCTCCACAATAAGATAAAAATTAGCTCTCACTTAAAGTAGTTGGTTGCATTTGAATATGTGTATCACCTCGAAAACATTATAATTTACTTTTAGTTTGACATTCAAGTATTCAAGCAGCAAAACTTGGTGCCAATCAGGTGAAAAAAAATTAAGATAATTGAATTGAATATACAACAGTGTGTAAAACAATAATAGTATAACATAGAAAATCCTCTTCTGATGAAAAAATCATCTATGCCACCTAAAATGGAGTGTCCAAGCTTCATAGTCTATGCTCATTTATTATACATAAAAATATATATAAATTTAAGCCCAACATAGATCATTGACACATGTAATGCAGGAATTTCCATCAAAATAATTAAAACTAAGTTATCTAGTAGATTTTAGTTTGATAAGAAATGTCATCATACATCTTCAAACATAGAGACAATCAAACAGTTTGTCACCTAAAGATAAATATGTGCATAAAGACAAAAAGCATATAGGCCTGAAGATGATAAAAGTAGTAGGTAACAATCTTTCCAAGTTAAAATGACCACCCTCTTTAACTTTTCCTTCAGCAACTAGGCGTGGTGCATAGACAGTAATATTACCAGGCTGCTTTCTCAATATGGAATATAGGGTGAAAAATAACAAACAGAGGCCAAGATTAATTCCTATAGAAGTTAAAAGGGCAGAAAGAATCACTGTTGAAACTTGGTTCAAAACCAGCAGATTGACTTTTACACCCAATAACACCACTGTACGCTAGTAGAAATCAAACAAATTGGATCCGTTCATGGTTGAACCTGCAAGAATAATATACCATAAATAGTTGGAACAGAATCAACATAAAGTTCTTCTGTAATTAGTGTGATGTAAAAAATGCAAACTATTGACAATTTGGAAATCCGACATAGCAACCAACCAACAATCATATAGAAAGGCCGCTACTTCAGCTCCAGCATATGGTAAAAGTGACAGAAATGGTATCCTACAAAATAGGAGAGTTTATAAGCATGAAATAATTGAAAATTCCTCAATTTTATAAAATTCAACAGGAGCAGCAGCAGAATGCTAACTTTATAAAAACAATAGTTTCTGACATCTCTGCTAACTTTATTGCAGCAGCTATTGTCATACAAATTGACGATGCTTACACTGACACTGCTGCTGTACCTGATGCACATGTTGATTTTGCTGATGTTCTTACAATTCCCTTTTCATATGTTCAGCCATATTCCTTAGAAGATGAATACAAGCTGCTACATTTTGAGAATGACAGATTCAATGCATATGTGCATGAGTTCAGCAATTCAAAAACATATTCTCAATTTTTGTTATTAATAGTAGTAGTAGAATTTTTATTTTTTTTCTTTAGTGACTATTCTTAGAAGTAGGAAATATAGCATGATGTATAGTATAAAAAATGAATTTTTTTTACGTAAAATTAAAGAAAATCAATTTTGATATCTGGCCAGATTGATTCGAATACCTTGTTTTTCTTTAGAGTATTTTCTTTTCTTTTCTTTTAGTTTTCTTCAAGTCTTCATTTGCTGTTTTTAGATTTTGTAGTTTGATTTGCTGTTTGGTTTTTCTGTTATACCTTCTTGTGTTTACGAATGAAAAATACCAATTTTGTGCAGATTGATGGAGAAGGTAGTGTTTGTATAAAACTCTCTGTCACTGTCTACTTAATTTGTATAAAAATACCATTTAGTCTTTTTGTGTATAAACAATATAGTCAATTTGTTTATTCTACACTATTTGTTTCTTTAGTATAGACTACTATAAAATAAAGTTGACTTTATTCACTAATTTTTATCTATATAGAAACTAATAAAACAAATAAATCATACAATTAATGTCATCACTTTTAAAAATACACAATAAGTGTTATAAAATTTCAAAAATATTAAAAGAAATATCCATATGCCAACTAGAACATGTTTAAAAGATACTATTCTATAATATAATTCTAAACTATAAAATTAAATATACAACTTAGAATAAAATACTTACTTTTTTATTTAACTTTTAGATATTTACTTTTTTTCTTTACAACTATATATCATACATTAATCTCGTAAGTATAAAACAATTTTTGTTATCGAATCTTCCTTTGTTAGATAGTATTTTTTTTTCTTTATATATTACTGTAGCATAATTTATATGCTAATTTTTTTATTGGAAATTTAATTATATAAAATAAATATTGATTACCGACAGTGTAAAAGCTAAAGTGTTCATATAATTATAAATATAAAACATATACCAATATATAATAATATTTTAATAATACTTTTTATACACTTAAGTATAAACGTCAAACCTATTGTAGGTTTTTGCGTTAAAATGGTATAATTTTTCTCATAAATTATCAGAATGAGTAAAAAATTGTGTTTGGATAAGTCGGGTTCATGGTAGACGACCGACTTCAGTTTATGAGAAAAATTAATATTAAAATCATACCTACAAAACACAAATTTAATTAAAAAAAAATACAACTGAAATCGTGAAAACTATTTTAATTAATAAAATTGTGTTCGGCATGCATTACTTTTCTATAATTCTTTTACACCACGCATGACTTCTTCTATGTCACATTTATAACAAAATCGAATTAAAAAAACGGAAGTATATATATATATATTCTATTTGATCCTTTCTTAATAGTTTTGATGTATTGCGGATATATGTAAGTGTATTTATATAGAAATAATTTGAATTAATTGAGAATCGAAAAATATCCTATATTTAATCACGAAGTATTTGAAACGAATAAATTTTTTGTTTATATTTAATTTGTTGTCATTAATCCAAATTGCAAATACTTTTAAATTAGTTTCTTAAACAAATTAAAAAAAATCAAAAAATAATGAACTAAAGTCTTAAATTTTTTCAATCATAGATAAAAAAGTTCGTATTCATAGTTAAAATGAATGTCTACTTTATTAATAGGCATTTTTTAATAATTCAATCCACCATGAATACTAATCCGTACACCACAAGATGAATGACTATTACAATGTTTTTTTTATAAATGATGAATAATTTAAATAGATCAGTATAATATCACTACAATTAAACTATTTAATTTTTAAACATAAAAAATTGATTTAGCTTTCAATTTTCATAATGTTTATTTAAGTTTAATTAATATACCTTTTTAAATAAAATAAAAGAGATAAGTACCATTTTATTTAAATCACAAAAGATAATGCCATTTATTAAAAATATAAAGAAAATAGATGTTTATTGATCTCATTAACTAAAATAGTATATACAAAGTAACCACCAATTCCATGGTCCATCCCTTTGTATATTGAAAGCCAGATGAGATATGAAATAGAGATACTGATAAGTTATTTACTAGGGCAGCACCATTCTCATCACTGATAAAGCTATGCATCTGCTCATGTAAACACATCAAAATGCATGAGCATTTGAAGCATCAATTTGTAGGCAAGGCTTGTATTGATTGAGTAGAAACTTTTGAAGTACAAAATTTGACATGACTAAACAATGAACTACATGGAAAAAGTAACAAAAAGCTCAAAAGAAAAGAATACTCAAATCTTTGTATCACATTCAACTTAGTCCATCCAAATCACAACTCTGGAATTGAGCTATTCATTTTTTTCTTCAATTTTGACTTCCTTCGCTCATCTCTTGATTCAATCTTCTCACGTCCATCCTTTCCTTCGGATTTCTTGTGCTCTTTACTATGTTTAGATTTTTTCTTTCTTCCACTACCATCTTCAATATGCTCTTTGTTTCTGGAAGATTTTTTTCTTTTTAAAGGTGATGCTTCAACTTCCTCACCAAGCATCATCTCTGGCTGAGTTTTTCCCTTGCATGCTAGCGAATCCAATCCTGAGGATATATTTGCTTACAAAAAATTAGAGGCAGATCTACTACAAGTAAGGGACCATAATCACTGAAATTCTCATGGTAAAGAAAAACATATAAACCTTGAGAAACAGCAAGGTCCACAACTCAGGACAAGGAAAACTAATCCAGAGACACCAGGCACTAAAGAAAATTAGAAGCCTTCTGGTAACATTTTATGATATCCACTAGTCAATAAAAACACTGCATATTTACTAATTCGAAATTTAAAAGCATAATTACCATTTTAAGCTTCTTTCATATGCTATAGTAATGGAGTTCTTAGACTGTCATTGTTTCTAATATTCAACAATAAATCCACTTCAGTCCCTATTACCAAATTATACAGGATTCTCTTATCAAGTTGAAAATTTTAATATATCAAAAAAAATACTGACACTGCATACCCCTAATGAATGTTTATTTCAGACCCAACAAGCTTTTGCTGTTCATCAAACTGATGCTAAGGTGTGACACTAGTGAGTGGACTGCTCCAGGCACAAAGAACAGTGACACTAAGAACTTCAATGTCTTTCTTCTATGTTCCTTTCAATGAATATCTTCTATCTCTATTGAAAAAGAACAAAGACTAACCTTTAACATCAAATTTGGAGTCAAAAACAACGTGCATAATATGCTGCTTCAGGAAAACCTGCACCAATAAGAAATTATATAAGTAACTATGACTACGTGAATTACTTAAAAAACCAGCCAAGTTACAGACACCTACAACTATTAAGCAGAAAATAAGTACAAACAATTCTAACAACCATTGAGGATCCTAGTTTTAGTGTAGACAGGTTTCCATGTCAAAGTCATAAAAAACTGGGTTTCTTCACAATATAACTTGTTCCCTGGCCCTCACAACTCTTAAAAGAACTGATTAAGTAAAAAGAAATACAAAACAGTCCTTATCAGAAAATATATGTTTAATCTTAAAACAGGTTAATGGGCTTTAGTTTATAGGTTTCATAACAGGATCACGTTATATATTCCAATAGATAGTTTTGAAATTATAATGGACACATATAAAAAAATCTACTTTAGTTTCCAGACCTACACGTCCAATTTGAAAATAACAAGAACTATGTAGCATACTGCCATGGACAAAGAAATAGGGTATAAAACCTACAGCAGAAAGAAGCTGTCTTGTTTTTGTATCCCAAAGGCGTAAATAGCTGTCGAGTCCTGAAATGAAAGATCATGAAACTGAATTGATAACAGAAACTTAATATACTTTTGTCAGACCAAGAAATAATGAATCACTTTTCATCTAGAGAAAAGGTGATCCAGCAGGTACACACCCTGTTCTTTTTGGATAAGCTTCAGAAGCAATCTACTAAAGGTAGATAGTATAACACAAGATATAAATTTGTTCCGCAAAACTTAAACAACTTTAGAAACATGTGAACAAATTTTAGGGATCCAAACACTGCATCAGAGAAGGATCCTCATAATTAAAAGAAAATGTAACATTAATGGAAAGTCGAGAGTAGCGCTCACCACATGAAGCTATAATAGGTAGCTCAGGGTGCCTGACTATGGATCTGATGCTTCCAGAGCATTTTCCAGAAAAACATCCCAGCATTTTTCCTGCAGTAAAATTATTTGTTAAAACAATTAAAATAACACTTACTAAAAAACAGTCAACAAAAAAGACAACAACAATAACAGGCAAGCCTTTTTTGAGTAATTAAGGCCAGTTCCTTGCAATAAAACATGTCTATAGATAAAATATTGACCTTTAAATCCTTATTAATCATTTAACCTGTAGATTTTCAGTCTCCTATTGCCTCTAGCAATTAGGCTACCCTCCATCAAATCTACTCTCCTTAACATGGCTTATTATACAGGATTTTACACAGATGCCCAGATCACCAAGGCAAGTTTCTGCCACTTCTCTACAATAGGTGCTATCCCAAGACAACAGAAGCAAAATAAAACAAAGTTCTTAAAAAACTGAAGCTAAGTTAATGCAGTTGAACCATTTGACAACCAGAAGTCTAAATATGTGAATAGATACCCACTAGCCCAAATTATGTTTCTGAACTATACTGACATAAGTGATCACATTTTGAGGGACCACGTCTCTTGGAACATGTAACAGAAGCCTAATTAAAGAAGTAACATTCACCAGTATAGAGGTTGCCCGAAGCATAAAAATGACACTTCACAAGGCTAAACTGAATCCCGAAAATATAAGCACTGTTCATGATATGGATACCTCATTATCTTATGCTTAACCTAAACTAAAATTTCACTGAATTTTGTCTTCAATAAAGGTAAAATATTGTCAAACTCAAGAAAATGTAGGTCAAAATTTCGTATTTTTCTGTTGGGGAATTCTGATATTAATTCCATAATTTTCCAGCAATTAATTTCATTGACAAATACAAGCATGAAGCAATGTTGCATTTTGTTTTACAGACTAAAGTAGGAATTTAGGAAATGTTAGAGCAGTGAATTATCTGCCCAACATTTGGAAATCACAAATTTGAAATTCATATCAATTGCTATAGAAGTGCATCTAACTCCACCATTTGGAGTGCTTGCCTGGTGCATTTCTTAAGAAATAAGGTCTAGTTATTGTTGGCAGCAAATAACTAATGTATAACATTGTCCAAAAGAAAAAAGTATTTTATATAAAGAATAACCAAGACTTTGATCAAGTAAATAGTGTCCAAAATATATGACAAACTTCCCATTTTGGGATACCTGTGCGTATATCAAAAGAAGCCATGTCACCAGACCCATTCCCTACATAGACTGAATGACCATCTATATCGGAGGCCAGTGCTTTGATTGGTGTCTCACGAAAATCAAATGATAGAACAGGCCTCCTCTGAGCAGATATGTCATAAAGGCGAACCTATTCAAAAGACCGAGTTGTAAATAAAGAGTAACGAGGAAACTTATAATGAGGCTGTTGGAGGGAAAAAAAAAAACAGAAACTAAGAATTTATCCCTTTCTCAATTGAAAAAGTCATGAAAAAGAAAAATTAGCGGTTTAACATTGTATTACACATATTATATTTGTTAATAAAATTGAAAAGATCACACATGATTTAAACTTCATGTACTTGGCTATGAGATTCAGAAAAAAAAAAAGGTTTCACACAAGGTATCGTGTCCATTTTTAAGTAATTCTAGCTTAAGAGCACCTTATTGATCTTTCTCAATAGCAATCTAACTCGGCTTTTCCAAGGATATCAAAGAGGATTATTCCTTGCATTATTAGATTATTATATAGAAAATCATCATTTATTTTAGAATGAGACAAATCCACTAATTAATTTTACCTGATGACTGTTGGTGCCAGCAACAAATTTTTGATGGTCATCTTTCGTAAGAAATGTGGCAGATGTGAACCAAGTAGGTGTAAATATACCTAGGTTATCCTTAGGTGGCTGCATAGGTTAAAAGAATTTGTAAAATCAAGCACTGAAAATACTGTGCACCAGTATAAGATAAACTGGAGGAAGATAAGTTAACAATTAATAACAAAGATGAAAAGTAGGGCTGATGTAGTGACTCACAGGTTTGGAATTCCAGATCTTAGTGAGGTTGTTAATATCCCAAATATTAATTTCGACGCCTTTCCTACAGACAAAGTACTTATTCATTATTTCTCAGCTCAATATGTAGAGATAAAAGTTCTGTTTTGGTGACAACTTGTTTAGATTCTCAAGGATTATGGTAACAGGTATCCATTTTCATGTCATCTAATTATTGCTTCTGCAGTAAGGTTGAGTATTTCTGTAAGGTTCACACTTTATGAGCCTTCCATAATAAAAGGTGCTATTGAAGATTCTTTGGCTTCCTCAAACTCGTAAAAATTCAATTCAATATAAATTTGGGTAACTGGATGCTCGCAATCCTTAATGCCACTTGAAATTAGCATCCACAAACAAACAAAGGTGAAGAGGTCATATCTTTCAGGCCCAAGGTTATACATGGCCTATAACTTGAACTAAGCAAAAGGGATTGCAGAGGCCACATAAGTCCTTATTTCCCAAAATTACAAATTTCAGATGCACCAAACTCCAAAGCCAATGACTATTTGCTATCACTATTTGGTTGAGTCAAGCGTAATGTATTATGAGGAATTTGCTCAGAATTTATTACATGAAGTAGGTTTTCCTATTAAGTGGTAGATTTACTCTGGGGTTTGTGCCAGTACGTAGAAGAGATTTCTTTTTTTGAAAAAGAAATTTCTTTGACAATCATTATTTTTGGGGAATACTTATGTCTGATTCTCAAAGAAGAACAATTCGTTATTTGAATATCCTTTTATCTTTTCAGTTCCCATTTTTTCACCATGCCTGGTGACTTGTCTTGTATTTTGTTCATCTCTTTTATATTCACAAAATGTTTCATTATCAAAGTTGATTTAATAATTTATTCAAACTGTTTAATACTCATTTGTATTCAGCTGAACTTTAAGTTTATTTACCACAGTTACAAAAAATAAACTCACCCTCCAAATAAAGCAAAGTTCTCATGTCCGTCCACCTTGCAACACAAGATGTTACCGCCAGAGCATACATTCCATGCTTTTGGAGAGTCAATATGGGAAGATCCTGCAGATGAATCAGCAAGTTCAATGGACCTTATGCTAGCATTTCCTTTGGTTGTGCATGTAAGTAGAGTACAATACCTAAACAATCACCACATCCAAATGATTTAGAAAGCACACAAACACAAAATCAAGTTGCTGATACAAAACCACACAAAATAAAACACACACATCAGGGCATAATGCAAGCAATTAATGCATTTCAAACATGAAAGAATAAGTACATTTACATTTATTTATGGAAATATTAACAGATACAGGTAAAGAATATAGACATTGGCACAAAGAAAGTGACAAAATTTGGATTGGATCCCGTCCTCGAACTCTATCAAGTATACAGGGTCCAGAATTAAGTCTTCCCAAGGAATTCTAATGCCTGAAATCCAAACCCAAAACTAATTGATCAACCAATCAATGCCTTCAGTGTTATGGTAGATACCCATTACTTAGTTACGTAAATAGTTAGAAAATTGTCCGTTAAAGAAACGAGACATGTTGCCTAAGAGGAGGGAATCTCAGTCATTTGTGAGATCCTTGAAGCCTTTGGGAACTGGGAGAAGCAGACCTTCAAAGTTATTCTGGTTAGCCAAAGTATTCAGAGGACAATTCCTTATTTTCTTCAAATATAAGATACCAAGTTCCTATCAGATTTTCTGGCTCTGTTTATAGCAACCTAATCAATTAACTGAACAGTTGTACCAGCAAAGCCTAACAAGGCCTAACTAACAGGGGCAGGCCAGTTGATTCCTAGGTTTCATCGTTATTTTTCCTAGTGTAAACATTTCTATTTAGAAATCAGAAAGCTAAATGCTTAAACTTTGAGTATTAGTCCTGATAATCTAATCATGCAATCATCCAAAAGTATCCAAACTATATAAATTAATGGATAAACATCATGCCAATCCTCCTCCTCTAAAGGATTCATAAAGCATCTGTCAAGGTGCAAAACCAAAAGACAAAAAGAACTTTTCAAAGTTCACTTATATAATTTGCCTTCACACTAGTCTCCTCCAAACCCCCTTTCCTCCTAAACTTCGAGCATTATTACTATTCCAAAACCCACAATAAAAAGATTAATAACCCTAATATTGTAACAACTATTTGGATTATATGTGACATCTAAACCCACATAAATCTGAACAAATCACAGAAGTCTAACATATGCCCTGTATGTTACAGACAAGAATAAAACATAAATTTAAACTAAACTGTCAAACAGAAATTATTTATATACCCGGAAGCTAATTCTGAATTTTGTTTTCCAAATAAATGCAAACCAACAATGTTATTCTCTTCGGAGCATTCTAGACCACTGGCATCCGAAATTGTGGCCCGAATGTCTCCATTCACAGGGCTCAAAACTTCAATCTGTAGAATGAATATGAAGCATTAAGTGTTAAATCTTTAATAGCTAACATTGAAAATAAAACCTTTTTACAGAACAAACAACAAAAGAATAGAACTTGAAACAACTTACGTCGTTGTTTTTCCTTGCTACAGCTAATAACTGCAATACCAGAAATAATAGGGAAAAAATGAGAATTGTATTTTTCGGTTTCATTTCTTATGGTCAAACTAAAAGGAAATCTCCTACCAAACAGATAGAAGACCAATAATGTTATATGGTAATCGGGTAGTGAATGCAGGGCAGTTGAGTGCCAAAAAAGCAAAGAATAAATGTTGTAAAAATGAGAATGCTAAATCATATGAGTTGGCACTTGCCACACAAAAAACAAAATTAGGAATGAATGTATTTAAATCAAAGTTCAAGCAGCACCTATCAAGGAGAGGATGATAACTGACCTAAAATTATTTAGTGATGCAAGAAGTTTAGTAGACTCCGAGATAAGGGTGGATCAGGACGAAAATAGATAGATTTACGGGACTAAGGAATGTTTAAAATGTTTACTTTACACTTGTTCTAAATGATTTTACTTTACACTTGGTTTTAGTAGAATGGAATATCATGAAATGGTCAACGTAATCAAAACCCGATATAATGTCTTATAAAGTAGACTTCTAACTCAATCTTACAAAACCTACTTTTAAGATGAAATTTGCATTCTCTTATATGCTATGATTTGGTCATTTCCCTAGTTGATAAGGGATGTTCGTGGGTAGTTCAATAGTGACTTAATAGAGGATGACATAATAGGTCCAATAATCTTTGATAATAAGTTAAGTCTAATATCCTTTTAAAAAACGGAACTTTTAAGGTTAACTCAACCTCATAAAACCAGTTTGTACAATAGTGTCTGCATCCACTTATATATATATATATATATATATTAATTATAATTTGGTCGTATCTCTAATCGATATGGAATCTCCAATATAATGAATAAGATTTGAATGATATTGTATTGGGGCAACATGAAATTCATGTGTTGCATGTTAAATGAGTTCATGAAACACTTGTTACAAAACAATTAGTTTTCATAGGAATTAGTATTTCAGGATTTAGAAAGTGACACCCATGTACATTTTTCCTAAGAAATAATCCTCAATTAGAGAGAATGATGTTCTGCATAATAAATGCATTACATAACACATCCAAACAATATCAATCGGGTGATTTCCTCCTATCTCTCTCTCTCTCTCTCTCTCTCTCTCTCTCTCTCTCTCTCTCTCTCTCTCTCTCTCTCTCTCTCTCTCTATCTCTATCTCTATTTCACCTTATCTCCCTCTCTCAATTTCACGCTATCTCCCACTAAATTCAACAGTTAAGGAGTGAACGAATCTTAGTGTACATTTCTCGATTTTCATCTAGACTACAAGAAAGACACAGTACAGACACAAACATGTACTCAAACAATAAACATGCTCAGAACAGAAAAAAGGAAAAATAAAACATTTCATCAATACATACAGGTTGAGAGTTGCGATCAATCATTGAAACAGCCGTCACACATTTGGATGATTCAGGGTCGCCCCATCTCTCTACCACCTGGGGAATTCCCCGTTGCTTATCTCGGGCTTCCACAACTACGAACACAAGCCAAACCCAGAAAGATAAGAAAAAAAAGTGACACATTTAGAAAAGGGCATTCGAAAAAAGGCACCACCTTTGATGAGACCAAGAGCATCAAATGTTAAAGCGCGTAGAGGAGGGCAACCGGAACACTCCAAAGTGGTTGTCCGAGGCATCTTTCACAGTCGGGGAAGTGAAGTAGAGACGAAAACGGCAACGTTGAAGGGAGCTTAAGCTTACTTATCCTACTGAAAAGACAGATTAAGTATCAACCACAATTTTGTGAATATCCATTCAACGTAAAAGATATAAAATTTTGGGTTCTGAAACACTCAAAAGTATCTTCTGAAGTCTACACAAACAATCCAATAACTAAACTAGACAAACAGTAGATATATGATACAATCCAATAACTAAACTAGACAAACAGTAGATATATGATACGAACGTGTAGTTTAGCCGAAGAACACTTAGGCAAAAGGATCAATATAATAAAGCAGTTAGACATATACAATAGAGACTTTGAAAAACATTTAAACAAAATCAACAGTTACATTGCAGTAACAAGGCGAAACACACAAACACAGAGGAAACAAGAAGAAATCAGAGAAAATCACCTTGTGGTTAAGAAGATTTGGAAGGAAATAAAGATTGAGAAGGAGAAATCGAGAGGAACAATAGAAAGTGGCTCTAGGGTTTAGCTAGGGTAGAAGGAGGGAGATACAAATATGAGGTGAGCAGGGAAAGGAAAAAGAAAAAAAAAAAAAAA